>JAAUXU010165386.1_pt1 | contig 30103 bp, 28 predicted proteins | sample 7278151 | NCBI WGS metagenome assembly JAAUXU01 (sample SAMN14350113, study PRJNA611818) | marine sediment metagenome | isolation source: surface marine sediment (1.8m) | place: French Polynesia: Moorea | collected 2018-08
ATGGGCAGCCTTGACATTGATCCAGTGTACTCAACATTGTGTCCCAGTATCACACCTACGTGTTCCACATCAAAATTCCACCTCAACATGCTTCAGAACAGTGTTTCAGGTCTCGTCATGCTTGACGCATTTACTTACGGCAAGGACTGTACACACAGCCCGTCATGTTTTTGCCACTTTTTTCACCCATGAAAGCGGGTCGAGTCCGCTGGTGTAGTAGTATGTTTTCCGATTTGGGTGAAAATAAGGCACATTTTGGGAGAACATTTTTCTTTCTTCCACTTTACTTATACCTCGTTTTGTTTAGCTTTACCGCTTGGAGGTGCGACAATTCGCACGTGTCCATGCGCAAATTTCTGGACTTTCGGCATCAGTTGATCAGAAGGTGGATTGTGAATGCAGCTCTTGACTAGGTTTTGGCGACAAATATGCTCGTGCGTTCATTGTCAACAGCAAAAAAAAACGTGTTTTGAGGCTGCGGGAACGAAAAGTGCTACTTGAGCAAGATTGCTTAAGGCGTGCATGAAACTGTAAAGTTACATGAATCGTACCCTGCGCAGGCACTTTTCGACACACTGACTTCGCGAAACCTTTGGAACAGACTACGTGGTCTTTGTTTGACTTCCGGACCTCTCAGAGCCCATACTTCCCGGGGCTGGCGCTAGGGGGCGCAAGTGTACCTCCGTTTCACAGCCATCTCTGCTACTCAGATGCGAGATCTCGACGCGACGCGTTCGAATTGGGGGGACACAGCTGTGGGATGACCTACACGAGGTCCGATTCGAGAAGGTGTCTGAAACCGCCTCACTCGTCACCCTTTGTATAATCTGTGCATATTTTTGAGTGCTCTATGAACATAAGCGACTCGGAGTGTGAAATCTTCATTGGAAGGGATCAGTCTCGCCAAGTTTCTCTCGCCGGCTTCTCTCCGCGGGCCGGCTCGTGACCAACGACAGCAGCCCTAGTATGCAGACTCCCTCGGCTTCCAAGCAGAAAACGGACGATTTGAGTGCGCTGCGGGGAGATCGCGACCCCAAAAACATTGTGCTTACCTCCATTTTTTGTGACGGCTTCATGAAGAACCCGGGCGTGGGGACGTTGCTGAGGATCTGAGGAGGACTCTTGGATTGATCCTTTCGGGGTTGTCGAGGGACTTCATTCCGGAACACTGGGGTGAGACTCTCGGGCTTAGGGCTGTTTGGTTTCTCTGCTGAGTCTAATCTCGCACAGATTAGTCGTACATAGTGTGATCGCTCCTTGAACACCTACGGTTGAAGGCGTGCGCATCATCCTTGCCGTGTAAGCCCAGTTCACCATACCCTTCATCAGATTAGTCCCCTCCCTCCTTTTTTTTCAAGGGCCTTCTTGCCTCCAGGCTGATTGGATAGGGATGCAGAGCTGATCTTGCTTACTGAATCGAGGGCAAGCCATATTGTTCAGTGACGTAGTGGATCAGTGGACAAATTTCTGTCCTCCCATCAACGTTGCAAATATCAACAATGGTGCAAGTGAAGACTGAGGGCTCCTAACCTTCAATTTGATGCAACCCAAGCCATGAGCTTATCTTTGCTCTCATCTCGTGACTGTCAACGTACATTTTGAATGTGTCGGAGGACCCAGCGTGACAATGCGCATGCAAATACGCATGAAGACAGTGTGTTTGAACAAAAATCAATGATCACGAGGATCTTGAGGCAAAACTACATCGAAGCTTTAAGTGAGGGCTCATTCAAAGTGGCTTCCGCTTGCTTCAATAGTAGTCTGAACTCGGTAGCCAAGGCTGCCGCAGGCATTGATGACATTGAGTGACCCCATTTCATTGATGTCCAAAAGGCAAACCACCAGTATCTGGGCCAGATGCCTTGTTTGGAAGACTCCCTGGATGTCTTCTCTTGACTAGGCCAACCACCTGTCACTCCTCCGCCGATGACGCACGTGACAAGCAGTGAAGGCCTTATCCAGGAATGACTCCCCTGTTGACCAGCACGTCTTAACATACGTCCTTGGTCATTTTCTCACCCCTTTCAAGTCTGCTGACCCTCAGAGTCGCAATGAACAAATGCTTGGATATTCTAAACAATGACCTTCAACTTTGATTAGGTTGTTAGAAGCAATTTAACTAGAAATTTCTTTCTGGGTTTTAGTCCGGTCACCCTGAATAAATAGTTCATAACTCATGACATTTATACTATTTTCGGGAGTCTTTTTTCAGGTACAAACAGAAACCAATATGAAGACCACTCGCCGGAAGAGCACTGTGATGGTAGAAAGAGAAAAAGAGAAGAAATCATCCAAGAGAGGTACCTCTACTACCTCTTCGGAAACAGATGGACGGAGGGAGAGTCCTCCTGTCAAGAAGCGCAGGACATCCAGTTCGGGGGACTCCGAGTTGAACGGACGGCACGGAACACGTAAGGGTCACAGCGCTGCCACGGTACAGTTCTGATTCAATAATTCAACTAAGGTGTTTCTTGAAACTTTTAGGCAAACATCTTCCTGAGCTCAAGGGACAACAAAAAGCAGCCTTAACTTCTCCAACGTCAGGCGGAAAAACGGCCAGATACCTGAACATAAATCTGGTTCGTCTCAGTGAAAAGGTACTTAAAGGGCGAGACCTGGCCTTGTACAGACAGGCCTTGAAAGAGGCGAACCTCCAAAGTCTTGAGGATGTCAAGTTGGAGATCACTTCACCCGAGACTCCCAAGAAGGGGAAAAGCACGGCGCGTCTGGAGGAGGCAAAGGAAGATTGGGATCCCGAAGTTTCTATGACGGTGGATCATGTTAAGAAGCGGGAAAAACTGGACGACCGGCAGAGAATTGATGACAAGTTTGAAGAGTTGGAGACCGAAAAAGCTAGCATGGAAGTCATCGTGGCAAAGCTCAAGGCCGAAATCAAGGATAAAGAAATCATTCTGAAGAACCTTGCGGAAGAGTTAGAGACCGAAAAAGCCAAGATGAGAGATACTGTGGAAAAGCTCGAGGCTGAAATCAAGGATAAGGAAACTAGTCTGAAGAACGTTACGGAAGAGTTGGAGAGTGAGAAAGCCAGGATGGAAGTCACGGTGGCAAAGCTCAAGGCCGAAATCACGGATAAGGAAACCACTCTGAAGAACCTCACGGAAGAGAACAGTCGTTTAAAGGGCGACTTGGAAAAGACTCTGAAAGAGAAGAAGTCTGTTGAGGACAAGCTTAAGGCATCAAAGGCTTTACAAAGCAGCTTGGAAACGCAGGGAACTCTCATATCCATGGAGCTGGAGGAAACCAGGGCTAGCCTTGAAGTTCTGAGACAAGAAAAAAACGATACTGAAAAAGTAGCTCAGGAATCAAGTTATGAAAGGGAACTTCTTAAAGAAGAACTGGAAATGAAGAATGACAACTTGGCTGAGGTGAGAGATAGAGTTGAAAAGGTTGAAGAAGAGAATAAGAAACTTGTAGATGGCCTCATTTCTCAGAAAATCAGATTAGAGAATGACAAGCATTCTGTTGAAGCCGAGGCCAAGAGACAGCTGGATGACTTGCAAGTGAAATTAAACAGAGCGATCTTGATTAGTTCGCACAAGTCGACAACTATCAAGTTAATGAGGCAGAGGTTGCGAAAGCTGCGAAAGCTTAACAGTGAGTTAGCCACATCATCCTCAACAGCAAAGTTGACTAAGGAGGACAAGGAGCAGCTCGCCATGCAGGAGGCAGAATGTGAGAACAGTGAGATGGTAAAGGATCCGGATAACACCGAAAGCCATGCTAACGACGCCAAAATAATTGCTCTTACCCTGGAAAAGGATGCAAAGGAGGAAGAAGTGCAGAATCTGAAGGCAGAGATCAAGGCTGTTAAAGAATCTGGCCAGCAAAGTCTGAATAAGATTCATGAGTACAGAGCAAATTTAGAGCAAGTTCACCGTGAGAAGAAGAACCTCACCAATGAGCTGATGGAGAGTGGGACTCGTGTGCAGAACCTGATCTTGGAGAAAGAAGCTCTCATAAGCAAGTTGAAGCAAATGAGCGATGAAGTAAGGGAGCTGACGATTGAAATCGGGAAAAAGTTGCCAAATTCGTCTTCCAGTAAAGAGCAAGAAGTAGCTGGCGACGACCTATCTGGGCTGGAGAGACTTTCAGTTCTCCGAGATTCGGTCAACGATGGGATTGAGAAGATCCTCAAGGCACATGATTTGGAAAAATCCCAGCAGGAGAAGACGAAGGCGAAGTGTGATGATCTGGAGAATGACCTCAAAAATGCTCAGAAGAAGTTTGACATGACTATTACTGAGCTGACGGCTGCTCTTGAAGAGGCAGAGACTGAGAAAAAGGCATTGCTGGAGCAATCAGACAGCGTTTCCAAGGAAGCTAATGAGGCCAACAAGGCCCTGAAGGCCTTCCAGGAGGCTTTTGAAAAGAAAATCACTCACAAGGACCATACCATTGATGACCTTAGAACCAAGTTAAAGACTAAGGCAGAGTTGGCCAAGGAACAGCAACAGCAGCTTTACGTCGATTATCAGCGAGTGAAGGAAGAACTGTCCACCAAGAGCCAGGAGAACGACACCTTGAAAGCCCAGCTACAGACGAGCACTTCGACGAATGATGCCATGGAGGGTCAAGACAATCACGCCGCCTGTAAAGAACCCGACGACGAGACGCTTAGACAAATCTTGTACAAAGGGGTATGGGCCAGCATAAGAAAGGAGCCGGACGACATCTCCGAGGAGAAACTGTGCAAGATGTTCGTCCGTTTTCACAAGACGTACGTCGAGGACAACAACTACTTCCGGAGCAAAGAGCAATTGGTCTCTGACCAGCTACAGAAAGTCTTTTACGAGAAGTGGAAGGTAACGAGAGAGGTGCTAAAGCAATCTTTCTCCCTAGTGGAGAAGGAGTGAGGTCTTCTAGATATGTTCGAGACAAGATCTGGCCAAGGTCAGGTCTGTCAAAGACCAGGTCAGGCTGATCAATCCACCGCACCGTCGTCATTCACTGCACAATGTGCAGCAGCGCTTGCCTTTTTTAAAAGAAAAAAATTATTCGTGGCTGTCGTAGCCCAAATAATTCCAGACGTCGCACGACTTCTACACTTTGAGCCTCGACGAAATGACAAACCTTATTGAAAGAGAAGACGACATTTTGTTGTTCTGCTACGAGACTGAAATTGGATATGAGAGCAGCTACGAGGAAATGATCAGACGCATCACATGGAACTACGGGTCAAGATTTGATAGGAAGCCACAGGGAGCGTCTTCATCCCTTTGTTCTATGAATGGGCCACTCCACCACCGTGAACTTGCTCGTCCTTTCTGGGATTCCAGAGTCTTCTCCCGGGGCTCCAGTCTAGCTCAACGGATCTTTCCAGCTCCAAGACGTTTGGTCTTCACCCGTCGCCTCAGACACCCTTTATCTCAAGGACGATCCTCTACGAGCGCTGGCTGCCGGACACCCTCCTCCGGGGACACGACGTTGAAGTCGGGCGGCTGTTGGCTGTTCTCTGTGGTGGACAAGGCACTGCTTGAGCTGCAAAATGTGGCGGATGAATTTGACTTTCAACCAGACCAGCTTTCAACCAACGCTGAAAAGGATTTCTCCAGCCTCAAGAGTCCTCCAATGACGCGACAAAAGCCCTTGAAAGCTCGAATCACTGAGGAGCAATTCTCGAAGTATTGTGGAGTGAAGCGAGGATTGACAGTCACTGAAGAACTGCAGATTATGCGGTATGATCATTTACCATGGCCGTGGACCTCACTGCCGCTCTCCAACAATACGGAGTTGACCATGCTTCTGAAGAACATGAGCCATAGGTCTGCCGAAGAGTTCAACAAGGAAGGTATGGGTGGGCACACGAATCGTGTCGATCCTGAAAATCTGTCCATCTCCTATCCCCCAGTGAAGCGAAGCGGTGTGGTGACCAATGAAGGTAAAATGAGGTGCTCCGATTACGATCACTTACCATGGCCTTTCATCTCCTTGCCTTCGTCAAACGTCATCGTGTTGGAAATGCTGCAATGGAAGGAGTTCCAGAGGAGCAACGACAGAAGTGACGCTATTGAAGGAAGCAAGAACAAAATTGTTGAACACAACACGAGCAGCCCAAGTTCTCCACCGTTGAGTGATTATCCGCTCATGCTTTCAAATTCATCAGCAAATAGGTCTCCGCTGGTTCAGAAATTGGGACTCCGCCCAAGACAGTTGTGGCCGTTGAAGAACGTTCGAAAGATACCAGTGCTTTCGCCTTTGGGTTTGCATCGTACAGAAGGAGGCTACAAAATCTTGGGTGGCCCAGGCGTGAATCACATGAACCTGATTCAGGTGAGGGGTAATCCTGCCCACGGATGGCAGCCCCGGTACGTGCAAAGATGGAGAGCGCCATCTTACGTCCAGCGCGTGGTAACACGCTACGCATCTAACAGTTTGTTCGGATTATATATGGGCACATATATGCAATAATACATCGGGACACAGCTTAGCACGGTAGAACTTCTTGAAGATATGACAAGCGACTCAGCAAGTAGCATCATTCGAGTTGATTTTTTATTGTATAATAGGAATTATCACAAGTAAACTGAAAATGCCTAAAGGACTCAACAAAAACAGGCACATAGATAAACACACTTACTGCGTCAGGTATGTCGAGAAGTTCAAGATTAACTACGACAGCAGACGCAGCTTGCCTTCTCCAAATAGCCACAAGCACACTCGATCTAGTACCAGAGACAGGAAAAAGTCCAGCGCCAAGATTTGAAGGAGGAGGGATCGAAACTGGAAAAAAGGTCAGATGGAGTTGACGACAAAGCTTGAGCGTCATAACCGTTACGCTTTACCTCTTCCGGAAAGTCGATGACGCCAAACTGCTCACTAAGCTCCGGAATCCAGCCCAGCGCTAGCAGCACGATGAACGCTGCTGTGGAGGCCAGGCTGTACAGGAGCGCACGGTTCTCCTGCATTGACTCCATAAATGGGTGCCCCTGAAGAAACACGGCTTGTAATTTTTTTGAAAAAGAATCAACATGCGCTTAAGTCGTATTTACCCTATAGTTGATTGCAAAAGTCGCCACTTGAAGTGTCATGGAAATCATGTAGACGGTGCTGTTGAGCAGGTTTGGCTCAAACTCCTTTTCCAAGTCAGGGAACTCTTCTTTCCTACAGGAAGAGACAATGCCAATGTCACTCACAAGTCGATCAGATTACTGGTTGGTGCTCCTTACTTTGGTTCTCTTTTGTACGCCTCCTGCACTAGGAACACCAAACAACCAAAATGGACGGCAAACTGGAGCAGCACCGTCATAATTGTGTAAGCGTTAAATATGTTGGGCAGCGGGCGCTGCTTTGAAAGCGTCTTCAGCGGCTGAAACATGAGATACAACTCATCATGACTTTGTTCGACTTAAATTAGTTATGTTTTCGTTATCATAGATGTACCTTAGATCTTGAAATAAACAGGAAACAAGCCGCCAGCAAGAGACCCTGGAACGTAGCTTGACCGTCCGAGAACTTGACGCCCTCCAGGTAGAGGACTGACTGCGAGTAGGCGAGGATGAGGGCGTTGAGAGCCAGAATCTTAAACATCTGGAGGGTGGTGACAAGAGTGCAACGACCCTGTTTGATGATGTGATTCACGCAGACAACCGACGATTGCTTGGCAGTGAATGGAGCGGCCACGGAAGCGTCGCCAAGCTTCACGATTTGAGTCTACAAAGAGATGAGCGAAGTAAACTCGACGGATACACTTAAGCGCACTGTTACTAGGATCTAACGTTAGAAAGTTGTAGGTTAAAATCAAGTGCTACTTTGAATGAAGCGTCGTACTTGATCGGCTTCCTCCATCTCCTTCAGCAATTTCTGGAGCTTCTCTTGGTGTTTGCTCAGTTTGTTTTCTCTTTGTTCTCCTGCTGCTGTCTGAGGACGTTTGCCGATCTTGCCCGCTTTGTTCAGCTTCTCCAGACGACTCTTCTCAGCAACAGAAGCGTACGAGGGTTCCTCCTTCTTTTTCTTCTTTGCCTTGTCAGATTTCTCAGGCATATTGGAGAGGATAGCCACACCTAGAAAACACGTCGCATTATACAAGAGACAGCGACAAGCTCATCATTTTAAAAAATCGTTGCAACTGCAAACTCCTTACCGACATTAGCGTGCTTTAAAGCACCCACGTCGTTCGTACCGTCGCCACACATAAGTGTGGTGAAACCCAAGGCCCTTAGACTTGTGATGACCAGCTCTTTCTGTTTCGGAGCGACGCGGGCAAAGACGCGGACGTGCGGCAACACGCGCTCAAACAGGCGAGACATCTCGGCATGCAGTTTTACCACCCCCTCGCCAGTCAAGCAAAGATCGCGCTCCTTGGTCAGCTTGTGCCACTGTCGCTCCGTGTCCTCCAGACTTATGGCTTCGCTCTGGTCCACGCTGACCCAACTCCACTCACCAGAGGAAACTTGAGAGAGCACCAGCGTCGTCTTAGTGCGGGTGAACCGCAACTCCCGTGCCACGTGGCAAGCCGTCAAAGGGTTGTCTCCGGTGATCATAGAAACCTGACAGATTACGAATAGACAGACGCTGTATGCCTAAGGTACGCCAGCAACTTTGTTTACGTGGTGTGAGGCGTTAATGATCTCCTTGACGACTGCCCTGGAGTCCTGTTTGAGGGGGCACGAGATGATGACGAAGCCCGCAAAGCTGAGCCCGTCCTCCAGCTCTTCTCGCTTGAGCTCCTTCGCTTGAGAATGGGTCAGGATGCGACCAGTGGCATTAGTGCTGCTTGCGCCCGCACCACCGCCCAGCTCCTTCCAGCCTAGCGCAAGGACTCGAGCACCACGGCGGGACATGCGGAGGTAAACAGCGTCGTAGTCTGCTGGAGGTGCCCTGAAACGAGAGGAATGCCACGTTTGTAGATCTACGTATATCTACCTACATAAAGCGTTTTCAAAAGTAATAACAAAATAGAGCAGGAGCGCATGGTAAGTGCAAAGTGAGCTACAGATACCGCGGAACCTTCACCTGCAGCTGCAAAAGCTTCGTCTGCAGCTACATCTACAGCAATGTGTAACTTACACATTGCTGTAGACACATTGATGGTAACAATGACTCTGAGGGCGACCGAAATCGTGTGGACGGCAAGTTTTGGGGTGATCATCCACAGCAAGGTGTTCCATCTTCTAATAAGTCGAGCAACGACTGGTAACTCTGCTGGATTGTTGCATAAGAATGGAACGTTTTAGTTACCTGAACATCGGCTTGAGGGTCTCTGGGGCTCCTTTGACCGTGGCCACGTATGTGACGTCGGCACTACCGGCCTGTGTGTAGCTTGCAACTACGGACATACGTTTCAGAGTGGATGAGAAGTGATGTCGCTGAATGATTTTTAAGCCAGGAGAACTTCCTCGCTTAGGTATCACTGCTTCGCCTGTAAGAGCACCGATTGTGACGCATTTTGGCAACCCCATAAATACTTGCACAATATAAGAAACTGCAACTGCGCTTTTACCCTTCGTAAGATTCCAGTCAATGGCGGCAAGAGTGGCTTTCTCTAGCGGATCACCGACGATGCCATCCTCCAGCTGAACAAGCGAGTGACAGGTGGCCAACACGTGCACACTCTCTTTGGGGGCTTTATCTACGGAAATGACCACTTCCGGACCATCCACACCACCTACATTCGTTGTCATCTTGTCGTTTTTGCTGGAGACTCCAGCGATGCCCTCCACCACAAGATTGTCGCTCGTCAGGGTCCCAGTCTTGTCAAAGCAGCAAATCTCAACCTTGCCGGCGAAAGGTATCCTGTTGGACGAAATACGCAATGATCGAAAGTACCATTCAGGCAATTCTATCCGAGTGTACTAACGCATGATTCGTAAACTGTACCGATCTGTCCTAGACGAACTACGTGCGTGCACCGCACTCTGACTTGGAATACGAACTGCACGCTTGGTGTGCAGTTGTACAACTTCAAGATTAATGCATAACAGTTACCTGAAAGGTTCTGTGCAGTACACACACAGCTTTGCAAGTGAGATGAGCGAGGTATTGACAGCCAAAGATAGCTCGATGGGTAATTCTGGAGGAACCACTGAAGTCAAGATAAGAGTGCACTCAAGGAATAGCTTATAACGATTTCGATTAGGGTCCTCAGTGCCTATAACAAAGGTAGACATAATTTCAGGAAGTAGAGCGAACAAAGAGTAATGTTTACAAGAGTAGCTTACCTTTGACCCAGACATAGGCAGCAGCGGCGATAGCGAACATGAGCAAGAAAAGTATAAAAGCGAAGGTCTCCAAGTTGTTAGCAGTCACCCTTCTCACGCCGAACAAGATGGTTCTCAGCAGCTTCCCTTGCGACGTGTTGAAGCCGGTTCGGAGCACGTAAGCCACGCATCTGGAAGGCCAAACAATACAATAGCACTTCAGAGGTTCATTAAAACCGTAATTCAAGGGGGCTTTTGTCGTAGCTGATGCCATCGGTTTGCAACCACAGTCAAACATAATAAGATCAGTTGGGTTATAAAACCACAATGAACAGTGGATTGACCAGGGCATCATTCAAGGCGCAAGCCTGCTTGTGTCACAAAGATACCGAAATTCCAATGATTTTTTTCCGTCCAACCAGTCACTTACCCGTTGTCCGGAGGCCTCAGACCTGTCACCGTCTTTGCTGGTGGCGTGTGCTGCACTACCTTGGTCCCTCCGTACAACACGTGCAGCCTTCCATGTTCCTCCTCGTCAAAGTAGCCTCCTTTCTCCACGTTTTCTAGCGCCTCCTTCATTTGTGGGACCGACTCTCCCGTGAGCATGCTCTCGTCCACTATACAGGGGCCTCTGAGAAGTAGAAGGTCGCAAGGAACCAGGTTATCGTGTTGAGAACGACCAATCGAGACTATATCGCCGGCAACCAACTCATCACTAGGAAACTGTCTCCAACGACGATTGCGATAAACCTGCAAATGAGAGAATTGGACCTTATGACGAGGACCGCAAATGTGATCTCGATATCTACGAACTTGAATGAGATAAGGCTTGTTCCCCATTTTTCTGATTTCCGACATGTTCCTGAGCTGCTGGTTGACCAGAGTGCACTCAAACATGACGAGCATTCCCAGCGTGAAGACAGAATAGTACCAGTACTCGTCCAGACACCACAGACCAACGCAGAACACTTGGAACACAAAGAAAGGAGCCGTCGCTCGCTCTTGAAACAACTCGCGGAACTCGGGGATCGTCATGTCCACCCTGGCAAGAGAAAGAGGCCCGTTGTTACCTCATATCATGAGACACTAGACAGCAATTGTCCATTAGAGCTGCCTTACTTGTTGTTGCCATAATGTCTCTCGGCCTTGGCTAGGGTCTCGTCATCTTCGTAGCCCTTCCATTCCAAGTAATGCTGGCATGATTGATCTGCAGGAAACTCAACTGCCCGGAAGAGTCTTTTCTCCGCGTCAAATGTGTACTTGAGCTTCTGAAAGATCCAGAACGTCTCTCCGCAGTCGTCTTTGCGTATCTGAACCAGCTCTGAGGAGCCGTTGTTTGGCCTGGGCACCACCTTGACCACGTCAGCGTCGCAGACCCTGGAAACCTAGACAAAATTGACTTTTAGCGAGCTTTACAATCACGTATAAATTCAAGGTGGGCAAGATAAAGCGATCCCGGTCTCTTAAAAGATGCGCTTTCACAGGGCCTTGGGTCGATAAACGGGATCGTTTTGACATATTCGAACTGCTTGATGTCTTCACGTGCCTTGGAGCAAGTCATAGCGGCTAAGAAGTGGACGGACCAATAGCAGCCCAGGCACACCAGGATCTGGAGAAGGGCCAGCCCGGCTAGTGCGATGGCTGCCGGCTCCAGGTTCTCCGAGGGTCCGCCAAAGTATCCGATCCAGGCGGCCAGCCAAACCGGATAAATTAGACCGAAGAAGGGGGCAACATGGCCGTGTAGACCCCAGTAGCGACGCCGGTACAGCTGTGCCGACGCTACCAGGTCGTCGCCGGGAGAGATCCAGGACGCCGCTGCCATCTCCTCCTTCTAATTGAGCTCCGACTGCTGGAGCCAGGTCCGACGTCTGCCAGAAATGCGACGACCGATGAACGAGCAACAGTACCAAGCCAGCAGCGGCCAACCTAAGTTATCCCTCCAATCCAATGCAACCGGAGCCAGCGGTGAGGAAGACGGAAGAGTCGGCAGTGGCCCGACAGCTGTCGGCCTGGCAGAAGCAAAGGAAAGGCACAAAACACAGCAACGGAAGGAGGAGGCCCTCGGCTCAACGTGCAACCTCTCAACCCGGTAAGTACCCGGTGAACCTGAGACCCCGGACAACCACATGTAGGCATAGGCAGTTTGGACGATGACGATGGCGATCCCAGTCACTGAACATAACGTGGCAAGTGTCACGACTCATGCACTTCCACGAAGTGCGTGCCGGTTTCCTAGTGGCATATCTCTGATGTCCGAACCAATGCTGCTCAGATGCTTTGGGACTCCTTATCTGCATGTGATCCCCCAAGGAACAGTTGAAGCCCTCGAAATCGATGATAATTACTGTGCTCCATGTCGTCACAGGTGCGGAACTCTTCCAAGTGAAAGTGTGTGACTCTGCATTTCAGCAAGGTGTTAATGAGAGTCGTGAGAGGACACTTTTGCTCCTTAAGTGAGCTAGGGAGAGCCTGACAACACAAAGATGAAGATATTCCCAATGCGCTCCAGTGACTTTCTTACAACTCTCATGCATTGAGGACGGGACCACACACCACTTCACTCTGTACACCGTAGTCAGGGACACGTACAGTCGTGCTTGTGCCGTATGGATCAGCGAGGGGCATGCATGTGGATGCACGAAATGAGGGACAGCTATGAGGGTCAGTCAGTTAAGACTATTCGTATGAATATTGTACCTGCAGTACTGGACGCAGGAGCTCCACATCACTTTGGCTGTTGCAATGGAGTATTACTTGAGTTCAACTACTTGAAGAAGCATTCGACTCAAACTCTCATCCTGGTGACCCTGATGGTAATCGGACCCAACTTCAGCATTTTCTGGTGTGGCGAATTCACGTGCACCAGCAGTAGCAGGTGGTGATGGGCAAGCTGGGCAGGACAGCGACTACGACCGTGACTGTGGCTTCCATTGCGATCTTGATGGTCAACGTGACTTCATCAAATCCGGAACGACACCCGGAGCGTGGTGTGGAGCATTGCTTCTGAGAGCTCTTCCAAAATGGACGCTTGGACATCTTTGGAAAATGGCTGTACAGACTGCGCAGGATCATTGACGTCAGAGGGGACAACATTGAGTATAAATCAGAGTAACAAAAGAAATGCCCCGTTGTAGAACTAAGTACGTTGTTGTAGACCTCTGATTCGTCGTGACTTACTCATCCTCGTACTACTGACCTCGTACTACATACCTCTACCTCTGACGTGAGAGTGAGCGCGCATCTGAGAATAAATAGCCCTGTGAAGAAGCGAGAGCATCGGTCATGCCTTCCGCTCCGTTAAGCATAAAGGCCTCGTGGCCATGCATTTCCCCCCTTTCCTCCTCGAGGACGTTTGCGTTGAGGCGGAGGAAGCAGACCCGGTTACAGTACTGCAGGTACTGCCAAGGCGAGAGGAGTCAAGAATGGGCTCAAATGCTAGTATTGTGATCCTGTTGCTTTATTGTCTCTCATTCGATTCGGGTTCCTCCTCGTCCGATACAACTTGCTTTGATGAAGCATCAGCGGCTACCATCAAACGCGCTCAGGATCTATTCGACGCTCTGTCTGCCACGCCGACAGTCAGTGAAGCTCGGATTGATGATGTTGAGGAGGAAGACGATGACAACTTGCATCAGGTCAAGGTGTCGTATATCACTTCCAAATATAATCCAGAGAAGAAAGTCCTGGAGAGTGCGAGGAGGGGCCTCACAGCAGACCGCGACAACGTTGTGACCGAAGACAGACTGCTTGATCGGCTGGATGGCGTCCTCTTCGTAGACTACGTGGGCCAAGATCGCTGGGCACAGATGTACGTTAGCAGGGAGGACGGTGAGCAGTATTTGACGGTCAACACGTCCAACGCCGCAACCAGCTGCACTTGGAGACTCTCATCCCACACTGACCACGGCCAAGTACTCACTGATATGACATTGGGAGTCTTTCGCTTTAGTCCCAGTGGTAGGCACATCTTGTATCAGGCAGAAGTTGAGCGAACGGACAGCGATTATCTCCATCAAGACTCTTTTGTTGAGAAGGATTTCATCGTGGCGACTTATTTGTACGACGTGGATGAAGAGAAATTCGTGAGACTGACGGCGATACCTGAGGACTACACACCGGGACATCTTCACTGGGATCCCAGAGGAGGAGCCATAGTAGGAGTGGCTTGGGAGACTCATTTGTTCAGAAGTAGCGGAGACCCCGATGACGCCAACAAGATGAACAGACTCTTCTCGATAAGCGTACGTGACGATGGCCAACACACGTTCAAGTTTTTAACGGAGACGAACAAACACTACGCGTGGCCTCGCATCTCGCCCGATGGCGCCTCACTGGTATTTCTGGAGAATGATCTGCACAGTAGTACTGAGCCGCCATATCATCCTGGCCCCAATCAAATATCACGACGTCTGGCACGCGTTTCCTGGTCACCCACCAAGTTCAGTGGACGTTTCATTACCGACGATGTTGAATATGTGATCAGCAATTCTCAGAATGGTGTTCAGCACCCCGTCGTCCTCCCCGATGGTGACACTTTCTTTGGAATTTATCTTTATACTGAAGCGCCTTTACCTCCACCTGAGAGAATCTTTTCTGACGACGGGCAGACAGTCTACCTGACGGTGATTCAATTGGCACAAGTCCGACTGATGGCCATCGATCTTTCGACAAAGCAGATCACAATTCATCCGGAACCTGGACTTGTGTTGCTCGACGTGTTCAAGGATGTCATGTTGGTCAAGAGCAGCAGTGTCAGTGACACTCCTCACGTGAAAATTGGCCGTTTGCACCAAGATTATTTCACCACGACTTCTACTACAACCACGACCACGACCACGACCACGACAGCAACTGCGACGACGACTACTACAACGAGGACAACCACTAAAACTACCACCACAGTGGCTGATAACGATACCACTACCGTTGACCCTTGTCAACACTTGATAGCCCTACGCAACGGGCAAGAACGGAATAATGACGCAGTAGTGGATGTGGAGTCAAGTGCAATCACGTCTACCAGAACCACGACGGACGCAGCCACATCGACCACGACCACTGCTGAAAACGAAGAGGAGTCAGCCACTTCTGCTACGGCCACTACTACGACTGTGCACCCGCTCTCGATCCCTCTGCCCTTGGCCCATGTGGAATTCTCAGATCTCACAAACTCCAGCCACAAAGAGTTCGACGTGACACTCATCCGGGACAATTTAACCAGCTCGAATGGCTGGCTTGCCTTGCCTGCTCATCGGCTAGAAAAAATCCCCCTGCTGGTGTTTTTAAAGAAGGCTACTCCCCATTCGGCTAAGCTAACAACGTACTGCCATTTAGTCGACTTTTTCCTCCAGATGCATTTTGGCGTTCTTGCTGTTAATCCACGCGGCTCCTCTGGCGCTGGAGATGGACCACTTCAGAAGCTCTCCGATGGAGTTGGAGAGGTAGGTGATTGCAGTCCTACTTAACTTTGAGTGGTACAGCACTCATATACTGCGCGAGTATGAAATCCTAATGCTCGGGTAATTTGTCACGCTCGTACAATAGCTGGAGGTCTTCGATGTGAACGAGACCATCGATTACGTGCTTGAAGTCCAGAAGGAAGTGCTTGATCGCGACCGAGTTGTCCTCTTTGGAGACGGTGCATTCGGCGGGTTTATTGCCATGCATCTGGCAGCCACGAACATCAGTAACTTAATCGTGGTCGATCCCTTGGTCGACCTCCTGGCGACCAGGTACGACGGCTATGGTGGAAGAGCAACCTTTCTACCGTCACTCTTCGGTCAGAACTTCTCCCCGGAACAACCCGATAACTTGATCATGGAAGCATGGAAGAGGTAAGATCATGGGTTGTCGGTACAAAATGTCCAGCATTCGCACTAACGTAGTAGAAGTCAGTGAAGAGCGAAGAAATTAAAAGTACTTATGCCTATTTACCTCGGTGGTGTGTAGCTATGGCATTGCAGTTTGTAGTATATCATCAGGCGAGCTGCTATGATGGGTCATGTTCATTGACTCTGGCAAAAAACATGCAGTAACGTTTTGTCTCGTTCAATCGATATGTGTAGTCTACATGTAGTAGTACATATAGTGTGCATACGTTGGCTCTCTGACAACAACTATAAAGGGGTACTTCTCTTTGAATTTCAGATCCCCCTTGCAGAATGTTAGTTCCTTCAGCAGCACTCCTACGCTAATATTTTCGTCTGGGGGTGAGCTAGGTGAGATGACTTGTCATTGTACTAAGCATGCTTATCTCTAGACCTCGAAAGTTTACGCAAGAAGTCAAAAAGTATGCTAAAAATCCTAAATATGTCAAGAAGCTCCCTTTGGGGCCAAAATTTGACTTTACGTTTGAAAGCAGTACACACTGGAAAATCAAGGAAGAAGTGGAACTTCGGAGAATTTTTTGAAAATTTCTCAAATTCAAATAGCAATGGAGAGTGAAAAAAACCTTAAATGTGGTTTTCGTCGTCTGCATTGCTCATATTCTTCGTGTCAAATTCCGGGGTCTCCTGATCACTTATTCTATCATGGGACTGCGTTTTGATTCTGGCCTTTTTCTTCTAGAGTTTCAAAGTGAAGTTCTATTCAGAGCGCTGCGGTCTCGCAACTTCGAAGCCGAAAAAGTTTCCTACCATCATCAGCTTGACAGAGGAGACAACGGTCGTCGCCTCCAAGCGAGTCACGCCATAGCCTGGCTCCATAGGCTTTGGGAGGCCGACAACGTCCACTGCAGGCCGTCCACTACAACTTCCACAGAGAAGTCGTACAACTCCAGCTTGACCACATCGTCTACCACGACCCAAACCGAACAACCGAATCCGTCCGACCCAAGTCCGCCATCCAATTCAGGTTTTTATTTCAGCGCCGGCAAGAACTTCCTCAGCCTGCCTATATTTGTTCTTGTTCTGCCAATCATCACCATGCTGGCCGACTGAGAATGTGCAGGAAGTCTCCGTACAACAATATACGAAAGAACTTAACAGTGTCAATAGGTGTGATCACTAAAACGCACGTACGTGCACTTACCGGGTCTGTCCTCTATGCCACATGAGAGTAAATTTAAGGAGTGTGACCTTGCATGACGAGAGCTGAGAGATTCTGCTAGGCTGCAAAACATCAGGGATGCCGGGAATGAGAAGTGCACGGTGACTCACCGTTCGCAGCGCTCAAGAGGACGGCTGCTGCACACTGGTGCAGTGCCTGCCAAGTACGTACGATGCTTAAGTATAAACATACATGTCGGTACTGTGTATGAACAGCATGATCTTGTCTGGGCGACGCCAGGGCTCAAGATTTCGGAGCGCGATCCAGATATTGCCTAGCTAGCACGGTGAATGCTTGCGAGCCAGGTGTGTCCGTTCCAAAGTACCGGACGTTGCGCACAATCCTCGGATACAACGCAGCGCGTGATGAATTCGGACAAACCCAATCTATGATGCTTGCTTGTCACATGAGGCGGGAACTTCCCACACTCGCCTGCTGATTTCTCTTTCGTCAGTCGTTCTGATGGCCATATTTGGAGGTGCATTCCTGGGAAAGCTTGGGATATGCCGGCAAGCGTGATCAGAAAAGACGACTGCAAGACTGATAGATCTCCGTAGCATGTTTAAGCTGCACTGACATGTTGGGTGCAGTGCGTTATCATTAACGCGTGGGTGACGGTTGCGATGCAAGACTTACTCAAAAGATGGGTGAGGAGGCAACGTCTCCTCACGTTCTGTTGGAAAGGCGATGGTAACCACTTCGTGATAACATTGTGTTGTTGCTAAGGACCTAAAGAGAGATATACTTGGGTATATTTAAATGCAGAAATGTTATACAGTCGCACATACTTCCATGCACCACTTTACACTTTCTCCAGGAGAGCTGCATCTCATTGAATGAACGAGGCGGGCCAGCGGAGGCCTGCTCAATGTGCTCAAGTACGTTCGAGTAGTAATGTTAGTTGTGTGGGTGCGCGGTGAGTAGTAGTAGGCGAATACCTCAGTTTTTACGTGTCCCCCAGCTGCAGACTAGGGGAAATCCCGGAGAAACTACTACAACTTTGTCCGCCAGCAATGGGCAACGTGCCCAAAATCTTGGGTCTGTCGCGCAGGCTCTTTACAGCTGATCATAGTGAAATTCTTTCCGGTGCGTGCGTACCTACTTACAAGGAGTAACTGATGATAACTGCTTGCGAAGAAGGTGAGCTGGCATTTACGTGCATGTATGCACGTATTGCCAAGGTGCCAAATGCTTACGCACGTTCGCCTTTCTAAGTAGTAGTACTACTCATTACACCATCACGTGAGAGAATTTCCCCATCAGATTGTTTGACAACCGTCCAGCTGGTGCAAGGCTGTGTCTGAATACCTCACACTTGCTATATGATTCTCTCAGTGACAGAGATATCGACCTAAGTGTCTATGCGCTATTCCAAGAGAGCGCTGCAGCGATCCTCTTAGGATCCTCCGATAGTTTGCCCGCGCCTTTCATTCAAATAGTAGGTCAGCACGCGCAACCTCTGGGTTTCCCCCACGCGAGCAAGTCCGTATACGGTAATGCTCTCGCTCGAAGAGAAAGCAAGAAAGAGAAAGTCACTCCGCTGCTACTACCCAGTATTATTCTGCGATAGCTGCTCGCCCACACAGAGTAGAGTACCGTGTGTTCTGCTGCTGGAAAAGCGCACGTACAAAATTAGCTCTACCTGGTGGAAGTCAGACATTTCATTCGAAGACTTAGCAACATTCAGGGAGGACACAAGATAGGCAATCACTCACACAAGATACCAGGAGTTACCAAGTGTTCAAGCAATCATAGATAGACTTCAGAAAGATGTCTGCCACAACGACCACGACCACGACCACCACAAAGAAGGTCTCTGGTGAGTCATCATCAGATCCCATGCATGATTCGGGATTTTGCGGCTCGCTGAGGCTTTCAATGACGGAGTCAGCCGATGACCAACAGAGAAGACAGGATCTTGGCCTCTGCCACAACTTCAGACAGTTGAGTCTTGGATACGATGAGCAGCAGCAGCAGCGAGGGCCAGAGCAACAGCCAGATCACCAACGGGATGACCAACAGCTCAGTGAGGATGCTTGGAGGGAATTCTTCGAACCGGATGAGGACGGGGATGTCCAATTACACTTGGCCATTGCATCTGGATTTCCCGATGTCGTCTACGCTCTGGTGCGAATGGCCACACCCCAACCGGAGTTGTTGTCTCTCAGGAATCGTGCTGGTTACACGCCGCTGCATCTGGCCGTTCTCCAGGACGAGCCGGCGTTGGTCAGAGCGTTGGTGGTGGCCGGCACCAGGTTGGACGCAAGAGACGCTGAAGGCAACACACCGCTGCACCTGGCAGCGCGGCGCGGTGCTTTAGAGTGCGGTGAGGCCCTGTTGCGGCCGGTCGCGGTCGACGAGTTGACGACCGTGGGCTCGCCTCCGCCGCTGCTAGCGCGACTTCCCGCTGATGCGGTCGACGCTCGCAATCATGCAGGCGAGCACTGCGTGCATTTGGCGGCCATGGGCGGCCACGTCCATTTCCTGCGATTCCTCTGCTGGAGCAGCGCGGACATGAACGCTGCCGAGGGTCGGGGCGGACGCTCGGCGCTCCATCTCGCCGTCGGCGCCAGAAACCTCGCCGTTGTGCGTTGCCTAGCGGCGCCCCGTCCTGAGGGCTGCGGTGTAGACGCCACGCAGCCAGACTGGTACGGCCGCACTCCCTATCAGTTGGCCTTGGCCAACGGTCTGAACGACGTGGCGGCGTTGCTTGCCAGGACTGTGTCCGGGTTGACAGAATTAGAGGGACTTCCAACTGCGGTGGATTCATCCTCCGACGAGGAGTGGCCTGGAGGGCAAATCCTACTGAACGCTTGATCAAAGCGTAAACGTGATAGAGTTCTATTTTTGTACACATACGACGATAATATTTGATTCACACATCCAACACGAAGTGCCCTGACTATTACAATATCCTTTTCCGTACTGTACGATAGTTACCAGTGCCATCTAAATAAATACCCAACGGCTTATTGGACACGCGTCTTCAAAAAATTGTCTCACATGGTCGCAGAATGCGTCCGCCGTAGTATGTGGCAATGAAATACTAGGGGATGCGAAGGGATCAGTTCTGTTTGCTCATTTTGTGACGAAAATTCCCCAGTTTTGTCTGTTTTGTCATGCTTGTATTGCTCGTGCAGTACAGAACTGGACAGAAGGTACGACACAAGGAAACGGCAACTGAGATTTCACGAATCTTAGTTAGAAGAAGTCGTTTTCAATTGCAAACCTCGTCACGGAATAAGCGCTGCAGACATAGGTTGACATTTTTGCGGATTGTCGCCAAATTTTGGAGTATTTTTCCGTTATTTGGTGCATATCAGAACATAATCAGTCTTTTCTGAACGCATAGTTTTTCAGAATAGGCTGTCAGCAATCAAGTTGTGACAACTTTCTGGAATACGGATGTCAGGGAACCTAACGTCGGAAAGGATGGGCTCAAAAGTCCAACGTAAAATCATCTATCATCAGCATTACAGCATCTATTCTATTCATATGTGCGTCAACGTTTAACATGCCACTTATTAAATGCGTCATATTCATTGATGACAGTACTTTTGTGAATTTAGCACACATTCCTACGCACTTCCAAAACAGTTGCTTTGAGCTGAGGGCCCAGCCCGCTAACATTTCAAGAAGTGTAGGATATGGACTCTCAAGTTGCAGCCTGAATATTGGTACATTTTTCGAGGTTTGGCGCTCGACTTCTAGATGTTCCGTCCCAGCAGCGGTACCAGGACCAGGTCCCCGGAGGGTCCAGATTAGCCCATAACCCGTGTTTGGCACTTCAAATGGGACTACTAGCAATACATTTTGCACTGGTGGTTAAAAACTGCAGACTTATTCAAGTACATCACTCAACTTTTTGTTTTGACTGGCAAATTTTAATGAGACCAGCTGGTCCAAAGCCTCCCTACTGAACTCTTATAAAGTGTTTCTGGAAAAATGCAAATTTCTGTACGTTGGTCACTGGTTAATGAACCTTCGGTTAACATAGAAAAACACTTAATGCAGCACTACTGCCTGGACCCAATTTGTGGATCCATGAATTCAATCGGGTGACGTAGTAACTCAGTGCTCATTGGAGCAGGTTTGCCTTCAGTCTTAACCTTGAAATTTTGGCCATCTCACTAATTTTGCACTCCTTGGGGCGATTTCTCTGCGAAGCTTAAGAAACTGATTGCGTCAAAACATACCGCGTTTGGAAGAACTGATGAAATGCCATTGAAATGGCCTTTTCGTCATCCCTTGCATCGACTGTCCATCTTCTCTGTATTTGCCATCCCTCCAGCTGTTCCTCATTTTTCATTCCCCGTGTCAAGCTCGGTAGTTGCCTTGACAGGACTCAGGAACTTATCTGTCCCTATTATAGTGCACCTCTTCATGTAGCCCCAAGATGTTGTAATTAGTTGTGACTACTGCACAATAGGCTAGTTCAGAAATGTCAATTTTAGTTTTTTAGGGGTGGAAAATTGGCATTAGACTTTGTTACAGCCGGTGAAAGTCTCATTTTTTCAAAAAAAAATCTACGGTCACTTTTAACTCAAAGTTTTACAAGATACTGTTTTCAGTAAGTGCAGAGGACACTTCTTTTTTCAGCCATGACTTAGGTCTGGATTGAGCTACAGAATTGGTTCTCCCTTTTATGGACAGCTAAGAATCTCCTTCAAAGCTGAACTCATATGGGCACTTTTGCTCTAGGACCATTCATTTTTCCTCAATACGGGATCAAAGTTATGAACTGTGGCAGAGTTTTCAACATAAAAACTTGACTGTATTGTGAACAAATGAGTGGTCCTCAGGCAAAAGTGCATATCAGTTTGGCTTTAGAGGAGCTTCTATAAAGGGGTCAACGACTTCTGTTGCTCAGTCCAGGGAAACGCTATGGCTAAACGAAAGGAGTGCGCGCTCCGCACATCCTGCACGCAGTATGCTATAAATCTCACCGTCCCTACGGTGAATGACCCTTAAGGAAAAAACGGCTTCAATAAAATCTAAATATTGTGGAAAAAGGCTAGGCCAAAAAATTAATCTTCCAAAGAAATTGTCCTTGCAGCCTAGCCTACAGCATACTACATTTATTAATAGCAATTTCCCACGGACTGATGTGGGACCTGAAACGGTGCTCATTTTGGGGCTATCAATCTCTTGTTTGTTAAGAAGCCTTCCAGGCCTGGAAGGCCTAGAAGGTGATCAATTACAAAAGCTCATACAGAGCAAGTGGCTCCACCTTCTTACCTCGCAACCTCCTCCATATGACTGCAACCTCACCAAAGAAGGGGCTCCTCTATAGGAACTCTTTTCTTGGAGAAAGGCGGCATTTTTAATGTCGTCTTGTTTACATGTTTCGAATTGCCTAAGGACACGGTACCTTTTTACTCCAAACTGTGTCCTAGATGTCCTAGCCCTTGCGGCCAACTAAGTTTGGTTTCAGCTGATGCCAATATTAGTGGATAAAGAACTTTAGTAGTGGAACTATGTGTTCATTGCCTGCGTAGGCTAGGTTTACACACACAGCTTATGCAGAAGGAGTATTTACAGAACGCCATCACGTTGAAACCATGATGAGAGAGGCGAGTCAATTCTTTTTTCAAACATCATTGGACTACGTCTTCTCTTTGTGGCATTAGAAAACAAACTTAAGACACAAGCAGTCAAATGAGAAAAACATTCGCCTAATTCACCTAGCCTAATGTATGCATGGTATCATTGTTTGTTGAAGGGGTCTCTCGAAATTAATGGAATTCATAACAAGAGAGAGGAGTAACCCTGGGTTTGGTCTTTTCCTGCCCCAGTGCATGGTATCATATTGACAAAGAAAAATCCCCACGCCCAAACTTTGCCATCATACGGTGCATTTTTTACATTGTTGGTTCGTGCCAGGGTCTGGCATTGATTTCTGAACATACATATGTTACATTTAGATAGGTCGGAAATAGGTACTTTTTTTCGGCATTTTGATCAATTTGGTTTGTTCTTTATCGTAAAATCTAGATTTGATTAACTATCTTTTCGAGTTGCAAAAATCCTGCTAGTCCCGAAGGCCTCAAGTAAAGGGACATTTAACTAGAGCCATTCATTAAATATTAGAGACTTTGTCCCCGAGGAAAAAAATCCCTTTAACCAATTACATCCTGTTTTTTCGAAGCCCTATGAAGCGGAGACCCCAGTATTTATTTTCTAGGGATGCGACTTTGCGAAAGTTGTTCAGGATTCGACACCGATTCAGCATTTGAAGTGGGTAAAAAATGGACCCTTCAGTCACTTGATAACAGCAATTTAGCCCGCGAGAACACTTGTTCGCCGGCCGGGTTCTGTAGAGATGCGGTCATCTTGCTGTCCGAATCTGACTATTTGATGGCTTAAGCGAATAAACTCTTCTGGAGAACTGTTTCAATGCGTCGTTTTTGGTACCAAGTCAAATATTTACATGCTAGCTGAGGCACCTGTTATTGCTCGAATGATATCGTAGGGGGTTACGCTTGACTTTTATGTGCTGAAAAATCTACCTTCAAACGCCCTGTGTTACTCCTCCGATGCAGAGAGTCCTCCGTGCCAAAGTTGGTTCAGATCTATCCGGAGGTTCGAGTGCCGACAGGAAACAAACAAATAGACACCATTAGGAGTGATAATGAACACCGCTAGAAGTGATTTTCTGTATACACAGTTGAGCATGAAATTATTCGCACTCCTCTCAAACTTCTCCACGTATACACTCTGATGAAATTATGACCTTGAGGCAACTGCCCTTTTGTGTGTGGTTACATCACTGAGAAGTACACTTTTCCATTTTATATCGACCTCCTCGTAAGTAATTTCCACTGGAAGAAATTGAGTGCGGAGGCTGTAGTGTAAATCTTGAGTGGAATTTTCACATGAAATGAGTTCTTCAGACAGTGACACATAATTTTGACAGCACGAGCTCTCAGCTTTGAGTGCCCATGGTGCCACAAGAGCACTCAAACTGTGGTGACCCACTGATCAGCCCACGCCAGCGCTGGCTGTTAGGAGCCACTATTTTTAGTGAAATTTTTGCACAAATTTTTGTGGGGTGCTTCTCCCCTCCTTGACCCATCTAAGTCTGGGGGTGGGTGGGAGTGCACCACCTGAACCCCCTCACACCAAAAAAGACAGCGTGGATGTGACGGGTGCCGATAGTGTGGAGCGCACAGTCCGTGATGACTTGGAGAGGTCAGTCGTTGCTCTTGCTAGAGTGTTGCGCAGATAGAGAGACGAGTCGTAAAAGAATCCAAGCTGCGCCTTGGCGAGTAACGCTATACATAAATCCATTTTAGTAATGTTTCTCTTTAACGTGTAAACCCTCTCTTTGTCAGGAATCAGAGAACCGATGAAACCACTTGGTAAATGCTACCATGAACTCCTCTGCAGGGATGTCACCTGTGGCCCTCTCCCACTCCGTTTTGACGCTGCTTCCCTTAAGGTGGACGCCTGAAAGCGCAGATTTCACCTTGAAAGAAAAGAAAAAGTCTGCCAGAGCAAAGTTCCGAGAGTCGAGGAAGTCGGGGAAGGTCCTGATCCCGTTTCTGGCCAGAAACACCTTGGTTTCCAAGGCATTGTGGCTTGGTGAGTTGCGAATGAAAAGGAAGCAGCCATTGTCCACACGCTGAAGCCGTCTTGCTCTGATTGTCTTCAAGAGCTAGTTCAAGGGCTGAATGAAGTAATCTGCATTTACAAAGCTGCCCACGGCCACATAGTTGTGGAAGACAAGGCCACAGCAGTCAAAAAATGATAGCACCGTTTTTTTTCTTTCTTGATGCTGCCACCTGGCATTTTGGAGGGGCCTTTTCGAGACCATTGACAGCTTTGTTGCTTGTCTCAGGTGTCACAAATGGCAGAGATGTCTTGTCCATTGTCACAATCGACTCAAGAAAAGTGTTTCCTGTCGGGAAACAGTTGCTACTAAATGATATTGCACATCTCACTCTTGATTTTTTGTTCCCCTAAGAGGAGGATTGTTTTGTTCCCCATCAGGCAGACTTCTTTGAAGAGACTGAGGCCATCATGCAGGACACCGTCGACAGTCCCACTATTGAGGCCAGTTGCTGCCACAAGGTGCTCGACAGTCTCACGTTGATCCTTCTTCACCAACGATCTTACAGTTGCCACCATGTCCGGCAATCTCTGTGTCTGTAAGGGATTGCTTTGCCTGGAAGACTCTCCCCGGCTTGAACTTTTTTGACGAGTCTGTGTACTTGCCTGATGCACATTGCTGCTCCACCCACGATGTCTTCCTCCAACGAGACAGAGGAGAGTTGATCTCCATTGCCTCCTTCCCAGCTTTGACTAGGGGCAGAACAAAACTTTGGCCGTGGCACTTTTTGGGAAGGGGTGCGAGCATCCAAGAAGTTAGCAATGGCTGTAGCTAAAGCTGCGCTCACCGGATCGCTGCCACGTAAAATAAAATGCCAAAAGGCATTTTATGTTTTGTGAAAGGCTCAGGCAACGCGTAGAGAAGAACCACATGACAACAGAACTCAAAGACATTTTTTTCGCTGTGCTCGTGTGTCGGCATTCATAAATGAACCTAACAATGCCCCCCTCGTCGCTCAATGCATTTCATATTAAGAAACCTGAGGGTGATGTTTAACTGTTTGGCTTTTTTCCGCGTGAAGGCTGTTTGAAAGCATTCATGCACTTCTTCGCTCGTGAGTGGCACCTGCACGCAAGCACCATAAACTCCTCAAGCTCCATCCCGCGGCAACGACATTCCTAGTTTTTTGCACTGTCTATGCCAAATGGTATATCTACAATCTGTATTATTCTCATATTTTCAATATCTTATTAGATTTTGGGACCTTGGACTCCTGATTTTGAACACTGCTCCTACTGACCCCTTTCCAGGCTCATGTGGCTCTCAAAAACGAGCGGTTGACTCCTCTCGAAACGACATTTTAAAGTATCTCTTTGGCAATGCTTTTTGACTTACTTAATTGATATGGTCACTTAAAACCAAGTGAATTAATAAAACTTCGTATGGGTGACGATTTCGATATCTACTTTCACCTCGATTAGTTCGTCTTGCCTTTGACTTCGTGTAATGGCTTGAAAAGGACGGTGTCAGCACCTCTCAGATCATCCTCGGGCAGCCGCTATTGTAGGGCTGTAAAAGGTTCCGTGTCCGGTCGCAAGAGCGCAGTCCCTTTAAGCACACGACACTTGAGCGTAGCCAGTAGAACGTGTTACTACTAGAGCGCAGGACATTACAGCGCAAGACACTACAGAACAGACACCAACAGAGCGCAGAGGCCAGTTCAGCGCACCCAGAAGAGCGCAGGTACCATTTGAGTGCACTTTTTGTACTGCTCCAAAAGCGCTCCAAAAAGGTGAAATTTTGTCCTGTTTTTGAAGCAAATTTCAAAAATTTGAGGGAGGAAAGGGGTGAGGAAAGGGTGGGGATTTCCTCACACCTCGCCCGCTGCGCCGCCCCCACCACCTCCACCAGGCAACTTCGCCACCTCGCCATGGATTCAGATGCTCGGCAGCATGCATCGCGCAGCCAGGTGAAGATTGAGTCTTATATATTCTCTTGTACTGTACTCCTATTTACGTATTCTGCTATACATATTCGTCTTCTCTTTTGTCTTCCATGATTCCAGCCGGTATCCACCTATCTGAGGACGATATTGTCCTCAATGCTCAAGCACTGGCCGATTGCCCCGATCCTCGACAATGTTTCGGATCCAGGCACTTAGAGCCACATACTTGTGCTTCCGTGACTGCAGCTCACTAGCACAGATGCCCTGGTAACACACCTGCTGCAGCGTCTCTTCCCTCTGAAATGCCTCACTGAGCTTCCACACAGTGAGGTGGGCACCTTGAAGGGATCCTTGGAAGGCAGAGTGCCACCCTTCAACTGCATTATTTGTGTTTGGCACACCCTCCTCCAAGCGGATGAGTGTGTTCCACATGTCAATGGCAAACAATGGTGCACAACGGTTACCATTCCGAAGCACCCCACCCACATAATTGTCCTCAAAGAAGTCAAAGATGACATCCATGCAAGGGTCATATTCAGGTGACTCCTGAAGGGCTTCAAAGCCTGCAGTGACCCTGTCCATGGGCAGGAAACTTGTGCATGTCATCATCTTGACATGCATCTGGAAATTCGCTTCCTCAAGGTAGATAGCCCTCTGCCCCTCCTGGCAGAGATGACACCAGACCAATTGTCCAAGGTGAAAGAAGCACCCTGCAACTCGCACTTTGTGGAACTGCCGCTGAATGGCATTCCATGCCACCTCCTCAAAGTCAATGAGGACAGATGCTGGGTCCAGGATGATCCCAAGAGCCAGTGCCACTTGTCTGATGTACTGCCACATATGAATGTATGTCGCCTTGTCCTTCCACTGCAGCAGAGCATACAGACATGGCACCAAAGCACCATTGACTAGTGCATGCACTGTGTACAGCTGCATGAAGATTTCTAGCACCACCTTCAAGAGAAAGTTAGGTTAGGCTGGTGTCTTTCACAGCAGTCCTTTTAGTTCCTACCTTGAAGGTTCCATCACAATGCCAGTGGTGGTTGTCACAAAGCCAAGCCAGACTTTCCATTGTGCCAAAGATGATGATCCAATGAAGGGCACCAACACCAGAATTGTGGATCATGAAGTTTTGACCTGTTGCCATAGTGGACATGGCTGGTGTAAGAACAATCTCTGCTGCACTTGTGGGAAGGGGGGATGGTCATACCTCTCCACACCACACTTACATGAAATGGCCCACTTGATGTTGCAGCCAGTACTAATGACTGCAGCAGCCTCATCTGATACTGCCACAATGTTGTCCATGACAATGCAATGTGGAGGCTCATTGGTGCCGACAGCCTGCTGCAGAATGTTGCCTTTAACCCTGGCCACCTCCACTGATGTCACATTTGGAGGGTGGCAATGTTCACCACACTCTTCAGGGAGAGTGTCATTGGTGGCATCGTCCACAGGTGTGGAAAGCCGCCCCTTGCACGAAGAGACCTCGCACTGCCAAGTAATTCTGGACTGCGATGGTCCAGCCAGCACATGTAACTATTAAAGGCTACTTTGTCCTTGCCCTTGGTGGATGCCATATCCTCTTTTGGTTTGTTTACATGTGGGTGGTTGCAAGCACATACATGGATAATCTTCATTTCATGTATTCCATGCATTGTCTTTGCATGTCAACCCCCTCTCAAGTTGTTGCGTAGAAGGAATTCAAGAGAGTTATTGATCAGTCATTGTTGAATATGTAGAATATGCCTGTGGGGCCAATCCAGCCGGTTGTCTGAATTGAGGCCAGGCGGCGAAGCCGCCTGGTGGAAGGGATGAGGCCGGCGCAGCCGCCCCAGGGGTGATGTGGGGGACTCCCCCCTCTCCGCAGTACGGAAAACTTTTGAGATATGCTTCAGAAAAGGTACGAAATCTGCCTCAGACTCAGAAATCGGACTCAGCAGTAGTGAGAGAAGATCCAGATCTTTGCAAAAATCCGCCGCGAAAATGACAAAAATCAACCGCACACACACATACATATCCTTGCGAGAGTGCAGAGAGAAGGCAGTCCTTACATATCAGCTGCCATGACCCTGTACGCTGAAATGGTTGCGCTCTACTGTACATGCGCTCTACTTGGTGCGTTCTACTGGATCATGCTCCAGTGGCGTGCGCTCAACTGGGGGGTAACCGTAGTAGTAATCCTGAGAGACTCACGGTGATGATGATCTCGAAGACAAAGTTGAAGAGTGACAGAAAAGCCTACGTCAACACTGCGGTATTTGCAATGACAATTTGAAATCTGTTATGAAATGTCTTTCGTCAAAATTTCTCCTCCCTATTTAAAGGTGCCATCAATGGACAACAAACTTTTGAGGGGGTGCTTATTTGAATAAGGAAAAGGAAAAGCCTAATGAGAGTACTGAAATGAGTCAAGGAGTTTGGCACTGCTGCAAAAAAATCCCAACTGAAATCAAAGGCCAACAACAGTAGTCTTGTCAAAAGTGCTTCTCTTGCTTCATGGCTTGTTTGTGTGGAACCTCAAGGAGTTCTTTTTACTCTGTGGGCCACCTTGGCAGCCCTGCACAATGACAGGCACAGCAGCCGGGAGATCTAAGCATAAAAATGCTCTAGCTCAAGAATAATGGCGACCACTGTTCAGGCCCTAGCTGTCCCTGAAAACAAATAGTTGACTACACTTTTACTTTATGCAGTGCAGTAACCCGACAATGTTAGTTGTTGACTTGATCCGTATTTGATTCGGATTCTACCGATACTTAGGATAGCCCTACCCGAGCCGACCGGATCCCAAAGCTCTGAACCTGAGAGTGAGCCAGAAGCGAAACTCCTCGACCCGACCCATCACTAGAGATGGCATGCATGAAATCGTCTGAAAGTCGATCAGTTCTGGAGGACTGTGCATTACAGTCTGAATTTACCCAATACCCAAAAATGAAACCAGAGCATTTTCTGCGTCTTCTTGCTGATCAAAACTTTGGAATGAAACTATTTTAGTAGTGATTGAGAGGATTTTTGTTGGAGGACTCCCGTGGCCCATAGTTGGAGGCACTGATTGCTTGACCAGAAATTGTAAAAACAGAAATTCAAACTGCTTCAAATTTAACATGTATTTTTGTTGGCCTTCGCTTTCTGATAGCCATGCCTCCGGAAAAAAAACATTCTGGGACTGATTAGCTTAGAAATGTGAAAGTACAAGACCAAAAGTGAGTGTACAAGAGAATATCTCATGGTTGATAAAGAAATAATAAGAGCATTTTCATTCATTGACTTTCATTATCTTTTGTGATTTTACAAGATGTTGGGGCAGGGGACCCACCTGAAGGGCATGGGTCAGTGCTATTGTCACCATATGAGAATTTTATTATGAAATGTGACCCTTCTGAGAGAAAAAGCATGTAGACC
>JAAUXU010093012.1_pt1 | contig 30074 bp, 22 predicted proteins | sample 7278151 | NCBI WGS metagenome assembly JAAUXU01 (sample SAMN14350113, study PRJNA611818) | marine sediment metagenome | isolation source: surface marine sediment (1.8m) | place: French Polynesia: Moorea | collected 2018-08
CCCCCCCCCCTGAATGCGAAAAAAGAAAGGGTTAAGATTAATGTCTCGAGCTCACATGATCGTCATCGACAACACGAGGAAAGAGGGAAGGGGGGATCATACATGCTCATAAGAGGGGGTAAGCATTCTTGTTGTCCTCCCCCCTCATAGAAACTCATCAAAATGCACTACAGAATATAGCAACCACATCCAAGCTGACTGGCTGGTGGATCCTCCCCTCCCCCGTGGGACAGGAAAGCTCGGAAAGATCCAATGACTTTCCAGCTCCAGCCCCTATCAATGATGTCCTGCAGCACGAGTAAATGGGTCAGAGTAACAAGATTAGGCCACTCGCACCCATTCCCTTATCTCTGGCTACCAAGGGTAAAACGTCACAAGGCCCAGGGGGGCCTTAAGGTGACTCACGGAAGCGTGATAAAACAAAAGCCTGCAGGGATTAGTCGCAAATTAATCACTTTTGGGGTCTGGCACAAGATCAAAGCCCATGAAAGACGCCATCAGGGCCACAAACGCGGGCAGCGGTGGCATCCCCACCGTGTCGTGCACCTCCAACGCTTGCATCTGGCGGTAGCATTCATAGAGAGCGAGTTGGAAAGTAGCTGGAAAGGATTGAAAGTTGCGGCAACTTTCGCTTCCTCAGACGAGAAACGTTTCCATCTCCTCCTCTTTTCTCACACGGATGCATGGGCGAAAGCAAGCAAAAAGTATTAGACAGAAAAAAGAATTAGGCCACTAAAGCAGCTCACGAATGAGAAGGAAATTAATCAAGAAGAGCAGCAAACAAAGAGATTTCTCTGCTGATGCACTGCAAAGTGTCGAGGGGGGCTTAAAACCCTCTTCACCCCCACCCACCCCGCCGCTGAACGATGATATAACAGTCATTCGTATGCGTGAGTGCGTCTACAAGGAATGGGGGAGCGAAGAGAGGTTTCAGCGGGGTGATTATCCCTTAGAATGGGCTCTCGTTGAATACCCATCTTGTCCCAGTTTCTAATTTTTGCTTTTTGCAAGTAGCTGCCCGTAAGGGGGGTGGGGGCAAATTAATAAAAGAGTTGAGCCTACCGGGTGTCTGCAAAGTCCTCGCCCGCCTGGCAAAACCAGCTTCCGGCACATTGTCTGGCAACGCTGGCCGCTGGTGCCAGGCAGGTGTGCCAAATGCACATCCTGTATTTGATTGTACAGACCCCGACTGCTGGGATTGACCTTGTTGCAGTCGCTCCCGCCGAGTGGGCGAGGACTTGGGAGGGAGCGAGGGCATAAGCACAATAAAACAGAGATATGCCCAAAGAATTTCTAGCTCGTTTTATTGGATCGAAACGCGTAGAAGGCGAAAGACGCGCCTGGACCAACAGAAAAGCCTCTTTTTCCCCCTCCCCCTCTAGCTGGAGGGGCAAAAGAATGGGGGAAATGGCTGGAGGCAGAAAAAAGGCAGAGAGAGACATGCAGGAAGGAAGGAACAAGACCCTACATCACAAAGATAAAGGAGAAGAAATAATTGGCAATGTCTCTTGCTTGCGAATTTCTGCTTGGACAAGGACCACGACCTGGACCAAGTCCTCTCCAGGCAAGTTCGGCCTTTGCACACAAGGCCCAGTCTTTGACTGGCTGGAGAGAGAGAGAGAGAGAGAGAGAGAGAGAGAGAGAGAGAAAGGATGACAAATGGTCTCTACGAGCGCTAACCTCACTTCAGCAAAGCCTTTTTCTTTGCCTGCCCCCCAGACAAAATATGTCAAACGCTGCGTGGTGTACGGCAAATGGGGCTCTTAGGCAAGGCGAAATGACACGCAGAATTCCTCTTTTATTTGTGCAAACATCGTCCGGGAGCCGTAGAAATTCAAGACGCGTCTCCTACGAGTGGGAATGCCTCCCAGAGGCCTCCTCCTCCCTACTCTTTTTGCCGTAGTTTGTGTGGGAAGTGATGTGTCTGTCTGCGGCCATCCGCGACTCAAGAACGGGATCTTTCGCCGCATGAAAAAGTGTTCTGTTCGTGCCATAATTCAAAAGAAATGGATGCAGCGCCCGAGGATCGGTCCAGAATCCATGGTGACTGAAGAGGGGGACAAAAAGTCTCAGGCAAAATGAGGAAAGTTGCCTGGTTTTTTTTGTTGTTTTGAAAAAAAGCAACACATCGGTCAAGGACAACTGGACAAGTCAGTTTCCCCCCCCCCCCATTTTTAACGTGTCACAAAAACCGGTGTAAAAATGTAGTCTTACCGAAAATGTTGTTTGCTTTCTCTGTGATGGAGCCATTGTTTTCACGTTTCTAAACATGTTTCTTTTGTTTTCCCTCACACTGTTTTTGTCCAGTCTCTTTCAGTCAGCCACGACACAGCCCGCCAAAAAGAAGTTCCTCCAGCACCACTGATCTTGGTCACTCCAGATCCTGGATGAATATTATTTCTCCTGTCCTCGTGGAAATGTGGGAAGCCAGCAGCAGCAGCACCAACAGCATCCTGCCGACGACAACATTCTCCTCCGACTGAGGGAGAGAGAGAGACTTTGGCTCTCTCTCCCCCCCTTCTCCAACAGCAGCTCTCTCTCCTGCTCTATCCAATTCTTCCTCCAGAGCCTGTTGTTCCAGTTTAAAAGAGTTCAAGGATGCCTACGCAGAGTTGAACAATCTGGCTGTTTCAGGGAGGAGAAACTTTTCCAGAAGATTTTAGGAACATCCAACAAAATTTAGGACATGCCTTCAATTTTCCTCCTCCGAGTAAAATCCCCTACAGATGGCAGCAAAGGCTGCCTTTGCTGCCCGCTCTGGAGAAAGCCCCAAAACTTTTGCTCAAAAGGTTTGGCACAGCTCTCTCTCTTTCTCTCTCACTCTCTCTTTTCCAACAGCCATAACTCTAATTAATTCGCACGCAGCTGCCCAAATTGAGAGTTGTAGTTGCAAAAACCCTGCCTAATTCGCGCAGAATTTGCCAGTTACAATCAACAGCTGCAGCGTCTGGACGGGGCTTAAGGGAGCGCTCACACTGTGGTCGAATCGGACAGGGTGGACGGATCTTTGGACTCCCAATGGGCGTCCCCTCCCCACCGCCGCCGCCGCCAGCAACGCCACCAAAGCGATTGTCGAGCAGATGCTTTCCCTCGGTGCGTGAGTCATCGGTGGGTGTCATCCACATATGCCAAGTGAGCTGCAGACACCATGGTCAAGTTGGACAAAGGAGTCCTTGTCATAAACTTTTCCCTCAAGTCAGCCTTGGAAAGCAAGAGAACTTTCACTCTTTCAAAAAAAAAAAACTTTCCTGCGGTGACTACGAGGAAGCCATTGATGAAGTAATATCTGGTGAGGATCTTTCCCACCTCGTCCACCTCAAGGTCGTGGTGAGATCTGCTCCATTGTCAGCAATGTGCTGAGTGGGTGCTGTGCAGCAAAGCATGAGAGCAATGGGTAAATGACACAAATGGTGCCTCGTTCAACCGCTGCTTTTGGGGGCACCCAACCGATGTCACCGCCAACTGTTGCACGCCAAGCGCGTGCGCATTTGTCCCTGGCGCCTCAATGAGGAAAAAGGGCTTACATTTGTACAGTCGGGTCCGAAAGTACTGACGCAGCACAGAAACTTTCCCAGCGAGTTGCCAATCTTTTACGTGACACACGCGCGCCTCATGCACATAAAGGTTAAGCTCAGGGGAGTTCCACACATTAACACAGCAAAGCTTTATTTCCATGTGACAGTCAACGCACCATCCCAGTCTTAATATCTTTAATATTTGAACAGCTTCCCCCTGTCCGAGGCATGGAATGTGTGTACTTTGCACTGCATGTGCAAAATATGCTGCAAGCCCTGAATTCAAGAGCTTTCAAATAAAAGGCAGAGCAAATCAACTTTCAACATCAGTCAACGTGGAGGGAAAAAAGTGAAGGAGCACTTCAACAACCTCAAAGTAAGAATAGTCAAGCTTCACGAAGAGGGAAACAAGTTTCTGCTCAGCTCAGCGTTGCCAGAAAAAGCACCAGCGGCACCATCTGGAGGTAACGGAATCTTCGTGTTCATGCTGTCCCAGGAAGACCTCATCAGCCTCGGCTCGATGCGTCGTCAGGGAGAGGTCATGAAGAGGCCAAAGATCTCGTTGAAGAGGAACAAGCCGTGCATGATGGCACTGCCAAATCGTGTCAAAGCACATCCGACGAAGACTACGACGATAAAGGTCCAGGCTTTTGCCGTGAGGTGCTTAGGATTGTGGAGGCAACGATTGAGTTCTATGGCAGTCGACAGAGGGGGAGATGGGGCTGAAGGTTGCAAGCCTCCATCCGGACAACGTTGCTCCAACTCCAATGGTGCCAGCATGATCTGGTACTGTTCCAACTCTTCTGGAACTGGAAGTGGTAAAGTCATGACTGGTTCATCTCCCTTGATGTAAAATACCTTACATCCTTACTGCTGTTGCCGACAGTAAATAGTCTTGTGTTATCACTTAGGGATGTTTAAATCTAAAATATCATATGATTTTTATGAAAATTGCTGAATTTAGAGCCATGAAAACTAGTCTATGATTTCTCCGCCAATGGTGTATGTATGCAAAGTCGGCTGTCAGGCTGCAGACACAACAACAATGCGTGTTGCTTTCAATTGTCTAAAAGATGCTTTTTATTAGTTAGAATCAAAGACTGTTCATGAAGGTTGGATTGAAAACGCCAAGGATTAGAAAACTTTGCATGAACACTTGGAGGAGGTGGAAAGACATGAAGACCGAGGATGAATAAACAGAGTGACTCTTTCAGGGACTCTTCCCATCCCGATGAAGAATGAATGAAGTATGATATAAAGTTTTTGTTCATTACAGCTTCTACAGATATGATTTTGTGCATTCACCAAAAATGTCAATTTGAGACATGACTCAGAAGTTCAGGTCGAGGGACAAAGTAAAAAAGGCCTTGATGGTGTCGTGCACTGTGAAGTCGAGCGGATAGGCATCCAAATTGTGTGGAGGACACATGTGCTGGTGCAGTAGTCGTATGTCTTCTTGGCTGTGACGCCAGGGACCCCATCCTGCCATAGGACGACATCCCCATCGGGGTAGGTGTCTCTGACCCACATTTGCAGTGCATTGATGGAATCAGCCGATGTGAAGCAGTACCCAGTCAGAAACCAGATCAGTGTCATGACGACACCACTGGAGGCCATATACCCCGCGCTTATCACTCCGGGCAGGAGCTTGGTCGTCGACATAACGTGGGCAGAGTCATCCACGTCGCTCAAGAAGATGCACCTGTCCTTTTCGCACTTCCGGACTGGGTTGACCGTCCAGGTCTTCTCCCTGAAGATGATTCGTGGTCAGTTCGAGCATATTTCAGGCTGTTGAGGAGTCCTTGACCATGGAGATCAGGGTGCAGTTGAACCTTCTCTGTCAAGAACGGCCCTTCCACCCTCACCGAGGACTTCCGGCCAAACATCTTAACCGCCCTCCTCACCGTGGTTGCCCTGACACCAAGGTTCTGGGCATGGAGCTGAACCAACTTTTTCAGCTCATTCTCGACAGCCTCTTTGATCAGCCTCAGGTCCATTTCTGTTATGAGGCCCCCACCATGCTTCCTCTCAAGGCCGTCACCATTCTTGACGGCCTCCATCCTCAACTTGACTGTGTAGACTAGAGGCCATTGACCATGGACATGGGAGTCTCTCCTTCTCCAAGCAGAGCACAAAATCTCTAACCTTTGGTCACATCGCACCATCGTCTTTTGACATAGCTGTCCGCTGTAATAAAAATATTGCAGACAGGTGTTGCGCCAAAGCTATTTTTAAGCAGGCTTCTTGATAGTTCAATCTTGAGACCTTGGAAAAGCTATGAAACAAGCGTTTAGAAAGTTTTGGCTCACGGAGTGGTTATAAATCTCAAGTGTTGCAAAATCTCTTGTGCCAGGGAGAGATTACGTCCTGAGATCTCCTAGTCACTTTTGAGGAGTCCCGCTGCAAACACCCAATAAAAAAGTCTGGATGAGGTTGGGTCACCGACGATCTAGGGCAGTCTGTCTCGCTGTGGTCTTCTGTCTCATGGTCGGACTGATGCAGGGACAGTGTGACTCAGTGGTCTTTGATTTCCACAAGACGACGGGTCAACCTTAGGCAATGGACAGAGGACATATCCTCCGTGAGCATGAGATGTGTTTGCTGCAACGAGCATGCGAGGTATCACTGACTGGACGACTCGTTTCTTCTCAGGTTTCAGGCGACATTTTGCACTGTGGCCAACTCTGCTTGGCAAATGTTACCAGCACCAGGCCTTGCAATGCCTTCATCTGGGACGAGACAACACGCACAGGCACCCTTGGCACCTAGCAGTCGACAGCCGACGTGGTGGAAGGCCCTATGGAACTGTTCGTGCTCTAGCCTGAGTTATGAGCATTTTGATGGTAGTTACTCTGCACGATCTTGTTCATACATGTCACAAAATTCAAAGCTTCAAAAAGTAAACTTATTTGCATTCTACGGCCCTATTTGCATAATTTTAAGTATTTGAGTACATGACGTAGTGGATGGGAAGTGCTGGAGCATTGTACCGCCAGTGATGTATCACACACACCTGTGGGTCTTGTGGCTATTGTGATGAATGCCCTGAATCGTCTCGGCCATGCTGGGTTACCGTGATCACTGTATTTTTGGTGACCACCACGAAAAGAATAACTAGTACTATATCTTCTGGTAGTCTAGGTCTTCTAGAGTGGAGGGATGTGACATGATCTTGTCATTTCCTAATGCCCTGCGTCGTCCAACATCAAGTTCGGATGGGGTCTCCTCTTACAGGCGTGGCTCTGGGGAGACAAGCATGCATCTGGTGGCATTGTTGATTAGCCACAAAGGATATTTGGCCTCATTACAAATCGTAGTACTTCACATGACGTGGTTTTAGCCCCTCATTTCTATTGACTGTAAAGATCTATGCTCGGTCATGGATTCCTCATTCTCCATGTTTCCTGCTATCACCTATTTTGGTCATTCCTATTACACACAAATGTACACGACATTGATACAGGTGCCCTAGGTTGGCAAACTGTTGTTACTCTTAATTGTCTCTGTTATTCTGCTTCCATCAAGTCCTGTACCGAAGTCACAGTGCACTTGGCCATCACGGCAGCAGATAAAGAGTTCAAATGCCGGAACTTGTTGCAATTGTTGTGAGGAAGAAAAAGTTTTTCCCAAGACCATGAAGGTGACAGAACAGATGTGTCGGGCGATCCCCATCATGAACTTGGGCACTGAAGCTCATTCACTTTTGACCCCTCTTTTGCATGCAAACTGGTGATGGCGGTGAAACTGGTATGTATGGAGGGGGAGGGGGGGAATGAGCCTAACTCCGTCATATTTCTTAAGAAAAGTACAATGCCTTGGGCCTGATATCATTTCACTCCCCCAGTGCCAAGGGTTCGGCTGATGTTACTAATCTCCCCACCCCCACCACTAGGCCCTTTACAATGAATGTTGGAGTCTCTTTAACCTTTTGTCACATTGTGTTGACATCTTTGGTCACAGCCGTTTGCAGTAAAAAATGAAAATAGCAAGCAACAAATTGCTCAAAAATTATTATTAAGTATGAAGTGGGATTTTTATATTTCGATCATGAGACCTCGAAAAAATTGCTCAGTAACTGTCCAGAAAGTTTTGGCACACCCAGTGTGGAGGATAACTTTTACACACTTCTAAAAGATGTAGAAGAGGCTGTGCAAGAAGCTGATGAGTTTATAGCAACATGTGCCTGCTCGTGACAGAGTCATAATAATACAATTTCCTTACGCTTTAACACTTGGTATTTGTGCATCCGGCATTCTTGTGCTCAACCCTTGATGCAAGCAGCATGCATATAGGAGTTGCACAGCCTAGTCTTTTTACCACTTTTAACCAGACTACACTAGAAGTTGTCCAACTTTTGACGGGAGTGGGTCAGCAAGGGCGTGGCAGAGTAGCGTTATTTTTGGCTCATACGGTACGATGTGTCCACCGACCACGTCTCGTAGCGAGAACAAAAGCTCACTAGTGGGGCAATGGTGCCTGCATCAGATTGGGGTTATACAGGGTGCATATTTAGCTTCACTCGGTGCTCGCCACTTGAAGTGACTCTAGCATTGACAAACCGTGTACTAGTCTAGCAAGACCAACTTCAGCAGCGAGGAGATTTATAAGTACTTTTATACTTTCATTGAAACGAGATGGATTCATGTGTGCCGTTGTTAAACGGCTTTCAATAGACTGACTGCAGCTAATTGGGAACCTTGAAAGAGATATTACGTAGGTTTAACGGCGTGGCAAACAAGGTGAGGTCAAAGTAGACGCTTGACATTTTCTTACAAAAGTAGTGCTTTAAAGGACACCCTAGAACGGTATCATTTTAGATGCAGCAACAGCTGACTTGGCAGTGATATCAGCCTAGAACTTTTTTACTGATCCAGAGTCCTTGAACAGAGCAACTGACTCACCTTCCTATCTTGAAACTTTCTCCATTCCATTGAAGGATCGAGGAAGAAGCAACGTTGGCATTGCAACCCTGATGTCCTTTTTCTTAACTCACTTCATTGCAGCACTTGCGTAGGTCGAAAAGTGGTCTTTACAACTCCAAATAAAACTCAATGATGGTTAGAGGGGTACCAAAACTTCCCAGGGTACACGCATGCACAGCAGAATACCAGTAATTTTTGAGTGAACCAAGTAGAGGTAAGAATTTGCTTTTGACAGCTGTCATTTCAAGCCATGCCAAAACTGCCAAATTTGCCACAATCAGCGCGCCACTGGGATCACACCCCGCACCTGCACTGCGCTACTCTGGTCCCACCTCAAAAACCTAATTCCTAACCGAACCTTTCGTAACCTAATCTATTGCCTTGACGAACCTTTGCCAACCTAACCTAAGTCAATGCCTTACTAAACCTGTGTCATCGTAACTCTCAACCCAACCTTTCCCAATCTAATTTTCTCTTTGGCCATTTTGACCTGTCTTGAAATGATCGGCCTCGTTAAATTAGGCAGAGTTTTGGGGGTTTAAGTGGAGTATTTTGCTTTTGGAAAGGTCCAATCATCGTTAAGCACTAGTTCATCGAACATTTTTAATGGAAGTAATTTCAGCTGCTACAGGACTAATGTACTGCGAAGTGCGCTAGTGTACGTATGAGGTGTCGTCAGAGGCGTTTCTTCTTGAGGAGATACTCAAAGAGGATAGTCAGTACAGATGCTACAGAAGGCTGCTAAAGGCTGCTAAAGGCTGCTAAAGGCTGCCTTCTGTAGCAAACTCTCCTGAGCGGACATGTTCAGGGTCAACCCAGTCAAACCAGATGGCAACAAGTCGATCAAGCGCTGGGTAAATCTGGCCATGCTGCCTACCACTCTCTACGGACAACAGGGTGGCGCAAGTGCGTAGGATCAGTGCATCGACAAGTAAGCAACAATTGTAAACTTGGTGAGAATGGTCGACTCCAAACTGAAAAGTAACTATAAGAGAAATGATAATCTTTACTGACACATAATGTGATGACAATCAGTGGTTTGTGATCCCTGAGATGATGCAGCTGGACTTTTTGTCTCATCACAGTTTGTCTCCCAGGTATATGTCTCACTACAGTTCGTGTTATGCTTTTTGTCCCACACCATGTTTTGTCTCAAGTTATTATGGAGCAAAAAAGGCCAGACAGAAGAAACCTTGTGATTCTGGGCTGGTGTCGCTGCCCAACTGAGTATAGAGAGTGAAGAAAATGCAGTGTTTGTAGAGAATTAAGCTTTTGTTCTTACCACTTAAAGAAATTTGCATATTGTTAGGAGGTGCCAGTAACGAAGCACATGTCGTGCTAAGTACATTAGACATTGTCAGGTTTCGATATCTTAGTGCTGTGCCTTCACCTTAGAAGCGTAACACACCTCGGTCTGAGTAGCAGCATAGACTTAGCATTCCACCTCGAACTTGACAGTGGACTTGCCTTTGATCAGGGTTGAGGGAGGGTTTCTTTGTTAGGCTCTTAGCACTGCAAAAGATACATAGAGACTAAGGAAACTTTCCTAGATGCGTGATGAAGAAAGCCCAGCATAGTCATCTGATAGAGAAGGCCCATGACAAGTTGGTCACCTGTACCTTTGCGTAACTCCTAAGGAGGGAGAGAAATGATCCGATGCAACACAACAGCAGTGTTGTCTTTGGCTCTGCTTGCGTCAGTGTCAGTCGCATCTCAATTTGAGTTGAGCTCGTGCAGTCTCCTCCTGACACGTTATTTAATGAGACAAACCATCACGAGACAAAGTTTGTCTGAGACAAAAAATATGAGGTGAACGAGTTGAGACAAAATGTCACGAGACAAAGAAAACTGAGACAAACAAGTCGAGACAAAACGAGACTCCGCGTGTGCATCTTCAACAGCATCCTGACCTCTACCAATCACTACGCAGGTCAAGCCCCCTCCTAAATCTGTGTTAGGTTGAGAGCAAAAATATGGCGATTGCCAAGGAAGAGCGAGGTTGGAACCTGATAAATTCTGCAAGCAGGAGAAGGTTCTGCTGGGTGGGTTTTTTTTTATCTGAGCACACAAAAGACCAGGAGTATCTCGCACAAATGCGACTGATTTAGTCACCGTTGACTCAGTCACAGACTTTTGTAACCAGCACAAGCTGTAGCTAACAGAGGCTGTGAAGTAAGCAGTGAAGGTGTTTCCGATGGCCTCGTCCTGGTTCTCGGACACTCAAGAAACAAACAGAAGAGCGACTTTTTCCCCATATTGGCAATGGTCCAGCAAAATGGATGACACACGGAGGGTGATCGGTCGTGTACTTTGGAAGAAAATGTTTGTATATTTCTGACTCGACATTGAACGTCCTCAAGGTCACAAACACCAGTAAATTTTATGAAAAAATTCGTAGAACGTAGAGGTTTCTTCCAGCGCTGCATTGCAAGCTAAATATGCAGCACCGTGTGAGGAGTTATGACTGAAGAAGTCATCTTTTTGACTTCTTGACCAATTCCTCGGCAAACTGCTGACTTGGGACTGAACGTTCTTAAAATCATGCTCACAAGTTCACTTAAGGGAAAATTCCATAAAACAGGCTTCGTAGAGGACATTCATAGCTTCAACACTGCACTGCAAGCAAATTTGGGACACCGTGTGAGGAGTCATGATTGCTGGAATAGAAGTTCTCTGTCTCTGAGACAGGTTTCTCTCGATCCTCCGAATATTCGCTGTCACTCACGAGATATTTTGGCATTGCGAATATTTTTGAATCTACCCTTTCTGCTTCTCATGCTGTCTTACATGATACTAATATTATGCTTGACTTTTAAGTGGATGCAATGGCATAACACCAAAGGCACTACAATCATTATTTGCGCAACTTTTTTCAAAAAGAGCCTTTAATTTCAGGAGGAAATATGCAATTCCCTCAGCATTACGGATACTTGTGAGCCTATCTGTAAGTGGAATCTCAAACCTGAAATCACAGCCCATTGCATGGCTGATGGGGCCCTATTGAGGCCTGCCTACTCTAGCTGAACAACAAAGCCACTGAGTGCTGAACTAGCAGCCTGACATAAAATAAAGTCTGGGTAAATCCACATCAGGGGCTGGTTGTGCAAAAAAGGCAATATTCCTCAGCAAAGACTCAGTGGCTTAGCTTGAAGCAGCAAAATTATGAAAAGTCTCCTCGCAGCTCTCATCTTCACCCTCACAAACAGGGTGTTGATCTTGGCGCACCCTGTGGGTGGTGACAATGAGCGAGGGCCCCAAGGTCTACTACCCGGATGGTGAGCACCACATAGAGTGGGTTGGCGGGGTGAAAATTTGGGCAAGTGAGAAAGGTTTTGACTCACTTTGCCCTCCAGCAGAGCGCGGACAACGTCGAAAAGGCTCCCAAAGTGAATGCCGAGGACGACTCAGTCAACCCCTTAAACGAGTTGTCCACCAACCTGGAGAGGATCGAGTACTGCTCTGCCGCCTGGAACGCGATGCCCCACTTGGACCAGGAGACGGGGGAGTGGCAGGTGAGAGAAAAAATTGTGCTTTGGCACTACAGAACAGTGGGACAGAGCAGTAGACCGTACAGTCCTACTCTGTTACCAGGACTTATGCAAAGATGACACCTAAAGTTCAAATTTTGAGCTCAAACATGGTGCGAGTCTAGCTGCATGTGTCTTCTATCATTGCTTAAAATTTTAGCTCAATCGGACATACTTTTACTACACATCATTTTTAGAGCCACACATTCAGCCACTCCTACTGTTCTGTGCAACTGTAGAATCTGTTTTGAATGGGCGACTCCATAAATGCTATGTGGTAAAAGCATGTCTGATTGATCTCACATGTGGAGCAAGGCTTTTTTCTCCACATGTCTTCCCTCAGCTCCTAAGATTGGAGCTCAATCAGATATACTTTTACTACTATATTTTTAAGGATGGCATATCAAAATTAGACACCTGCACCCAGCCATTCTTTGTTTTTCCTAAAATACAAGTTTATCATTGTTGACCTCTGCATTCATTCTCACCATGTCTGAGACACACACAGAAAGTCACACCCCACAGCTCGAGGCGAATGACCAGAAATAGCTCATCTACGCACTTGCATATCCAATGGGCACACGCTGCATGATGACTTCGTGTGACCCTCGAGTTCCTCGTGTACGTAGACCCCGACAAAACTGACCCTCTGGGTCCTCCATAGGGGTCACGTCGCTCCAAACCAACCCTCAGGGTCAACCTACCAGGACCCCGTGGACATGTACTCTACGAAGAACCAACTTTTTCTCTCTCGCCATCGGGGAGTGCTACCTGATAGGAGAGCGCGGCCCCTGTGCCGAGAGCGAGTTCCTCGACAAGAACCTCGGCCCGGACGGCCTCCCCCGGGGCACCTGCAAGCCAAATCCGTGCTGGGAATGGGTTTACTCTCGCTTCTACCGGAGGAACGATGGAGAGTGAGAACTGATGTGCAATTTCAGGATGGAAGTCAAGATGTCTCTATATGGAGAAGGTAAATCGGAATTTGGTCCTTGACTTCTCACAAATTTTCCCGGATTTTTTCCAGACAAATGTCAGTGGGAAGACAACGACCTCCCTTACGAGAAGGACGAACAGCACCATTTTTTAGAAAGTCAACACTTGGAAATACTTTTTTCTTTCCCCTCCCTCAGGGCCCCTGCCAACCCGGACAGCAGTACTTGGATGTCCGGGATGACCCCGTGCAGGCCAGGAACAACTCGCCCGGCACCGCGTGTTTTGCCACTCTTGTGCTAAGAGGAGGGAATGATAAGGAAAGGAAGAAATTTCCATCTGTTGAAACCCCATTTTTCGTCACATTTAGGTTCTGATCGTTGCACATTGCTTTCTTGTCGTCGCTTCCTCAACACCTGAAATCATCTTGAGACCGATGTTAAGATGTCAATAGGAGCCCCTGGGTGACCGACATCGCTGAAGTTGCCTTTTAAAACACCCGACTCAACGCTTGTTTCCATTTATTTTGCACAGTGCAACACTTGGCTCCCATAAAATCAAGTTCCAATGAGCACAGCTGTTCAACTTTCTGTCAAAGGAGGATGGTAAAATGCCAACTTGTACAATGCTGAAAAAAGGAAACAGCAAGAAATGTTGTGGTGACTTGAAGAGTGTCATGATCATGGCCCCTGGCCTGTCCAAAAGGGCAACCACAATGGGGAGTGCAAGGGGATCATCGGGTGAGACTCACAAAGCTTGTGGAAGAACTCTGCCAAGACAAGAACTAGCCTTTCTGTGCAGATTCCAAAGGGTCGACCTTGGACACATGAGGCGCTCGGCTACCAGGGTCGGATCTATCAGAAGCATCCTGGTCAAGTTCTTGAAATAAGTCTTGCTTTTGATCGAAAGTGTTGGATTCTGCTCACATGATCCACCCAAGGCATCACGGCCTTGCCGGCGTCAGGCACTGACCAAGCGTGAGTCGCACGACTTACAGCGACAAGGACGTCAGGACCACGGCTGGTGACAATGCGGAATTGCTGTTGGACAGATGTTGAGACGGACATAGGTCAACTTTTAGACATAATTCAGACATTTTCCTCCCAGCCGAGGTGGCGCTGATAACATTGCAGAAGACTATGACGTCACGAGCTCTTTCACATTTCCAGGCACGATCGCCGGGAGTGACAACGACGACAACGGCTGCACATCCCATCAGACTGGTGCAGACGCGCAAGAGTTGACCATTTTACGGTGGAGCACACATATGCCTGGTGCACATGGACGAGTGAAACTTTATGGCAGCCAATAAGGCCTGCGCATAACCCTTTCGGAGGAGGTCCGGTCCTAACATACAGGGGAGAAAAAGGAAAGCTCTATTTCTTTTTCTGTGGCTCCAGTCTGATCTGAGTCTTGTGAGATCTCATGTCTGCTTTACATTTAGAAATGAGCCGAGGATGAGAGTCAGAAACATATTGAAAGGTTCAATGAACCAGAACAGAGGGGTTTGGGTCATTAGCTATCATTACTTAGCGTTAATTGGGACTGATGTGGCATCCACAGCAGCCTGCTCACCACGGACTCAGAGCTCTCCATTTTGATGGTCTGGATCAAGGTGTTGTTTGCTTCTGCCGCAGTTTTAGTCTTCTATCTGTCAGAAGTCTATAGCAGCCTCAGAACCTCCAATTTATGTGGTGAAACCTTTCGAAAAAGTCAAAAACCACAGAAAAGGCTCCTATGAATACCCCTGTGCAGTTTCTGCTTCGTGTTGTCGGAACAAAAGTTTAAAAACGTCAAGAACAGCTTATTCGTAGAATATAAGCAAAAGAAAAGTTTGATGATGAATGTTGAGAGACACAATTTTGTATCGGAAAGTTTTTATTCGAAGTCTTTTTCTTCAACTCCCTTGTAGAAAGACGTCAAGACCAGTTTCGTCGTGAAAGGCCCGATTTGGTGCGTGGACACTAAATCAAAGTTGTGGAGAACAGCCCAAAGTGGTCGTGCACACAAGGCCAGGCCTGGCGTGCAAGGTCACTAAAGGCCACACAATCCATCCTCTGCAAAGTTGGACCTAAAAAGATGGGTGATGTTCACGTCATGGTGTGCAACGCGAATTCCAAAAAGGGCCTGCCAATCTCCATTTGTTGCCGCTCACATGCCAACTTCTTCAGTTTTGATACTTCACCCCCATGACGGCTGGATATCGTACGACCAAATGTTATTTTATAACTTTTCACAGTTTGTGAAATTTCCTGAACACGTCCTAAATTTATGAAGTACAGTGGAATATTCATATAACGTTAAGAAATGTTTATCTTTACACGGACCATTATCTCCGTAACGAGTGACTGATGGTATACAAATCGGTCAGCAGCAAGCTTGTTTACTTCCCAGAAGTATCGTTATATCGAGAATCCACTGTACGGTACAAAAACTTTGGTCTTGCCTTTGACTCCACTCCTCAGGAACTGGCATCACGCGACCTTCTGTGCACTAAAGGCCGGCTTAGACTTTCACTTTGGCACTTGTTGTCAAAACTGTTGCTGTCCTCAGCTGCCGACGACCCAAATAAGACTCAAAAAGCCTCTGCCCACTTTTTCACTGCTGCTGTCGATGCCCGCTGCCGATATTAGGGGTGGGCAGGACGAGCGGGTCCCGATCGGGCTGCCCCTCTTATGCCACACCAAGAAAGTCGCACCTCTAGTCGAGTCTGCTGTTTCGCCGAGGTTTGGTGATTCCGCAACATTCGCACGACGAAGCCAGATGTTCCCAACGAGCGCAGATCTTCTTGGACCTCCGGTAGCTCCACTTGGTGCCCAACCCAGTCAGCTGGCAACGCCTCTACGGACCAGGCAAAGTTCTTTGTAATGTTATCTTAATAATGCAAAGTTATCCCGACATCGGTCCAACGATTCACCTAACACTGACTACTTTAAGGTCTCGATGTCTGTTTCGGCTTCAGCTGTGGAGAATTGCCGACTGTGAATTGGGAATTGTGGTCACAGCCAAAAAAGTGTCCTCGCTCGTTGTCTTGCACGAAGACAAGACCAAAATGGGCAACACTTGAAGTGTAACAGTAGAGACGAATGTGTCCTTTTTAACCTTTTCCTCCAAAAGAAAACCGATATCGAACCGACACTTATACCGCGTGTACAATAAGTTGCCGTGGATATTTTTCGCCGCCCCGAAAATGCTAGTGGAGGTGCTCTGGGCAGAGCTAGACTTGGGGTCATCGAATATCAATTGATCCTAAAATAATGTTCTACTCATCAAAAAAATAATGTTCTAAATATCAAATTTGAGCTATCTCTCGACTGCAACTTGTGCGTCATTAGAGTTGATGCAGCATTATCTGGGGCGTGGACTGCAGTGGACTGTACGACTTCACAGGTGTTGTCAGTCCTGTGGATGGTGTCATTCATCAGGCAGCTGTTAGAATGACTGCTTTTGGAGGAGATCCCCAAGAGCAGATGTCAAATATGTTTATCTTTTTGATGTCAACAAAATGAGCTATTTGGTGATGAATTCAATGAATCTTAATCTTACTTTAGTCACAAAAAATTGCGCGAGAAGCCTCGTCACACCGCATAATCTGCCAAAATCAACTTATCAGAGCCCGGACATCTTGCTTTAACTCTGTACTTACACTATAAAGCCACACCATAGAGAAAACTAAAGCTTAGACGAGACACAACAATGGGACTCTGTTACCGCGCCCATAAATAAAGCTTGCAGAAATGTGCTAAAAAGGGCGCCCAAAATATGCACAACAACTTTTTCTTTTTCCTAAAAACCAAACCGACCGACAAGATTTTTTTGGAAACCGAACACATCTAATAAAAAGGCTTTATGGGTTAAAACAGAACAACGGATCGTGGAAGTCATCAATAGTAGTTCTCACGCCAATTCCCGGCCTATGTCTCCCTCTAGATGCTCCCCTCGGAGCTCCTCGGAACGTTGGCGGCCCGGAACCAGGCCTTGGAGTGCGGGATGCGGTCGAGCACAGACGAGGCACACTGGAAGATGCTGTTGTCACTGCAGCGGACATTTTAATTATAAACCACACCTGTAAAACAATTACCAGGTAGAACATAGTTAACTGCATGAACAGTCGAGGTCGGTATACGTAAGTAAAAAAGGTGGTTGTGGTGTTTTTGCTCAATTTCATCCCCTGCAGCTTTTAAGTCTCCCAATATGTTGAAAATTTTGAATTCAAGCCCAGCCTCGTTCGTTGTGTCTCTAGAGCCTCCCAAAGGCAGGCAGACACGAGAGAGGCTCAAGGAGATTCCAGAGTATGTGTTAACAAAGAGTGGATTCTGCTGGACCTTGAACAAGAAACTGACAATGCTGATAATACAACTATTGTACTATCATTTCTTGCTTTAACCCCTTGAGTAATATGTGTCTACAGGAAGACTATGGGAGTTGACCCAGTCCGGGATGCGACGAGAAATCATGACGAATCTGTGTCCCAGATCGTGGCGGTCTGGCCGAGACGGTTTAAGAGGTCGGACGATGGGCACAATGCATCGAGGTCATGATGAGGTCGCGACGAGGGAATCTTAGCTGCCGACATCAATGACTGAGCTGAGAAATCACCCATTCAGCATGAGTAATGATGGAACGTGACTTCATTAACATAAAGTGATTTTCGTGCCAGTTCTGATTGACGGAGAGGTATTTCTGGACTGACCCCCACCCCTCAGTTAGGGTCGTCAGCTCTTGTCAAGGACTCCATTGCATCCGAGTGTTCGAGCGTGCACTTGGCGGTGGCACCTCTTGCCGGCTGGGTCTGACCTTTGCTCGGCCTTGCAAAAGTTCGAGTCTGCGTCCACCGCCGTGGCCGTCGCTGCCGTCGCCCAACACAACCTCGACTCCTTCCTGTTCTGGCTCCCGTCTGCCCTTCAACTCGGACTGCGACCCAGTCCTTCACATTCACGCAATCCTGGGACACCCGGCCAGGTGGCCAACCAACAGTTGCGTCGTCCAGGATATCCGACGGCAATCAAAGGCGCATGCAGCAAAATTTAGTTCAAGACCTAGACGATTGCATCAGCACTATCCTCAGCGACGTTAACGTGCATGTACAGTCATGAGGTGCCGTAGACGGTCTTGCTGTTCACCTCCCACTTGATCGAAACCAACCAGCCTCCAACGTTCGCCATATTTTCACTTAGAGTCGTTGGACCACGAAAGTTCCCTCACTTCAGGTTCCCTGTCCAGGAAGTCCCCCAGTATCAGAAGCAAGTAGACCCTGCCCACGGTGTCACTCATGACTACAGCATACATTTTTACACATGACACTTTCGCGAGTTCTCTCTGGTCCAAACTTTGTCACACTTGAGCGAGGCTGTACTGCAACTGTACAAGAAGTTGGAAAGATACCCCAAGGTGCTTTTGTCGGCCTAAAAGGACGCCTCGGGGGAACGGGGCGCAGTGACTAACTTGTCACTGGCTGACCAGGGGTGAGTGAGCTTGATAAGGTACCTAGAGCTAGTTGAACAACAGAGAGTGACACATCTGCTTTTACCCTTGTCGGACCATTGAGGTGAATGTGATGAGCGCTTAAGGCTGTGTTCATGCTGGCGCCAGATGACTGGTGAAAGTATCCGATTTTTGCACGTTCAGTCTTGGCGAAACCCTCAATTTTATTGAAAATGTCGTTTTTCCTTTAAAAAAAAAATACTTCATTTTTGGCACAATTGCCATGGTCTACCTATAATTCTGGCACAAATTTTCATTTGTTGGGATGCTACTTTAGCAGCTACAGTGGACGATGATTACGCCGGTCACTGCTTATAGCGGTGAGATGGTCATATTAGTCAAACATGGTCTTTAACGAAAGCTTTGCATTCTGGTGGATATGGACGGATATACGGTAATTGTCCAAATGCCTTGCACCGAAGTGACCGTTACGGGCACCATCCACTGCACTGACTATTTGCAGCAATGGAGTGAAATAAAGTACTTTATGGGCTGCTTTTAGGCGCGAAACAACCTCCGTCAGATTCCACTTCATGTCCACTGTATGAAGCCTCCGTAGTCCTGGAATAACTTGCGAGGCAGCAAAAACACCCAACCTCGATATACCAATGTAATACAAGCCACTGCGTGTGTGTCTTTGGGGGCCAGGATGGAGATAATCGTATGTGCTACTATTCTCCACGATGGAAAAAAAGCTTTATCTTTATCTTATCCTCTTCTATCTCTTCTCTCAGCTCAGGAGAGGACCAAATTTCCTGTCTGTAGTCTTTTCCCCTAGACCCACCAAATTAGCCAGATCTAATTTTACGGTGAATGGTCCACCACGCACCTGAAAGTGAGACCTGAGACTTACACATGCATGAGTACATTGCCCGGAGTCTGTTGCTCGGCGAGAAATGTGTCATGACCAAAGCCTCCGGCCATAAGTGTTGCCAGGCCGTGCAGGACCCGACGTCCGTACCGACGGAGCACTGATTGTGTCACACGCCTGTCCACGTCTAGCTGTGTCTGACTCGCCATGAGCGCAATCAATGTCTTTTCAGTCTAGGGGAGGAAAATCAGGGTTCCCCGAAAATCGGTTCTCTTTCCCCAACCCTTCCCATGCCCGTTTTCTCTCCCGGCTCAAAAGTTTTGCCACCTACGACCCAAACCACACTCTCCGTACGTACTTACAAAGAAACTGAGATTCAGGAGCTGCTTTCAAAGAGTCAATCACTTAAGAACCCAATGTATCTTGTTCCGAGGAAAGTTTTTTGTCGCGCGCTCCCTCCCTATCCTGGGTGACTTTCTCCAACAAACTTTTCAATCTTTTCCTCCTCGTCCTCTCGAAAAGGAAGGAAGTGTCCACTTCAGTGGCTAAATCCATTCGTTCGTTTTCTCTCTCGTAGTAGTAGAAGCCTTTCGCCATTGAAGCGAGATAGGTCCAATCAGCTCGAGAACGTGAAAGCGTTGGGGGATACAGGGACACACACGTACACACACAAGCCTCCTTTCAAAATTCAGTGCATGTTGCAAGCGACAGAAGTAGTGGAGAGAGGCTGGCTGGCCCAAATCTGGTGCCAAAAGAGATCTACGTAGATGTGATCGGACTGAGAAAGGTCTCCAGCAGAAATCTTATTCCACGGCTCATTGCACTCACATTCGGGCAAAATGCTGTCCAAATTTTTCAAACCCATACAGTTTTTGTGCCCATTTCCTGGGCTCAAGATGGGTGGGGAGAAAAATAACCCACCCAGCTTAAGAGTCTCAATACGACGCATGGCTGAAGCCTCATCGACTGGACTGCGGAATGAATCATCGAACAAATAGGGGGAAGAAGCAAGAGTGATGGATAGATCCTTGCTATTCTGACTGCGATCTCTCTCTGCCTTCGCTCACTCACACCATTAGCAGAGAGAAGAAGCTTTCGGCGCTATCAGAGCTTGGAAGGGGGAGAGCAATGATGATACATCACTACTTTTCGCAGGATGGAGATTCATTGCCGACCGACGCAAACAACAACAACGACGACGTCACCCTTTAGGCGGCTTCCTGAGAGGTGGGCGGACGGAAAACACTTGTCAGTGACACAATATGTGTGATTCCGATGGATGGATATGAAGTGAGCAGCAACTCTGTCTCGAACGAAGCGTTTATTTCGACGATACAATATTAATCGGATCTTTCACAGCCCTGAAGAAGCAATGGATAAAATGGCAATTACAAGGTTTTTTGTTGCTCTTTACATGTTTTTTTTACACACATCACAGCCACTTCTGCAACGCTGATATACGTATCACTGCTGTCGCCTGCTGCTGCAGCGCTCAATGTGTACAATATAAAGCTACGTGTATCCAGGCAGACTTATTGCCTCAGGAAAAATGACAAAAAGGCGCCTAACAGTAATTCTCTACCCTACATAGCATGTAGTACATATGGCAACGGCTGATCAACACTTAAGACAACGGTGATAGCTCCTTGGAACACGCTACTGGCAGAACTGCGCCAACGATCTAATGATTATTACACTTTTAACTGTTAGTACTTTCAGGTATGTTCGTCTTCTACGTAATATTTCACACGCAATGTGTATCTAAACAGTGAGATCATTTCTTCTGTTGTGGCTGTTGCCTCGCAGTCTTAGTGCTACTGCTGTCTTCTCTTAGCCGCGTCTGAGTCTCTGACAAAGAGGATGTTGGAGCTCTGCCCGATCAGCTCCGGGAACTTGTGCGCGCTCTTCACCTCCACGGGAGTGAAGCCCCTCACCTGGCCTCTCCTCTGCAGCTCGGCCCGTTGACTGGTGCTCCATTTGCCGGGAAAACCAGACTTGAGCAACGCGGCCTCCCTGCGCCACGCGGCCTCCACTGCCTGCTTGTGGCGCGCGCGGATCACGTGGCGCATGGCAGGACTTCGCCGGTCTTCGGTGCCGTACAGCAGGCACACGCGTGACGAGAGGCTGGCGCTCTCGGCGCACAGCTGGCGCCCCGAGGGGCGCAGGCTCTCCGAGGTGATGTTGTACGACCCGGAGAGCCGTTGCATCTCCAAGTAGTCCGACGAGAAGGCTTGCTCTTGGCTCTTGACGAAGAAGAATTCGTCTGCGCCGCTGCTGCTGGCGCTCAGCAGCGAGGTCGCGTTCAGCACTGAAGCGAATACACTGTGCGCAACGTCCAGCTCGGTGCCGACGGCGCTCGCCACAGCCACCTTGCCTCTGTTGACGACGATGGCCAGGCCCTCGCCAAACGGCTGGGGCTCCAACGACAGGGAGCCAAGGAGGTCGGGATTGCTCATGGAGGAGTGGATGAGCGTCGGTGAGTGTCGCGAAAAGCGCCACTGGCGCAATGATGCACAAGAATGGCGCAGCTTATTTAGTAGACCCATCGATATGGAGAGATCCGCTGCTACCGCTGAGTCATCGGAGAAGGGCGATTGATGATAAGAAGGGTGACTGGCAAAGTGACGGGAGGACCCAGTCAGATCTGAGAAGTCGATGTTGAACATTTTCAACCATCCGTCCATATCTGGAATGAGAAGTAATTTTTGTTGTAGTCGAACTTGCAAAACTTGCTTCGGCAACATCATTATCCTCAATCTACGTACGTACGTACAATGTAACCATTAGGTTAGTACTGCATAGATGCATGTACTAGTTCGTTTGAAGGCAGTACTGTTATTGTGCAGGCGCGTTTTAAACTCATAACTCACCATGAACTAACGTCGACGACGAGGGCAAAGAGACAGGGTCGTTGTTCCTGAATCGGTAGGCGAAGAGGTCGGTCGGCCACCTCAACTCGGGCCGGAAAGAGTCGATCAGCAGCTTCGGGGTCATCCACTGGCCCACCACAGGATCGTAGACGCGATTGCCGAAGTGAATGAGCTGCGTGTATCTGTCAGCCAGGCCGCCGGCGAAGCCGAAGGGGAGATCCAGGGCGGAGTTGGTGTCTACCAAGACCTGTCCGAAGGGCGACAGCGCTATCTCTTTGACTAACTTCCCCGCAGAGTCAAATACTGCCACGGGAGAGCCCAACAGGTCTGTGGCAATCCAGTAGCGACCTTCTGGCGAGTCCAGCGCCACTAGCGTGTCTTGGTCATCGTGCAAAAACTGATATGTTCTTTCAGCCTTTGGATAGTGCATGTGAGTGACGAGAGAAGGCTTGGTGGGGTTTGCGTAGACGAACTGAACCACTTGGTCGGCGTGATCTCGCTTGCCCACAAGGCGACCAATGGAGTCGTAGTAGAAAATGACGGAGAAGCGGCCGGGCTCCGAGGCCGACTGCAGCTGCCCCAAGCCATTGTAGGCGTAACGCTGTTTTCCTCTGCGGGACACGAACCCCTGCTTATTGTACGTGACGTACTCTGCTTGGCCAAGCATGGTCACTCGGTCGCCGCTGTCGTAACCTAGTGACACAGTCAAACGTCCTCTAGTCATTGACACCATGTTGCCGTTGACGTCGTGAGTGTACGTCCACGACTCTTGTCCGTCGGTGGCCTTTTCCAGTTGTCCGTCCGCATTGTACTCGTACAGCGTGGTTCTGGCCCCCGCGCTGTCCACTTGCACTTGTCTCTCTCTTATCTGATTCTCGCCGTTGTAAGAGAAAGCAATAGTGAAGACGTCCCGATCCCGCACCCTCATGGTCTGGCTGGCCAACCTGCCGTGCATGTCATACTGCCTCCTGTTGGAAAACAGTCCTGACGTGTCTTCCATCAGGGTCTTTCTCAGGGACTCCTGCCTCAATCTGAGGTCATCGATGCCCTTAAACGCCCCTGTGGTGAGGTCATACTGGTATGATATGGCTGTGCTCTCCTCTCGCCCAATGGATGACAAGACGGTGGACAGTCTCGCCCGACCGTCAAACTGATATTTAAGCTTGACCTCGGCCATCTGGGTATTCTCATCCCTGCAGTGATAGACGGTGTGGATCTCCTTCAACAGACCCAGGTGATATTTGAGCTCAGACCGCATGTGAAGCCCCATGTCCTCGTCCGTGCGCTCGACATTTTTGACCATGCCGTTGCCGGAGAAGTAGTGGTACGAGATGACTGTGGCGCCTCCAACGGTGATTTTGGGTTGGCCAGACTGAGTATACCGATGGACTATCTTGCCACTTTGAGCTGGGAATACTTTGGCCACGAGTCCTCCAAGCGCATCATAGTGGCTCTCGTAGGCAGCTCTCGACCAAGGACTTCTGTACCGGTACTTCTTGATGCCAAGGGAGTGCTTGATGGAAAATCCGTGAATGTGACCTCTTGGAGTCGTGATTGCTTCCAAAGCTTCTTTCCTGTCCCGCTGAAATGCAAAAGCACCTCCGTTGGCCAGCTCCACCAACTGAGGCAGCGACGTGTCTGTGTCCGCGTACACGTAGGACAGCCTCTCTTTGTCGCCCATTCTGACGGACTTCAGACGATTTCTCCTGTCGTACTCGAACTGGACAGATCTGTCGCCCCATCGCCAAGTGGAAGCTTGGCCCAGGCTGTTGCGTCCAAAGTTCAGTGACGAGAAGAGTCCGCTGGGCAACACGCTCAAGTGAAAGCCGTCAGAGGTCTCGGAAATGTTCAGCACTGCCTGGCTGTTGTCGAGGCTGACAATGTCACTCGTGGACATGTGAGTCCTTTCGATGCTCAACAAGTTACCACCGTTCACCTTGAGGTTCTTGGATATTTTGTTCTTCTCTTCCTCGAAGTCCCACTCGAATAGGTTGACCAGATCTCGCCCTAAGTCAGTCCTTTCGGCACTTGGGATTGGAAAGCTCTCTTTTTCCTGACCAGACACAGTGAAAGGTGTAGTCTCAAGGGTGAACCTCGCTCCCCTTTTGGAATCCATGATGAAGCCCCGGTCAGGCAGCATGCTGATACTGGTCACTCTCTCCTCGTCATCCAAACTGGCCTGAATCAGTCCAGGCCGAATGAGCAGCGATAAGAAAGGCTGTCCCTGACGAGTCACATTTAACACAGCACCTCTCAGCTCCAGATCGGACTTCAGTCCAAAGGCTTCACCAGTGGAAGTGATTGCTTTCTCCAGACGTCCGTTCCGATCATAAGTGAACATGCTGTATTCTCCTCTTTCATCTTGTTTGCTTTCAATCAGCTCAGTGTTCCGTAGATAAGCATAAGTGCGAGTCAAGTTCGCTGCCCATTTGATGCTGGAGAGCATATTGTTGCGGTCCAGTCTGAGGCTAATGGTATGCTGGCGGGGGCTTTCTATAGCTGTCACCCTGCCATACAGCCTCATAACCTTAATGGCACTTGCGTCACCGGAAGAGGAGATGCCCGTGAGATGGCCGTTGCTGGTGGCCACAGAGTATGAGAACTTATAGAGCGGCTGTCTCGTGATCAAGTCCCGTGTCTCCAGGTGCAGGCCGAACCGATTGAACACGTAGCACTCCTGAGTATCAGGAGAGTGCACCAAGTACTCTTGCCTCTTGTTGAGCTCAGGAATGCGCGACCTCACGGCGCTCACTCTCCTGTTCTGAGAGTCACTGATGTACAAAGATCCGTCGGGACCCACTGCTATAGAACTGACGACTGCAAACACCACATCCATGGCTAATTCTTCTTTCCCCCCATGTCTACACGGACAATCTGCCTCGCGGCAGTTGCATTTAGAGTCTTTGCCGGCGAACACCTCAATCCTGTTGTCAGTTCCAACTTTGGACACACGATTGATCCTTTCAGAGTCACTTTCAGCCACGTAAAGGGCTCCGTCCGGACCAATGGCAATGGACTGGGGCGATACTAACGTGGTCTGGGACGCGAAGTTGAAGTAGTGATCTCTCCTCGGTCGATGACAGTGCAGGGGCCTTCCAGCCACAATGTGGACACGACGATCTTTGGTGATCTTCATGACTAAGGTGTCGTCAATGAAATGCAGCGTGTCATCAAGCGGATTCATTGCCAAATCGGTGGGCCAGCGCAGCGTGGCCTCCGCCAAGGACACGGAGCCCTTGCACGACCAGGGCTTCCACTGCCCCAATCCTCGACCGCCAATGAGGGTACTTATGATTCCATTCTGGTCCACCATGCGAATTGCTCTTCCATCAGCAAAGAACAACACGCCGTCGGCCGACACCGCAAGGCCCTTCGGGTAGCTGAGCTTCGCGTCAGTAGCTCTTCTGCCATCGCCACAATCGCTGTCAGGAAAGCAGCGAGCACCAGTGCCCGCCACCACCTCAAAGTTGGATTCGACGTCTTTTCCCTTGGCTTGAGGAATTCGCAGAATACGATAGGACTCCGGATCCGAGAGATAGAGACTACCATCAGTTGGATTGATGGCTATGTGATATCTGTAGGCAGAGCCAGTAGACAGACGCAAGCGAAAAACGACTTCCATGGTCCCATCAGGGTGGATGCGTCGCACCACATCGAAGTCCCCCACGAGTACGGAACCGTCGGCAGCAGCGGCCAAGGCAACGGGAGACACTAGTCCGGCTTTCTCATTTGTCACAGAGGACAAAAGTGGAGGCCGCTCCCGAAGGAAGACATTTGTCCCGTCGCCTTTGTGCAGAATCCCTTGCTGGAAGTTATATCGGTGGTGGAGGTCAAAATTCCAACCTCCTATATCACTGATGGGCAAGGCCTGCCCCACCAGTTTCGCCGTCTGCACATCCCAGATGGTGTCGGTGCAGTCGACGTAGTGGTAGCCCACCTTGACGACGGCGGTGGTGGTGCCGGACACCCTCTGCTTGTACACGTTCAGTCCTCGCCAAGCGTACGTGAACTTGAGGTCGGGATCTGCTTCGAAAGTCCGCTGAAACAGCGTACCCTCGATGCTGATTCTCAGCTCCACTCTCTCCAGCGTGGGAGGCACTTCGCGCGGGGTGAGCACCAGCTCCAAGGTGGAGAGGTACCCACGGGCTGTGGCAGACGTGTAGACCAGCCTCACCTTGGAGCCTGGGATCGTGAACTCTTCCCTCAGACCCCTGGACTCCGTAATCACTTGTGTCGACGCAACTGATTGCCCCCTTTCCTCATGATCAGGGGTAGCCGCATGCTGTGCCAGGCGCCAAGATGCCAGGACAATGGACTTCATCAACTCGTAATCGTGGCTCTGGCAAGATGACGATGCATTAAGTCCGGCCGCCTTTGACGCCGCCTTTCCGTTGTCCTCCATTGGCATCACGATCGGGTCCATGACGACAACCTGTGGATAGAGAAAGATGGGCCTTACAAACTTGCACACGACCCTCGTCGTCAAGGCTCATTCACGTGGCACAAACACCTCAGTTCACGCATGTACCAAAAGCAGCACCTGTCCCACGTGATCAAAGTCAGTGTCTGTCCGTTTGTTCAATGCCTTGTACGTACATTCATGTCTTAGCGTCCCTGCGCTGTACACAACAAGCCTGCTTTCATGTTGAAGGCAGAGAATACGCATATACACAGCATCTCCGCTCTTCCGCCGCCGCACACATACAAGCCCACTCTCTCTCCATTGAAGGTCCTGCTCACACGTAGGCATGTTCACTTTGCTCAAGGATACAGGAGTTGCCTGCTTGCCGTGAGTAGTTCTGGCTCAATACTGCGACTTTTTCTTTGCTTGCTCTTTGCTCACACTAATGTTTGCAAAAACTCGAATTTTCATAATGTCGATTTCAGGCTAACGTGGAGTTTCGAATTTTCTACATTGGCAAAATCATGAGCTGAGTCGAGCAGTAACTTCTGTACTACCGTACTGCAGGAGAAATGTGCCATGAATAAGAAAATTTGCATAAGAGTCGTTACTGTGGTAGTTTTGCTTTAGGTATCATCAGATACGTCTAGATATGCATCAGATGATTCCAGGAATCACCGCTAAGTGAATATAAGGATTACTGAGGACATATAAGGATTAGAAACCAACCGTGTACGGATCACCTTCTGTGGAACCAACTCAAAGTAACAGTATTCAACATTGACGTAGAGACTTGCGGGGTCTCAAAGTAATCCTTAGATCCGTTTTACAGCGTATTTTTTACAAGTGCAAATAACAGGAGGGTTAATGCTTTCTTTTTTTTTTTTCAAAGATTGCCAGAAGCCACTTTTCCGCCATTTGAGATGCTCCAGCAGTGCAAGCAACCGCGCTCTCCTACTTATACACTAGGTTTGCCAAAGATAATAGTGCGAGAAAAACTCGGAGGTAGACAGAAATTTGGCCGAGTTTCGAGTTTCGGTTTCTCCTCTTGAAACTCGAACAGCAAACACTAGTGTACACACCCACACGCACACTTTTGTTGAATGCACCATACAGAGCCATGAGCCCATAGCATCCCTTCCCACACTATCTACAGGGTGCTTCTGAATTAGTCAGTGAGCTGTTAGACCGGAGTGGAATCTTTGCTCTTGCCTACACTGCGAAGGGACAAAAAACCCTGGCAAATCAGCTGGAATGGGCCCGCAGTGTTGCCAACTGGCTTTTTAAGCCAGATTTTAGCAATCTTGAAACTGTTTGGCAGTGGAATACTCAACGTTTACTTAGTGTTTGGCTTCATTTCAGACTGAACTTTCACTACATAAACGACAACGACTTCATTCTTGTTTGGCCCTTTTCTGGAGCAGTTCGGCGCTAAATGGTTACATAAACCTGGTAACACTGATTTGCGGTAAGAGGTCAGGAGACTTTGTTCTCCTTTATACCGTTCTTGACCTTATACCGTTCAGCCATTTGTTGTTCCAGGATCGTGCGCCAAACGCCGTCTGCTGTAACAGCTGACTGGAATTAGCCAATAATGGAAGTGAACAAAAAGCTCGGCAAGAGACCATTTTAAGCGCTGATATTGGATTCGACTGAAACCAAATTTAGTCGGCTACAGCGTCTAAGTAAACGTTCTCTGAGTTGTCAGCAAACTGAGTCCAGGTAAACAAGAGAGCATTGAAATGGAGGAAGTTGCAAGATAAGAAGGTGGAGTCAGTTGGTCAGAGGCTGATACCCCCTGAATGAAAAAGTGCACTGACAGTTTAAACTGTCTTTGAAACAGTACTTTTTCAATAAATCAGTATAATTTAATCTAATCTAAATATTTATCTAATCTATTTTTATAATAATATTTATCTAATCTATTTATCTAAATAATTTTCAGTAAATCACTGGGAAAAAAGTTTACACCAGTGAAGTGTTGTACCTCCAAAGTACTGTAGATCAAAATTTTCTGTCATTCCTTTAAATGTTCTTTCTGTTTCAGGTCCCTGATCAGTCTCAGACAGTCCTTTTTCAATGCGCTTTAAAACAATATGTAAACTAGTACGTATTTAGCGCACAAAACTCTATACGACTTCAATACTCAATCTACACTGTCCGCCCTTGCTAGCTTTGAACCTGAAGTACACAATATTTAGCATCGATTATAGGCTTTTTTGGACGCCCCCTGTAATCTACCTTTAACAGCCACTTCCTGAACAACTCGAAAGCATATGTTGATTCACAGTGCGTAGTACAGGTGCTGTTAACAGTAGCATAGTGAAACACTGTATCCAGCTCGATAGGAAGAGCCATTGGCAAAGTGCATGTACAGGAACTCTTTTAATGGCTATTTCTGTAACACTTGTTGCAAGCGAGCCACTGTACTTTTGCTATTTGTGTTAACCCCCCCCCCCTCCCATCTGCATTGATCAGTCCTGTTGTCAAGAAAGCAAAGCCAATATTTAAAAAAGATCCTGATGCGCGTGACCTTTACGGTCGTCAAGCCTCGACAAAACAATGAAGAAGTCGTTCAATATGCCAAATGCCAAGCATAGAAAGCATCTACCCGGTGGTCACCAAACGAATACAAACATCCAGGTGCAGCAGAAGGCCTTAAGAAAATCATATTTCAGAACGGAGGACGTAGTCAAAGAAGAGATCGTCAATAGGAAAAGAAAAAGCCCCAAGGGAGACCATTTTTTTGTGTGCGCGTGCGGGGCTTCCTTTTCTGATAAGGAAGGAGCTTTGCTTTTGCTTTGCTTTGGTCTTGAACCAATAAATAACGTGTTCTGCCGCACACTGACCTCGTTCCAGGGCACGAATAGTGATCTTGATTGAAGAGTGAGATTCCCCTTTCTGAAGTGGATCGTGACGGCGCCGCCTCCATTGACCATGAAATCGAACCATCCGTCCTCCTGCGTCATGGTCGACCCCTCGGAGTCGAAGTTCTCCCGCGTGATTCGCACACCAACCAGGCCCCTGCCGGAGGGGTTCACCACGCGGCCTCGGATTACAGCTGAGCGACTGGAGGAACAAGAGGAGGTCTCAGTCAGTCCAATCCTTTAGGGCACGCGATCCATGCACACAGTGACATGCTTAGCATTGCTGCCTCTACTGTTACAAGTACTAACAACGTAAAGGAAAGAAGGAAGACTCTTTTTTTACCTGACGTTAAAGTGGTTCCAAAACTTGCGCATGACCTCGCTGCGGCGGAAGAAAGAGGTAGTGGAAAGAAGGATGGAAAGGATATGAATGTACTGTACTAATCTATCGTGTAAGTATTGCTAGCTCAATCATGATAGGACACAAAGAACAACGGCACAGAAGTACAGGGAGGTAATATAACTTCTCGTTAGTTCTTGGTCAAACTCAGGACTATAGTGAGTGAGAAGGTGAAAGTTACGGAAAGTTCAGACGACATCGACAAAAAATATCCACAAACTGAAAGCCACACACGTCCGCTCATTGCCAAGGAAAGATTGTATCAAGACTACTACGACGGCTTCCCCCCCCCCTCTCTATTCTACAGAGGCTTCTTCTCCTCTTTCCTTGTAATCTCCTAAAAGCC
>JAAUXU010054478.1_pt1 | contig 30045 bp, 21 predicted proteins | sample 7278151 | NCBI WGS metagenome assembly JAAUXU01 (sample SAMN14350113, study PRJNA611818) | marine sediment metagenome | isolation source: surface marine sediment (1.8m) | place: French Polynesia: Moorea | collected 2018-08
AGCCTTCTTTTCCAGCCATTTTCTGACCTTGCTGTGGTCACTCTGCTCAACTGCTTCAGCCATCCAGGACATCCAGCCCCAGAGTGGCACGTTTAAGCGTCGTCCACTGTACTCGGAAACACTGAGGCCAACATATGGACGGAGCGAGCGTCGTCGATCTATGTAAAGACTCCAGCTGCTTCTTTACATCCACGCGGGAGGGTAAGCAACCAATTGTGCCCGAATTGGACAATTTCAGGGAAAGTCACGACGAAACCGTTTAAACCATACTCAAAATCTCATCATCCTTTCTTGAAAAGCTAACATGCTTTGAAGAACGTGATGGGGCAAATTGTGAAATGAAATTTTGAGTGATTTAAACTGATGGCCACATGAAACATAATGAACTTGGAAGACTGCGTATGTAATAACCGTACCGATGCCAGTTTGAAACAGGGACAGTGAAACTCCGATTTAGCCCCCCCAAAGCCCTCAGATTTTGTCAGTTTTTCTTCAACAATTGAAGTATTACTACTACATGACAGCCTCTGATCGAGTCAATCGCGAGATTTTCCCACCTTTTAACTTGGTCATAATTTGGGGGAAAATCAAAGGTTACGAAGCTGGTGGAAACTCGACAATTGTACTTGCAGTGTTCAACCACATCAATATCAGGTGTGAGTGAAAAAGAAAGGCAGAAAAACCCTCTTTGGCAGACAAGGCCAAGATCATTGAAGAGTCCCACAAGCCTGGACTCGGTCACGTGAAAACGTTGCGGAAGAAGTCGATCAGGGACCTGAAGGACTTCCCGAAGAACATGCTCAAGACGTCCCCCGGCGTAGTCTACATCCGACTGACAGGAGTAAGTCGGGTCTTCACTGCACTCCGCAAACGGATTTTTCTACAGCGTAGGCAGACCTGGTGAGGAAGAAAACCTCAGTGACCACGACAAGACTGCGCTGAGACCCGCGCACTGCGAATCCGCATCTGGCGTCTAACAAAAACAAGAAACCAAACTGCCAATGAAGAGAGTTCATTCTACGCGTTAGATTTGTCATTTGGTCGCAACCAACAAACATCCTTTTCGGCGACCGATGTGACTCCCAGTCAAAATCAATAATAGTCTTGGGTTGGGTTGGGTTGGGTTGGGTTGCGTGTGTGCGTGCGTGTTTGTGTGCGTGCAGCTGCCACAAGTTCGGCACGTTCCACTTGGAGTCGGTCTGTGTACGGAATACAGGGTGGCCCAAATCAGATGCTAACGTTGATGAACGAACGAAAATCCAAAGTTACCCCCTAAGGGTTGCTGCGTACATGTGTATTTTTGCGACGCGTTGCACCCAGATGAATCAGTTTTCTGAGCAGTTCATTCAGGATGACCTCTTGGCCCAGCCCTCAGTCTGGCAGGTCTTGCTCCTCAGCATTTGAGGCTGCCCTCGAGACCGAATGAGGTCATTCTGAACGAATTGTTAGAAAGACAATTCATTGGAATAAAACAAGTCTGAAGGAAGACCCACCTCGGTTTGTTCGTCATTGATGCTTCGCCAGTGTTGAGGACTTGAACTGGGTCACCCTGTAGGTACAAAAAGCCTGACCCGTCAAATGTCGTCTGTACATACATCTGTGCTTACAAGTGTAGGGATAGGATTCCTGGGCGACTTCTTGAGTCGTGCAGAGTAGGTACAAAGGTTGTTTTTTTTTTTTTTACAAATACTTCAGTTACCACCCAAAAACTTTGCGTAGTCAAGATCATTGAAAAGCATAATATTTCCCGAAATTTTCATCTAAAACAAAAAAATATTTCAACATCACACTGCACTGGATCCTTTCATATTTTGCTCTTCAAATTTGGATGGTTCTATCAAACGCAATCAAGTTGTCCGCCCATGATAGCACCTGATCGCCTACGTAGTCAGGATCCTATCAGAAGCCATGTGGTGCCGGTTACCCTCGTACAAGAGAATGACTTAGTGTCTCCTTGGACGAGAGCAAGGTCAACGAGGCTTAATATGTTTATTGTGTTGTTTTGGTACAGCAGAGCAGACTGCTTACAGGGGCACCGCAAACTTGGGCTGAATGCTCCGCTCCCAAATCACTAGTATCTGTTCTAAGTAAACATAACTTGTAATAACTGTTGGGTGCATTTTTTTATATTTCCCGCTTTAATTTTTCGGATTTCAGCTGTACGCTTTCTCGAGATTCCATCACAGAGCACCAAGATCGGAGTGAGAAAGGCAGCCAGAAGCATGAGACAGTAAAGTGGGGAGAATTCTGCACCCCGGACCGACCAAGTCCACAATTGACAAGTTTTTTGCCGAACTCTTGACACAGTTGGTCATTACGACTTTTCTTTAAAAGTTCATTAAAAGTGCTTCCAGCACTGAGAAGTGATTTGATGGCTGTTTGGGCAGTTGGGACTATAAAGACCAAAAGGCAGTTTTGCTTTGATTCCAGGGTGCTCCTGTAAGCGGTGTAGACTGCATTGCAAAATAAAAGTTGGCTCAGAGCCAAAGCTTTTTGTACATATGAGCCTTCTTTTGATTAGGACCCTCCCTTGAATAAAATCCTTCAATGCGCACATTGAACCGTAAAGTAATAAGGCTCATTCAAGAAGATGGGTTACAATAGTGAAGTAATAGCAAGACACACAGCAAGTAGACGCTTTAAACCTTCTTTAAGGCTTCTTTTTTTCAGGAGGAATGTTCTCACTTTCCGTTTTGAACACCTAAAACACACTATCTAAATTGAGTCAAAGTTGAAGCTGAGACGTCGGCCTTTTTAGTGCCAGCGCAGGGATTTAAATGTTTCAAGACGAAACATATGTAAAAAGGAGAGATTAGAAACATAAATCGCGTGGACCAAGAAGCAGTTATGAGTTCCAGCGATTTCGAAACGGCAGTGGAAGAGCTCCAATTGTCATCTCGCAACCTCTCAACCCTTGACTATCCGTAAGATGAGTCGTCAAGAAGGGCTCCGTGTCCAAGAAGCTATGATCATATAATAGAGTAAAATTTCGCTTGAAATATGTGATCATGGTATATGAATCTGGCTGAAATGACCAACAATTCAGTTATGCTGGTTTTGTTTTATCCTTGGGCTCCCCGCCCTCAGTGATTATGAATAAAAGGAGAATAGCCTCGGACAGTTCGAATCACCTCCGAGAAATATGGTGCTGCGATACGAGCCAGGAATGTATAGTTGATACTTGTACTTGAGCTAATGGCGATTGCGAGATCTCGGCTTTCAGGTGAAGAATGCAAACAATTTCTGTGCTGGCGATGGGAATTTTGGGTTTTTTTTCTTCTTTTTTCGTCTTTTGTTGCTACTTTTTGGTCACTTTTGTTGTAAGTGCCTTCTTCTCTGCACTGATTGTCCGAACAATATATTAGCGAATTTTCATAAGTATGAATTAACTTAAACGTGCTGGCATTTCCAAATAGGTGCGTTTTCCAGTAGGATATCGAAAGGAACGACTGCAATTGAACCCAGTGACCGCCAAGTTATTGCACTATGTACCGTACCCTTCACCAATACTCAACTTTATACTGGGCATCTTATTTCTACTTGTTGAAGGATGCCTAACCGCTTAAAACGCCTCGTAGACACCATCCCGGATCTCCACAGCACCATCGACTCCGATGACATAGACGTGATAGCAGTTCCAAACGATAGATAAAATAATAGCCACAGCTTCTACGACTACTTGTGGATCCTCTGAGTTCTTCAGAGAGTCGAAGAACTAAGTTAGTACTTGCATTATGAATCATCCCGATTAAGCAATTTAATGTAACAGTCAAGTCAAGAGTTAGGACACGTGCTTGAATACGGCAAGTTGTTTTTGAAATACTTCAAATTGAGTCACGTATTCTTACCTCCTCTTGCTGGGCATGGTCCTCCTTCTCCTCCCTGCCAGGCAAGGTTCCAGGGCCGTCAAGATCAAAGGCTTCTTGCTGGGTTTCTTCGGAATCGTCATTCACGAAATACTTTCTCACAGGCTGTTGCGCCTGTAACACGCCCACAACACTGTGATCCACTTGGACCTCTTCGATCTGGCCGCCACTTTCCGGGGAGGAGTCTCTAATGTCCATCGCGTCATCGGAGTCGTCTGGTGAGTCTACAAAATATTCTTTCAGGGTCTCTTCCTCCACTTTGGTCTCTGCCCGAGTATCGTTTGTGCCTTTCTCACCGACGACATCGCTATAGTCTAATGCTATTTCAGTGCTTTCAGATTTCGTGGCCATCTTTGCAAGTGCTTCTCTTTCCTTCCTCATTGCCGGACTATTGGATCTTGGCGGAGGAGTCGGCGGACTCCGACTCCGGCTTCCTCCACCAGGGCTGGAGCTGCTCTTTCTTCTCGGAGGCCTCATCGGAGGAGACACTTTGCTCCCTGCTTCTGACGCACTTGTCTTAAATTGTCTTGGCAGAGTTTTGGACTCCTGCTTTTCATCTGCTGTCGCATCGTCCTTACTCTCAAGAACCTTTTGAGGCCCCGGCAATCTTTTCAAGGACATCATGACCACCATCGGAGGCCTCGGAGGCGGGATCTCTGTGGATGAGACCCTGACTATTGTGGCAGGCTGCACGTGATGAGTTGTTGCAGGCACGGTGACAGAGTTGGAACGGCTGACGCCAACGTTCCCGTTGCCGGACGTGCTCCTGCTACTGTTGCTGTTCCTCACGGTACTGTCGAACCGTGAAGACTTGATCGCGGGAGAATTTACGGACTTGGAGCGCACCATTCTTCTGGTCAAGGGTGGACAACCCATTTTAGGGATGACGACCCTCGAGCTCTGCTTGTCCGGTAACCGAACGCTGTCAGCGCAGTCACTCCTTGGTGGTGGTCGATCAGTCGATCTCAGGCCATCTTTGTAAAACCAGAGCTGGTCGTCAACCGGAGACAGTTTCTTCGAGCTTTCCCCTAGTTGGGCCTTCTTGAGGAAGTTTTCAAACTTGTTCACCTTGCCAGCGATATCGATACCTTTGGTCACAGATCTGGACTGACGGACCTCCTCACTCTCGACTGGTGACGACGACGACGATGGTGAGGAAGTTATTGTCGATAACGGAGATTCGTTATTGCTTTCTGACGTCTGTGCTGCTGGTGATGATGGAGAAGACGGCGAAGAACAAGTGTGTTGGCGTGGTCTCGTGCCGTTGTTGCTGCCTAACGGCGGCGTCTCTGGCAAAGATTTCACTTGGTTTGCGCAATCTGTTGCTTGAGGTTTGCAAATCCACGGACCTGAGGGCTTCGGAGGCAGCGGAGGTCGTTCCGTCGGACGAGACGACCGCGGGTTGGCTGCCCTCTGAGGCGAAGGTTGTTGAGCAGCCTCGCATCCAGCTGGCGGAGGAATAACCGAAGACACGTCGAAGTATTCTGGGTTATTCATGGCACTGTCCTAAGTGTACAATAGACACATGACCATTATTAGGCTAGGTCGAAAATGTGGATGGACAAGTAAGATTTGTCACTAAATGTCATTTGAACAGACTTCATAGTCAAATGAAACCGAAAAAAAGTGTTTCCCCGCTTTGCCCCATAGCGTTTAGTGCTTTGTAATTATACCACATAATGTCGACAGCCCAAGATGAGAAGTGGGCATGCATAGTGAAAATCTACGCGCTGTATTAAAGTACTGTAGTCCACTGAAATGAGAAAAGTGGGGCTTTAATGGTTGCCCTAAAGTCTTGGACGTTTAAGAGTTGTTTACGCATTCGCCTTATGTTAAAAAATTTCGTGCGGCAGGGTTAAAAATGACATTGTTTAATGACCATTTTGATTTGGAGTAACGACCCCCAAAATTTCAAAACTAACCCCGTTTTGACCTAAGGCTACATAGCGTTGTACGGTACATTTACTTATATTGTTTACTGTGGATATTAATAACCAGCGAGAAAAGCTTTTTTCGTTTTACACGTGCAACTGCAAGTGATCTTTTGCAATGTGTTTTTGCACCGCCAGCAAACCTTTTAAGTGCAGGTGCAAGAGGAACCATTAGCGAAGAAGGGGGAAAAAAACATGTGTTGTACGTAAGTATTTTCACGGGTCTCACCCCGAAAAAGGGCACGGAGAAAAGAGGATATATGGACATGATGGCTAGAAAGAGAAGAAGCAGCCAGGTGTGTTCTGGTTTTCATTTCAACCTCAGGTACCGATAAAGATGCTCATAAAGCCAGATAACAGCCATAAAGGCTAAAAAAAGCGCGCAGTTCACCCGTCTGTTCATTGATGCTAAAGACGCACTCACACGAGCTCTCAAACGCGATTTGGGGATCACAGAGGACTTCTGCTTTTTCTCTCCTTCCAGATGTGCGAACAAAGTCCGTGTTCAGCGTCAGTTTTACTTTCACACGGAAGATAATGATGGACCCAAATCAGTACTTCTGGTCCCGCCCACACTGTGGTCCAGTCTCTCAGACAGTTGTTTCACTGTCCTGATCCAGTAGAAGACGAAAAGCTATGATTATAACTTATGAAGTTGTAGCAGGTGAGTGTGCACTAGCGTAGTTTAGACCGGACTTGAGGAAGTCTGAATTCAGTCCAATTGCACCCCTGACTTGACTTGGAAGGCGCCCCTCTTCTTGGCACCTCCAGCCCAATTCTTCTTCAACTGACCACTTTTGAATTTAAATGAAGACGAAAACTGGCTGCTGCAGAAAAAGCCTTGGCTTCATTTTCCAGGGGTTTTTTCTCGATAAAAGTCATCGTCATGACTGGAAGGTACATTTAAGACTGATTTTTGTCCATGACTTCAAATTGACTCGAGTCCGAACATTTTGACTCGAGGACAACCCTAGTCAGCTACACCTAGATTTCCCTCAGCTTCGATTTGACTTCACATTTCGCAGATCACCTCTTCGGAGAACTTGTCGAAGAGCAACGCACGAGACAAGTTCGTCCAGTTGAAGGCAGGTTAAATGGACGCCAGGGCTGAAGATAGATACAAACGTTGATCAAAAGACTAAGTTCGCCTAAAGCTGAACGTAACTTTTTTTTTTCCTCTGAGCTCTGCATATAAACACACAGCGCTGTAATTGTTGCCTCGGCTCACCTGTCGTCGTCATCTTATGTCAAACACCACTCTCGACAAATAAACAAAGGTTGATCACTGAATGCTTGGCGTGCACACGCAGAAGTACAAAAGTAGCTCTCATCACTCTTTTCCTGCTCACCATGAGAGGGCCAATTTCGAACTCACTGGGCTTGAACAATCTCGATCTCTAGAGCGCTTTGTTCTTCCTCTCCCCAAGATTCATCATGAAGAAGGTGGGGGAGACGCAGACGATCGAGGAATAGATTTCGTCTTCCAGAGAAAAAGCTCAAAGTCTCTCGCGTGAGGGACAGACTCAAATGCAAAGGGCGACGTGAAGAAGAGGGAGGGAGAGAGAAAATGGAGCTGCGGCGACGCCGACACAACTTTTGGGTGGGTCGAAGTGCGCGCCCTCATGGGCCACAGTGGAGACTCCATTCAACCGGAGACCGAGCGGCTGTCCCAAGAGGGGCGACCGAGGAAGTCAAGGGGGAAGACCTCAACTTGAAGTTCTGGCGACAAACACTCAATGCAGCAATCAAGGAAAATGAGGGAATTTGGAGTAATTTGGGGGGGGGGGGAGGAAAACCACCCCTAACGTTGAAGTGATGGGTCAGAAATTACGAAATACAACTTTCGTCACCTAAACTAGGAAAACAGTTCTCGACTTCTGAGATCTCATCATAATAATACCACAGTGACAACCTTTGAAAATTCGGTTCGTTTTGCAAACCTTAACAGACTATCATCAAATCACTGTGAATGCTCTGAATACTCGGTTAAATCAAGGTCAAACTGCCCGGCGTGAACGCTCTTACGAAGTAGAGAGTGTGTGAATGAACCCATTGTGAGGAAGCTCCTGCGTATGAGTTTACGTATGTAATGTGGCGTGGATATCGCAAGAGTTGCCGAATGTAAACAGTCGCTTTTCCAACGAATCCAACTTATTTCTTGAGCATGATCAAACGATCGATTGAGTCAACTGCTTCGACCAGCTCTAAATGCTCCAGCAGTACGTAAGGTATTTCTGAAGTGCGAGGATGGGTGCAAAGTTGGGTAGCATACGTAGCATATAACTGAAAATGATCCTTCATGCTATACGACATTAAAACTTTTTTTTTTACAAAAAAGGATCTTATGATGCTATGATTTTTAAGGAACAAAACTTACAACAACGTGATCGAGAAGGAGAAGCAAAGCAAGGTCGCACCCTCCATCGCTTCCAGCAGGTTACGCTATAACTCATTAAGATAACGTATAACAAGACGAGGCATTCAACTCTGAGCAAGGTATTTCCAGTTCTTGCCCCTTTTCTGCACAAGACCCCGATGGAAATTGGCAACTATGGGAGCCAAGGAGAGACTGAAAAGGAGTTCTTGAAGCCTAACCGACCTTCGCAGTTGGTAAAGACCACTGAGGAAGCTGTGGAACTGGAGAAAGAGGAAGGCCACCTTTTGATGGACTTGCCAGCCAGCATGCGATGCTACGTACATGAAGTGATGCTTGGCAACTGCCTTATCTAGTCCTGCAATAAACGCACTGCAAACGAACTTATCCAAGTCATGGATCGTGACCTCCTCTTGGAGCTCGTCTCATGTCATCCATCCTAAGTGCGGTAACGCTACTGTCAACACGAATTACAGCTGAGGAGTCAACAAGTCCTCTGTGTAGAGTCTTAAATGTCCAATGCCTTTTTCAGATCTTTCTCCACTGCTAGTGCAGGTGCAGCAAGGGGTCTATATTAAGGTGAACATGCACCCTGGTCGGTCGGGCTGCGTCCGTATACCTCACATGTCTCCAAAGCATCTCAACATCCATCATCTGTATGTAGTGACATTGAAATAGGAACAAAAAAACCTAAAAGTCTGTTACTAACCTAAAAATCTGGTCTCGTTTCTTTCCCCTCTCGAGACAGATTGTACAGATTGCACATTACATTACACAAGAAAAAAAGAGACAAGGATCCAGTGGCCAACTGGAACGTGAAATTGGTTGTCCCTCGTTCTGTACTCCGCACCCGGAGACTAGATTCTTCAGGTGAGTCAACATATGCTTCCCCCCCTTTAGCCATCAGAAAAGTCAGGGGAAAAAATGTAATCCACCCAAAAATCTGGCGTCTCCTCATGACACAGACTGCCTGCACCACACGTAACGTTAGAGACAAGACTCTGGTCCAAGGACCAGTTGGCGCCCGACATCATGACTGTGCCTCACACTGTTGCCAGCGACCGGATTTTTAGGTGAACGACACATTCCCCGTCCGACTTGATGACTCAGTGCACCTGGAATCGGCCTTTCAGGGCTGCTTAGAGACAGTGAACAATTAATATCGAAGCTGAGCTCACCTGTCTGTCACGGGAGGGCGGCCAACAAAGCCTCCATCAAGCTCGGCTTCGCGGTCTTCCTCCCGAGCAGAGTCGTGCTGGCCCAGATCAGAGCCTCGTTGGCTCAGAGCACCTGGGACGCAGCATCAGTGACGAGGAAGAAGGGAAAAGAATCATGTCTCAATCGAACTAAGCCTCCTCCCATTGACTGACTGCTACGTTGCAGTTCAGTACTTGCTACATACGTGGCAAGAGCAAGAAGAGGCAAGTACGTACATAAAAGTGGGGTGCAGAAGAAAAATTGAGGCGGCTGCTATGTGTGTTAAAGTTGGGGAATGAGTACACGTAGGAAAGTGTAAGAAAAAAGGAAGAAAGAAAACAAGACGTCGTGAGGCTTAGTGAGAGACACGCCTCAAAGAAACGACACCTAGATAAGCTTCAATCAGCCATCTTTATCGAGTAAATTGCTTTTTTTAGAGGAAGAAATCTGAGAACCTTGGCTGCTTCAAGGTATGGACACATTAAGAGGCGAAAAGTGAGTGTGCAAGCATTGACGTTGAGTGCGTGCAGAAGAATGCGCTACAAATCCCTACACGCATTTTCTCGCTTCCTCACCCTCCTTTCCTCAACGTACAGGGTGACTCATGTGTCTTGGCACACGCTCATATCTGCGGAACCACTCATCTCACAATGTCAGTCTTGACATATGCAGAATCAGTGTGAGCAATTTCATACAAGGGTTTGTTGCTGTTGTGAATAAAATGGCATTTTATTTACAACAGCAATTTGGCCTTTGCTAACACAGCCTTTAATCTCTTCTTGGCCGCAGCACACGAATCCACTCTTTGTCTAGTTCATCCCAGGCAGACTTAAAGGCTGCTTGTAGCGGACTGACGGTAAGGTAGCTCCTTGAGACCATCCTCTCCAGCATGGATGTCGAGCATATAAGAGTCTAATATGGAGAAGATGAGCCAACTTGTGTCCCAGAACTCATGGTCCACCCCGTAGGTTGACGTCGAGTCAGCGGTTTGCAGTAGGAGACAAGAAGTAGTGGAGTCGCTTGAAGCCCCCCTTGCTTATGAGCGGGGTCGAAGCTCAAAGCTGAGAGTTTAGAGCGAGACTTCTGCAAAGTGAGATGAAATTTCCGGGAATCGTAATCGCCAGAAACACTAACTGGGGCAAGGCGGGCACTTTGCACCAGTCTCTCCGTCAATTTTTAGCGCCGAAAAATTAGTGCGGACAAGGAAATTGCGCTGCACAGAGACTGACGTTTCCGCCCTTCCCCCTGATGTGCTTGCACTGTGTCCATGCCTCCGAGGATTCCTCCATGCGTGCGTGAGAGATTGGGAAATGAGATGTGATAGGAGTCTTTGTCGAAATGCACCTGACGAAGGAAGAGCGAAGCGACAACAGCTTTAACTTAGTCAAGAAGTTTCTCTTTCATCCTGTCAAATTTCCTCCTTTTTTGCCTCAAGGAAGTGACACATACAAAGAGAGACCTTTGATCCCCTTCGACACGTCCTCCAAAGACAGAAACTGTTGCACGCATGAATAAACGTTTTGTGTGTTGGTTAGATACAAAACACACACACACACACAAACCTCATCCAAAAATATGACTCAGTCAAGGGGTTGTTCTGGAGCCAACACTTTCTCACTCAAATCAAGTCGAGCCAGCAAAATCGGTCAAATCAAGTCAAATTTAGAGTCATGGGCAAAAATGAGCCTGAAAGCAGCATTTGGGCATGACGATGACTTTTGTCCAGTCACCCAATAATGGAGCCAAGGCAACGAAGTCGCAAGCTTTTTCCTGTTCAAGAAACATGACGACTTTTTCTCTAGGTTTCTCCTCACAAGGGGCATTTGAAAAGAATCCAGAGTCGACTGGAGAAGAATTCACTCGGTGGTGCCAAGTGCGGGGGTGTCAAATCAAATCGAGTCAAATTTTGGATTAGAATCAAATCAACTCATGGGTGGAATGGAATTTGACTGGATCCAAACTTTCTCAAGTCCGGTCTGACTAGAGGACAACCCTACTCGATGAGATGAGTTTGTACTCACGCAGGAGAAATGATCCATCATCTGTCTGTACTCTTGGACAGTTATGCAAATTGGCTTTGCAGAATTAGTCTTGGCTCAAAGTTGGTGATAGTTTTGGGGGGCTCCAGAGTCAGACTCACGCCCACCACTCCATCATACCTCTTGAGGAGTTCTTGATTTGCAGATGCAGCAGCCATCGTTAAACAGAAGGGGGGGGGAGGGAGAGATAAGCTCAGACGGCTGCTATTTTTTTCTTTTTAGAAAACGTATATCTCATTTGGCCGCTTGATGAACAGAGCTTAAGTTACTCAATTGAGCTGCGGCATTTTTGGTCAATGCACTTGGACGCATGCAAGTACATAATAGCAAAGTCTGTACGTTCAACACCTTCAGCTGTCGTCTAATAGAATGCTTTGGAACTGCGTGGGTCTGCAAAATGACTTAAGTGCTCGCTTTTCTGCCCAAAATAGGGAGCAATGTTTTTTTGTCGACGCCAGCACTGCAAAAAAAGATGAAAATAGCAGTAGCCAAGAAAGGGTTGAGAGTGATAACGACAAATCCGTATAAGGAGGCCAACAAAAAGATTTTTTCTTGAAGGAGCCACAAAGAAAAACGTGTCTCAGTAAAAAAAAAAAGGAGGAGGTCACCGATACTCCACGATAAGCCCTTATGGTAGGAGAATGCTTAGGAAAACGCAATTCCCTCCCCTCAGTCCTGGTTAAGTCCTCATCATACTGTATGTTTGAGTTTTTGCCCCCGAATTGGTGGAGTGAGTAAAACAGTGAACTGTTGCCGAACAGAGTAGGGCTGAACTCAGTGAAATTCGAATTTCAACCCTTTCAACTCGAAAGTTCTTTAGTTAAATCCGAGTCTGTCTTCACTACATCACTACTGTTGAACAGAAAGAGAAATGGATAGAGTGACAATCGGAGAATGTCAATAGCGCAACTTTCAGTATTAATCTAACGCTGTGGGAAGGTGTCAAGAAAGACTTTGTCTACACGGTGGAGAGAGTGATCATTGAGACAGCTGTGTGTGACTTTTACAGCATCATTTCGTCACTGAGTCGTAGCATTTAACCTAATGAAACAACCCTCGTCTGAATTCAATGGGGATAAACAACAACAGTCATTTCAGCCTTAGGGTTTATTCCACATTCGAAATTAAAACTCCACTTCTCGACCGAGCTCGAGTTTCTCAAAGTTCCAATCTTTGGAATCACTGTTCTGCGCACAAATACGAGCACGCACAATGGCCCTTGGAAGTGCAGGACAGTGGAACCCACTTAACCCACTCGACGAGGACCCTGGCAACTTAAGCGGCCGAGAGCCATAAGTGGGCAAATGCGGCCGAGACTGAGTGACTGTGGCATCAGGGGCACTGAGCTCAACAGAGTGGGTGACTACCTCAACCATGACCACAGTAAGCGACTTCCACCCTGCGTCTCTCTCCACACATATATGAGGAACACACGGGGATCGCAGCCAAGTGCGCAATCTGTTGGAGAAATGTCCTCAACACTACTCAAATGTCAAAACGTCCGCATATGTTGTTCTCGCGCTGCTAACCTCATTTTTCTGCGTACGTAATGAAAGAGTCCTGCGAAAAGAAGAAAAACTGACCGCCAAACCCAAGATCTCCAACTCTGCACGACCGAACCATGACCGTGAAAGAACAGCAATTTTGCACGCGAATTATGAATATTGCCGGCCAGCAGCGTTTACCGGGTGTAGCAACAAAATTGATGCACATGCAAAACCAAGAATCAAGCCCATCTATCATGCTGTGTGTACCCTTTCACTTGCAGCTTCTGTCGGTCAAAGTTAGGGTTGCCAAAATAAGTCCCGCATGCTCATATGTGCTCGGTGTCTCCTGCCAGGGCTGCCAAAACATCAGCGCACTAGGGCGGCCTCACTAAGTACAATTCGCCATTGAGGGAGAGAAGGTGCAAAAAAACACCCCTAGCTAATTCTGCAAAATATGTTGATCCGTTTGGTTACACCTCGACTACGTTCGCAGAATCAGTGCATAACAAAGCATACGCACGTAGGAACGATTGTTATGGTGTGTACGAGGAACCGATTTCCGTGAAAAGGCACGAATTACTCATCGTCTGCATCACTTTTACCGCTCAATCTCAAGCATTCACTCACCTCCAGATTATCTCATCCTCCGAAGTTCACAACCGCTGCACGCAAGATGGACGTGTAGAAAGCCCAGTTCTTACGCCACTTTCTCCTCCCTCACTGTGGTGCAATTGTGCATTGTGTGTGTAGAGTTCCTTATTATTGTTTACGTCGTTCAAGCCCCGTCAGCCTGTGTGTGATGGTGCCGCACTCTCTATTATTCTCTTCTCTGTTCTCCCTATCATGTTTTGGTGGGAGATTTTTTTTTCTTCTTCATACTGGCCTGGGTGAGCTGAGAGCAGCAGCATTTGTTGGCGTATGTAACTGAGCCCAGGCAGCGCCTTTGGCAGAAGCGCCCGCAGCCTCCTCTTCGTCCCTCTTCACCTGTGAGCTGATGCTGATCTGAGATTAAGGACGTATGCCCGACCACTGCGGCCGGCGATGGGCTGTTTCGGCCGACCAGGCACTCTTGCATCGCTTCGTTCATCGACCGTCAGCTGTTGGTGGTGGACCTGCCAAGTAGTGACGCTGCCTGCATGGAAAAAGTTCACCTCGAGTTGCCCAAGTGGAGCCGGCCTAGATCAGCTGGAAGCTTAGTTCAAGTTAGCTCGAAAAGCATCACTACTCTCTAGTTGACAAGCTCGGTGCACTCCATGGTCATGATCAGAGACATAAGCCTCTGGTGACGTAAGACTTGTGGGAGGGTTGAAGCCGTTTCCTGTGTTAGGGTTTCAGACGAATTCATCTGGTCACGATGGTTGTGTCCGCTACGTACAGCTGACGAACGAGAGACATGCTCTGCCCACTCGAGGGCAACCTCTTCAAACGTAATCTTAGGCGCTGCAGCAGCTGGAGCCGCTGCTTTTGCTGATGCTCTTGCCGACGACGGCGTATGAGACTGCCTTTGGACCAGTGAGCGGCAGCAGCAGCTGGAATAGAAGGAGCGCGAGCGAGCGTGCCACATCGAACTTCCAACTACTGTATTGTACACTGCAATGGGCGCCGCTTATAAGACTCGACTGCATTGACAGTACAGCAGTTCAGGTCTGCAGCCAAGCTTTTCCGAAACTCCTGTCCACAAGTCTCTGACTCCTCAGTGTGCCACTGTGATTAGCCCGGTCACGGCGGAATCATGGGCAATATCTGGTTGTAGTCTCATGTGCTAATGCTGCCAGGGCGCCTCCCGTCACCGTCATGCAGATTGGAATGACAGATCCAATGTAGCCCATATGCGTACTCCACTGTAACATGTCCCTGTGGGTGAAGGCCAAGATTGCCAATTTGAATTTCCCGCCACTTTCTCTCCTATCTTAGTGCTCCTTGCTCGCTTCTCCTTCTCCTCTTACTCAGGTTGGACTGCGCTGCTGTATAGAGCAGTAAGGAGAGGAGAGCTATGGTAAGAAAGAGCAGCTGACACAAGCCTTAGTAGAGCACTTAGGAGCAGTAAGGCCGGAGGAGAAGGCCCAAGAGAAGGGGCCCCGGGGTCCAGCTTAAGAGAAAATGCCTCCCAAGAAGAAGAAGCGTCTGCAACTGGTTGAAGAGGGCCTGGAAGCAGAGGACGATGACCATAATCAGGGCTACTTCCTAGAAGACCAAGAGCCAAACGATGATATTGGCAAAGGTTACGAGAATACAGGACAGTCAACAATAGGTAAGTTACAGAAAGTCGTCCACACAATGTGACACACTTGATGCAAAAAGGGTCTTTGCCTCATAACGTCAAAAATACTGACCCTTTGGGCTTGTTTGAAAGGTAATTGTTAAAAGAAGTGCATGGTAAGATTAGCAATCTCTTGCATGCATTTTTAACGACCAAGGAGAGTAGAATTTTGACATCATGCGTCAGCTAACTTTTGCATGGCCCTAGAATTACACAAATTGTTAAAAATGTAGCCTTCACGTAAAGCGTCATTCCTGACATTGCCAACTGTCAAAAGCAGGAAAAATCATTCCGCTTCTAACTCTTGAGTTTTACAAAATTTCTTCCCTATTTTCCGTAAATAACGGCTCTGTAGCATTTCTAAAGGGGGAACTTTTCTTTTAGACATGATTACGGAACTGTAAATCCAGATGTGAGTACAGCAATTACTTTTCAAACAAATCCCCAAAAGGAACTCTTGGTGGCTAGTATTAATGACCCTATAAGAAACCTTTTTTAAAGCAACCTTGGGACACCGTGTATATCAATCCGGGCAAATTGCAAGTACAGATATTGACTTCTGCAGATGTATCTGTCATGCTGGAGAGGGTTCGTCTGCGTGAGGGTGAAGGTCTCTCTTGCGGGGTATGCGAATACGTGGCCACAGAGCGCGAGGAGTTGCGCTGGCATGTTGACGATGTCCACATCAAGCCCAACATGACCAAGATCTTTCTGTGCCAAAGGTAATGAGCTCAATCACAGACGCACACACTGACAGTGATGTCGTACAGAACAATAATACTGTTCAAGCATCAGTATAGCGTTGTTGTTACAAGTGCACTCACTGCATAGTCTCTCATGTCCCTGAAGGTGAACAGGGTGAGTCAAAAGGAAGTCCTTGAACTGGTGCTGCCAAGATGGGAGATGGGAGTTTATTGTGCTGTACTTGTGAGTAGCGGAGTCAGATCAAGCGTGAGCGAAATGCACAAAAATAATGTTGATCGAGCCTATCACACTTGTTCGAAAAGACAATTTCTGCAACCTTCATTCATGCGAGACCAAGTGAAGCATCTACTTTCGTCAAATAACGTCTGACTCACCCTGTGCCTTCTCCAGCTGAGGGAGCAAAGCACAATGTAGCCTAAATGGCCCGATGTGCCAAAGTGCGAGCCAACAGTTGCCAGTGTTGTAATTAGGAAAAAGGAGGGCGTTAAATTAAACTGCACGTCAAAAATATTTCTTGGAACGTCTGATTAGTTGCAGTTGACCAATGTATGTCATCAACATGATGCCTGCCTATGGCACGGTGTCTGCTGCAATGTCCATTCTCAGCACAACCTCTCACAACGCTCGAATGTTCTCTCTGTGTTGGTAAATTGCCAAATGTGGTTGCTCAGCTGAAAATTTGTCTTTGTTTTGTTTCCTTTCTTGCGTCCCAAATGCCAAAGGATTGTAACATCGATACCTCTTTCTTGTATCGTTATGAGAAGAGAAACATGAAGATTGCTAATATTATGAAATGGACCTCGTCACAACTCCTTTTAAGCCTAACTTCTCGTCTAAAAGACTATTTTTCTCATGTCATGTGACCCTAAAATGTGAGTTGGAAAGAAAGTAGTAGCAAATACATTTGTATAGGTTAAGGCCAAGGATGGCCAATTGTGTCTTAAAAAGCACCTTTTTGCAACTTCTGGACAACTCGGAAAATGACACATCGTCACTGATATCGGACACAGGGATTTTTGCCGGATTTGATCATTGTTCTTGTCTCAGGTGCAACTTCGAAAGTGAGGATCAGTCATCTGTGCACGACCACGTGTCCTCTGCCCACCCTGAAGATCTCCAGTGTAGCATCTGCGAGCGCGTCTTTGCCTCGCCCTACCTTGTGTCAAAGCACGCAAACCTCTCCCATGGGGGAGACGGGAGGACCTGCAGGATATGCGGGAGGACTATGTCCAACAGAAAGCAACTCAGGTCAGTTGCTGTGGATCTGATCAATAGGATCGGCCCAGATAAGTCTGTAACTCGGTGGGATCCCAGTGGTCCCTTGAGACCACCCGATGGGATCCTTCATCCTCACCGTCCTAGCATTTAAAAATGCTACATGATTGTTTTGGTTGCCAAGGTAGCCTCAATGACTATTTACTGAGGACATTTTGCAGCAACCACATGGTCTACGCACATCCGAGCTATAAGCTGTTCTGCCTGCTTTGTCGACAGTCGCTCTGTGACTCCTCAGAGATGACTGTCTACCAAACTCAGGGATCTTTTTCCGAGCACTTCAAAGTGGCACATCTTGATGGGATGGCGGAGTTTGCGTGCTTTTTGTGCGAGTATCAGTCCAGCAGGATCAACAACTTTCACAAGCACTTGCAGAGGTAATTTACTGTTCAGAGAGACAAAAGAATTCTATTTCCTCTTTTTCATGGAATGTCTTTTCAATTTTTAGCCACAATATTAAAATTACGTGGCGTGAAGTAGAGAACCTGCGCTATGCCCACTGCAAGGTGAGCCTGAATGATGAGGACAAGATGCTGAACTTTTTAGAGGACACCAGTCCAGAGATCCCGAGGAAGTACTACCTGGAGAGGAGAAAACCAGTCCCTAGTGTGACTAGGTAAGATCATACTGAGTAACTCAGGTATTGCAGAGGACGTTTGGTCACCCAGGCTTCAACAAAGTGGTAAGTGATAACTCCTACTCATAATGATGTTACATTTTTTGTGCAGTCCCCACGGAAGTAGTGATGGCAGCACCAGCCAGATCAACCCCAGGGGATGTGCGCACTGTAGTGATCCTCCAATGGGCAAGGGCCAGATGTCCAGACACATCGTGGAGGCTCATGCAACCTGTCGTCTGTGCATCCCCTCAAGGAAGGTCACCAAGTTCAAGACGCCAGCACAGCTGGAGGCACACTCGCTGGAGTTCCACCCGGACATCACGAACCTCTGCCCCTTGTGCGGTGTTCGTGTGGCAGCTGCAGCCGAATTAGCAGCTCATGTTGCTATGCACTACGACTGTGAGAATGGCAGCGAGCAGCCACAGCCCTTCGTGTGTGATGCCTGCGACTTCGAGAGTGCTGACGTGGACGAACTGAATACACACATACTGAAGGTAAATCTTAAATCAACTCACACCGAGAAGCCTTAATATCGGCTATTATCCATTTCCTTTAGGTTCACCTGCTGGGAGAAATCAAGCAAGTGCAGGTGGAGGGGGCTCCAGTTTCCTCCAAAAACCTTCACGACATAGAACAACAGCAAGCATCAGAGAGAAAGTTGTTGAGTTGCCCCAAATGTGACCACTTCTCTTCCAACGACATCTCAGTCATTGTTGAGCATCTCAAGGGCCCCGAGCACCGAGTAGAGACTGACCCCCAGCTACAGTGAGTGTTGAGAGCAGCCCTTCCTGGTGTTGTCGATTGTTCAATCTCTAAATAACCCATTGGCTGCGGGTGTTGGCCATTTTGGTCCCACTGACCTTCTTCATGCATGAAATTGTTCCAGTTTCCGAAGTTAGGACATCAGCAAATAGATAGCTGAAGTTACAGCAAACCTTAGAAGGAAGGGTCACTTTGGGTAACCTTTTGGTCACTGAGAGTGGCTGCCAGGCAGAAAGTACAACTCATTGTTATTGCATCTATGAACATTTGTCCATCAATGTACTGCCGGCATGTCATTTTTTTCTGTTTAGGCTGCTTCAGTTTCCTTGGTCAAAAAATCCGTCATTGCTTTCCTTCCTCTTAGGTGTCCGCACTGCACTTACGTGGCTCCAAACGAAGAACGTCTGATATTGCATCAACAGAGAAGACATCAGGAACACTCTGAAGATGCTTCTCCTGAAGGAGCCAAGGCTACCAAGGGTCCAGGCAGGAAGAATGCACCAGCTTCCTTCTACTCCAGCTGGCCGAACAAGTTGATCACATGCATTCTCTGTGGCTTCATGGTCAAGGGCAAGAGCAACATGGATGCACACAACCTGGTGAGAACTACAGGTGACTTTTATTACGTCTCGTCGGGAATGTTGAACTCTTGTCTTGTCCAGGATGCTCACAGCAGTGATGGCAGCTCGTGGCAATGCGATCTGTGTGATCACGTAAGCAGCCGAAAAAGCAACTTAGCAACCCACATGAAGACTCACCAACGACCCAGAGAGTACATTTGTCCCATATGCCCAGATAACCACAGGTTTGTCATACTACTCTCAACTATTTTCGTTTCTCATGCAGCTTACTTAAACGAACATGTACTTGTAGAGAGTCACTTTTGAGTGTGTTCGTCGAGCACATCCGTCGTCATGCTGACGAGGTCAAAGAGGAGAAGCAAGATGATGATGAGCCACGAATGGACCAATTCTCCTGTCACGTGTGCGACGAGGGCACATTCAAGTCAGCCATTGACTTCGCCAAACACTACTTCCAAGATCACATCGTGGAGGGGTAAAGCGAGAAAATGTTATGCTTTGAACCTCATTCTGGCATCAAGCGCTTTCGCAGGCAAGAGGGCATTGCTCTTCGCTGTCCACTCTGCTGCTGCTATGACGCCCCAACTCTGTCCTCCTTTGAAGCTCATGTGGAAGAGATTCACAAGGGCTTCAAGTGTCTAGAGTGCGGTGAGGTCGTAACTGCGCTGGTGAAATTTGCCAATCATTTAAAAGCACATTTAGAAAAGATGAGGACGGTAAGAGGTGTCAGGATGGCAGCTGTGCTGGGGTGAGTCATCCGGACTTCTTTTTTTCACTATTTTCGTACAAAATATATCGTGTCTTTTTCAAGTCCTGGTGGCATCTCCATTGACAAAAAGAGGTGCATCCTTTGTGGAGAGCTCGTGGCTGGGCGTAGTGAGATGGCAGAGCACAATGAGGTACTGATCTTGATCATGTTCCAAGCTTGATTCCAGCATGATGTTGCACGGAACGGAACGGAATGAGCATCCTCCAAGAAAATTTAAACTTGCTGCACTTGTGCTACGGCAGTCATGACATGATGGTGTTGGAATGTTTCAATGTCAACATTAAAATGTTTCCAAAATTGCAGAAAGTTCACGGATTCAATGGCATGTTTGCCTGCCCCATGTGCCCACATGCAACCTCACGGAAGAGCAACCTGCTGAACCACCAGAGGCGGAATCATCCAGAGTATTTCCAGCAAGACGAAGAGACCGAGCAAAAGTTCAAGACCATCTCGGATGATCAAGCAGAAATAAAGAAGAATTGCTCGAAGACTATTGTTGCTGACTTGATCGAGTGCCCTGAGTGCAGCGAATCGGTGTACCGATCGGGTTTGGCGGCACATGTGCGATTGCACCTTGTCAATGAATTCCGGGATTCCTCTGGGGAATTTTCCATAACATTTGCCTGTCCAGAGTGTGAAGAGAATCAGTTCGCTGGACTGAGAGGCCTCTCCGATCATTTAGAGGAGCACGAGCGACAAAGACAGGAGCGACTCAAACCTTCAAAAGTCAGAGTGTAAGTCAGGGTGCATAACAAAGGCGCCCAAAACTTTTACTAATTTCGCACATTTCCAGGTACAACTGCCAACTTTGTGAGTTTACAACCTATCGAAGAGCTGAGCAGCTCCGGCATTCTGCGCAGGTGCGTATCCATTTACGGGACATGGGTGGAGGGATGGTTATATCTATGGAGATTTTGACCTCTTCCAGGTTCATGGTTCAGCCCGTGACTTCTGTCAGACTTGTCCTGAGTGTGGCTACCAGAGCAGGCAGAAGTTCAACTTCCGGATGCACATGCAGACTCACCACGGAATTTTGCTCAATGGGATCCCAATCGTTCCGCACCATATCAGAATGAGGCAGAAGAAGAGAACTCAAGAAAAAACCTCTGATGATGATGACTCTGGTACGTGAGAAACTTTTGTAGAGTAAAAGCTGAGGAATTTTCATTTCTAACCATGTACCTATAGTAGTTTCAGAGCAATCACCAGTGAAGCAAGGTGGCAGCAACAACAAAAAGAAAAGGGTAGCAGTCAAGGATGATGACAGGAGGGCTTACAACTGCCCACTGTGCTGTTACATCAGCAAGAATCCCAAGACTCAGACTGCACATCTGAAGGAGGTTCATGGCTGCGCCACTGGCACCTTGCACCGCTGCAAGAGGTGCTCCTACACATCCAACCGAAGGGGCAACTTCCAGGTCCACGTCCTCAACCAGCACGGCATCGACCTTCGCCTCAGGACTCCCGAAGAGGCCATGAAGGAAGATTTGGAAGACAATGAAACCCGTGAAGAGGAGGAAGAAATAGCAGTTAATCCAGACCTGCCAAAGAGTGTTCGAGGACGTCGCCGCAAAGGAGAGCGATTCAAATGTTTGCAGTGTAAGTTCTCTGCCAGTGTCAAGTCCGTGCTGGATGATCATGTGGTTTGGAAACACTCCCAAAATGTACTTGAGGAGGACACTGACCACGAAGAAAAGAACGCGGATCTGAATCAGCAAGCATTATACCTTGAGGATTTCAACGAGGTTGCCACAGGACATGAAGATTATTCTATGCAACAACTTACTGACAAGGAAATCAGCCTCGAGCTAGTCAAGTGTGAACAGGTAGGAATGGATATGCACCAGTTGAGAAATATTTGGCCAGGTCCAATCTCAAAGTCTTCACCATATCCACAGGTATCAGACTTTGAAGAAGGAGACATGATGGGGTCAAGTGCTGATGGATCTGCGCCAGGATGGTGATATCAAGTGATGCCCTGAGACAAGCATAGTCGGCTCAGCTTAGTGTCACTCCATATATAGTGTCAGAATCACAAAGTACCAAATTAACAGTCCAAAAAACTTCCACTTCAGGTGTTGTCAGTAGAGCTCAAGATTTTGGGTGCTTCAACAAAGCCGAGCTTTTTTCCTGGAATATTGCTTAGGCGAAAAACTCCAAAAATACTACTTGTAGAAACTTTCATTGAAATGGTGGGGTTTTCTCCCTTCGTGTTGTCCACGGAATGCATGTGCTGTGACCAGGACTGATCTGACCATGCGGGTCATGCCCATAGCCAACATATACCGGTAGACCTCTCAAACTCTGACCCGTCGGGATACCTGTCAGCTGCCTGGGTATCCCTGTACGTCTGGCAAGATTATCCCTTCTGCTGACAACATGCGTTGATTTTTGACTGGCCTAGGGAAGAGACGGCCAGCTGTCGGTAATAGACCCCTATCTGTTTACCAATTCGATAACTCCGTGACTACTCCATGGTCATGCCTGCAACTCCAACGAGAAAGAGAATATTCTCTTTAATACTCAGTCTGCTCAGTCTGTCTGTTCTACCTTTGCCCCTTGGTTCAGTGTGCTCAGCACTGTCAGATGTTTGGAAGCCAAATTTCAGAAACTTGGCTTTTGTCGAGATATATGAACTTAAACGCAGGGGAAATGTCATTCAAAAGGGACAAAAACAGCTAAGTTGTTCGCGGCGAGGAGGGGGGAGGCGTCCACCCAGAAGAATTTTGCTTTTTTTCTGTTTTTGTGGCACTTTGTGGGGCTAAATGCGTACTGTCTGCTGCGCACGACTGCATTTCGGACTTTGTCAAACTGTCGCCACCCAAGGCGGTCATATGAAACTATATGCGCCCGTGTGGGCAAGTAGCACTTTACGCCGATTTTGGGTTTTGCAGCTCAAGAGCCTTGACGACCTGAGACCCGGGGAGGGGGTGACCCGCGGGTCGTCCTGGCCCAAGAGCAGGAAGATCAGAAAGTGGGTGCAAAGGTGTTAGTCAGATAGATATTTGTAGCTTAACATTTCTGACATTAGTGATGTTCCCATTTTTCACGGTGCTGCCCTATTTTTCACACGTGATCTTCCTTGGCCTTCTTAGTCGCAGGATGTCAGGTGCAGTGCAAGAATCCGGCAGTCAAGCCTAGTAATAACTTGGGAGGTCAAGTGCACAGTAAAATTTGCGGGATATCCTGAACAGCAGGAGTAAAGTAAATATAACCGTAAAGTAAAATAAAACCGCCTACTCCAAGTGCACGAAAGTGATTAGGGAACTAACTAATGCCAGAGATGTTAAAATAAAACTGTTCCATGCAATAAGTTGTCAGATGTCTGTAACCCCCATAACTATTTTCAATGATTGAAAAATTATCATGCATTGATATAACCCTTTCCTTCAGTCCGAATTTGACGTGCCCACTCTACCAAGGTGGCAGATTTGCCTGGCTTCATCTTTTCTATATCTGTTTTTGTTTGGTTCTTTTTTGAGAGGTTGTCGGTCTCTTTATGATAACATTGACAAGTAGGATAGTTAGTAAAAATTATGATCACAGTAATCACATGTTGTTTTGACTACATTGTTGTGCCATTTACCAGTATGTAACCTAAAATTGACATATGTGGGCAAAATGTTTCACCTAAAATCTCGAGCCTTTTGCATCAGTGTTGAAGTAGCGACTTATGTTGCCTTATTAGATCCAAGTTGCGGCATCGATAGCGGTTTTGGAATGTCTCCTTCTGTCAGCACTGGCTTAATGCGTTCAGTTGTGGCAACGCGAATGAAATTGAGTTTGTGTAAGCCTTGAAGACGTGACTTGGCATGAATAAGATCTCGCATTGGTACGTGGACAGTTGTTTATTTCCTGCCTGCCAATTTGTTGCCTGCATATCTGCTTGGAAACCGATAGGTGGCGGATCTCGACGTGGAGATCTCGACCGTGCTGCATTGCCAAATCAGCAGGGTGCTGCACTTTCCCTGACCTGAGCACGGTACTGACGTTTGGTAGTCTCGTCTACTTTGCCAATGCTCAGGAAGGCCCGATGTGGCCCCAGCTGCAGACTACGAAGTTCGGACTGCGACGAGACAGGGTTATATTTTAGAGCTCATTGAAAAGACTTGCGACGTTCTATTTACTCGTCGTGAGGAACTCTGCCATTTATTGGCCAGAGTTGGTCGATACATAACGTGAGTGGTGATAATTATTTACCTGTGCACCTGAAACCAAGGCTTTTGATATCGATGATACCATACAAAACGGAAGTAGCGCTGCAACAGTTATGACATCTTGATGGTCACTGCCAACCGAATACTTTCACCAGCAACTCAACAACTGGCAATACCGTCTTTATGGTTAGAGTCAGTAAGAAAAACAGACGAAAGATTGTATGCATATATTTTGATCTTCAGATTTGCGGTTACAATCACCATAACAATTCGTTCTTAAACTTACTGTAGCACCACCGAGTCTTTTTCTTGCATACAACAATCATAATGTACAGCACTATTTACAGCTTTTTACAAAGGTGCGTGACGCAGCTTACCTAAGTACGTGTAGTTATACAAATCCTATTTACACTTGAGTCATGCTGTTATGGAGACAATGTACAAGTTTTCTCAGATTTGCCGGCAAAAACTTATAAGACATTGCACACCCAATAAAAGCAGTCAGTTGAGCAAATGTAGGCGCCATAGAAGCAGGTGCGAAAACAGGTACGTGTACCTTATTGCAGGTTACGTAGATACAAAAACTCTATTTCACTCTGGTGGATTATTTACAGGAGTCGGAAAAACAAAGGTGATTTTATACATGGTCTCTTCTCTGAATTAAGTACTTCACAACGACGTTTTGTGCTGCTCGGAGATTTAGTACTACAGATATGCTAACATTGGAGTACTGTGAAAATAGCTTATTCAGAGGTGTTTTCTTATAAAACCACATCTTGTGGTCGTCTCATCAACAAAGGTACGAGTTGCAGTCGCACTTTTGATTCATTTCACTGCTTCTTTCTTCCTCATTTCACTGTCCCTGCCAGTCCTTGGCCTTATGTCTGTTGGAGGAATCAGGAGGCAGCAACCAACCAATCTTTACCAAAGAGTCTGCCCAAACTTTCTCTCAGTACCTTGACACCGAGTATCTTGAGCTGAGAGAGCTGACTGTGCTCATGGTCGAACTGTTTGACCTGATTGATCCCAAGAGTGGCGTGGGCGACACCTTCGGCAGCGCCTTCCGGTACCTGTGGGCCACCAGACGGCGCGACATGCGATTCGGGATCAGGGAGAGCAAGCGCATCTTCAGCTGTGAGCGCCAGGTTGGCAGCAGAAGATATTTCTCATCAGGCACCTGGTAAAAGTTAAACACACACAGGTGTAAAAAAGACAAGTAAAAAAAAAGCACATGTATCAATCAACCTTGGTCATGAGCGCCTCCTCGAATCCGTCGATGACGCTCTGAGGCAAGACGGAGACCGGCTTGATCCTCTTCCCGGTGACCCCACTCTTGGCCACCCCGTTGTGGTACGTAATGAAGTACTCCTTGTACTCTTCGCGCTGAAGCTCGCTCATCTCGCCCCACATCTCGTTCATGTTCCTGAAGAAGCCCAAGAAATAGATGCATGAGACCTGCATAACTGCTTTTCTCACGGGTCTTCTGTAGCTAGCATGATACCTGTGATGGTTATCCAGCAAGTGGGTGGCTTTGCTAAAGTCTCCAGGCTGTACTGTGATCACTGGCACGTTGAACTTTGACAGCTCCTCTCTCATGACAGCGGAGGCACCCTCCAGGGCGTGCTTAGTGGCGCAGTACACGGACAAGCCAGGGTAGCCGTACAAGCCAGCCACGCTGCTCACGTTAATTATGCGACCTGCGGTACGTATCAATGTAATGATATTTATAAATACCAATAGTCATACCGGACTATGAAGAAATGTATTCAAGCAGCCTTGTGATGACTTCTAGTAGAAACAATTTTGGAAGTTGGCGACTTCCTTGGTAACTTGTACGTGGTGCGTTATCGATGTGCACTTTGCATCTTTGTCGGTTTGCTAGCCATAAGTCGTCCTTCGGCATTACAGATATGTTTGCGTGTACTAACTTTAAGTTTTTTTTAAAAAAAATCGATGCCTGTTCTGACGCAAAAACCTCGTTTGTGTACCATGAATAATTGGACTTGTACAAAGCAAGAAGAAAACTCAAAATTTATTTATCACCTTCTCCAGCCTTGAGGAGAGTCAGGAAGTGCTTGGTGACCCTGAGGGTTCCCAGCAGGTTGACGTCCACCTGTCTCTGCACCTGACTCCAGGTCTGCCAGTCGAACTCCCCGCACACGCACACCCCGGCGTTGTTGATCAGAGCGTACAGACCTGTGAACAGAGAGTAACAGTTGCACATCATCAGACAGGACTGATCATCGCACAAAAACCACGAGACATGAAAACCTATGAAAACATAGACAATTTCTTTTCTTACGAGAGCAAAATTCCTGAAGGCAATTTACTCTCGAATGATTGCTCACAAGAGATAGTTTCAGTTGTGTCTCGCGATGACGTAAGAGCTTGTGTTTCCAGCACTGCTTGTCCCAACCCTTTTTTTATATCCCTACTCCTGTAACACTACGCAATGATCGTGATCTTTCTCCTCAAGCCCGCCAAATGCCATTTTTCTTGTATCCACCTGTGAAAGCGTGTTTTCCCCAGACCTATCATGCATCTCTCACGTGTGTATACCGTATAGGACGCACGTGTGCGCGCGCGCACAACACTTACACACATGTGTGTACTCGACTGGGTGTGCGCGTGGAGCCCTAAAGACAGGGATTTCTGCCAAAAAATTATATCCACAGTACGAAATGAGCGGCGCGTCTTTCTCCGCCAGGGGCTGCCAAGGCTTTTTTTTCGCACGCCCCCATGTGGCAGCGCCGCTTACGCCTGGAGAACATTTGTCTGTACGTAAAGTACGCAATTTTTCCTACGATAATTTACAGTTTTTTGCGTGGCCGACGATTTTTTTTCTCTCTCCAAGCGTCGAAGCTGGCACTTGACCAATAACCTCATATGCAGGACTCTGAAAGAGCCCTGCAAATTTTGTTTTTTCACGGCTTGTTAGTCTTTAGCCTTATAAATGGCTCTGTCCAACGCTCATATGTGTACGTAGGTGCAGGAATGATTACACAGCTTTGAGCTTAAGTCTTGAGGACTTGTAAGTAGTGCATTGTTGAAAGATATTAGTATCTCTCGCAATGCTGCAGCATTCTCGACAAAAACATCGATTAATTAGTATGACTTTGTCAACCCTACGCAATGGAAGCTTATTAGCAACCCTGATTGGCTCTTTTCCTCCGGCTATGATATGTCTACCCGGGCACCCCAAGCAATTTTTATCATTTCGTACCCGGGTAATTACAGTGTTCAATAGAACAATGATTCGGCCAACTCGTTCCATCACCAAATAAAGTGCATAAATGTGCTTGCCGGAAGGTTCAAAACGGTATAAATGTGGCTGCTAAGAGGTAGAAGTGTATAGATGTGTTTTGACTATCAATTACGCGTCCTTCATTTCCAAAGCATTATTGACAGCAATAGCCCAAAAATTGAATATTGTGTATGACACACTGCACACACACTGGGGAAGACCCGCAGCGTGCTTGTCATACTTGTGAGTCTCTTCTGTCTATGTAAGCCTGTCAAGGGATGCTCGTGACGTCACGACGGTCGTACTCGCTCTTGTGAGGTAAAGTACAGCACGTACATACGATTAAGATCCTCTGAGCAGAAGTGGTGACCTTGACATTGGTGCCATGAATACATGGATGAGCAAACACAGGCAGGAAAGTCACCTCTTGCATGACAACCCATCGTTCTTCTTTTTAGCTTATGCAGCGCACAACAGCGTGCATCGACTGCGTGCAGTATTCGGTCCATCTCGTCCATGTTACCACATGAGCTGAAAAAAGGTGCAATGCAGAAATTTCTGAATCCCCCGATTCTAATGTTTCAGCTCCAAGATGTCATGAAGGCCAGGACGTCCACCTCACAATCCTCAGGACACCTGAAAAGAGTCATTCCTTTGCGTTTTCTTTGACTCACGCAGTGAGATGCGACTTCAGGAGGATTTGCATGAGAAACTGAGGGATCATCTCTTGTTTTTGATGTGCTTGAGCCATTCCCTGGTAAGTATAGGGATGGTGGACGCGCTGCACCAGAGCAATTGGACTGGGCCGTGCAGGGCTGCTCTGGCCCGAGCTGGATGGGGGCGGCCCCAAAGGTTAACAAGGTGGGCGAGAGAGCAAAAGTGACGAAACCGGCAGCGAGAAAGGAAAAAAAAAAAAGATAACCGATGGAGACGTTAACGAGACGAAGAAAACGCACAGTGGAGAGAAAAAAATCTCTCCCGCTGGCGCTGGCATTCAGCGCTAACGGTCGTCAAATGGCGAGGGGTGCCAAAATAGTGCGGCAGAGGTAAGAAATGTCCTTTGGCCCTTAGGGACGTTCCCACTGAAAGGCAGATCAAGCTGCTTTGTCGTAGAACTGAGCTCATTCAACCGTTAATGTAGAGTTGTTTACATATTGCGTTTCAATCGAGTTGCATCAAAAATTCTTAGCAAGGCCTGAGTGGACGTCAGTGTTAAGTATACGGTCGCGGTCATTCGACGCAGTCACTATTTTTTCTCTCATGACCCAGAATTTACCATATGAATGTATCTATATCGTAATAATTTTTAAAATGACAAACATCGACATGTTTGCTGAACATTTTGGGGTCATCTACGCCTCGTTCACGCTCAACTTCAAGCAGCCCAATGTGACCAAGCTCCGCGGCTGCTGATTACTGTTTAAAAATGCACATTCGCCGATTTTTTATCATTTATAGTTGATCACAATCACTAAATACTGTACTTTGGATTCAAAATGACCCTAATTTTGACTTTTCAGCCCACTCTTGGCGACCTTCGGCTCCCTGATATGCATATTCGCCACCACTGGGCTGCGGACGGACCACTCTGCCTATACGATGTAACAACCGTACCCCCTTCTACGTACACTGGTGCACAAAAGTGCAGGCTGACCATATGGAGACAGGTCCTGAGTCACCATATGAGACATGTGCGACAGATATCCGTTTTTCATCTCCCACCACCAGTGTAAAGTTACACTTGAAAATGTGAGCACGTGTGAGCAGGACGTGCATAGTAGGGTGCTGCTCACACCGGTGGGCATCTTCAGCACCACGTACGCATACAGGGTCGATCAGATAAATCCGGAATTTGTTCAGTTTTCATTCAGACAAATGCCAGGCGCAAGTGGCGACAAAGTTTTGACATCAGTGAGAGGTGATGGGACTCGACCATCAAGTCACTGCAAAAAATAGGTCCGGCAGCAAAAGCAAACACAAAGGAGATGGAGCACGTGAACTAGTCCGTCATATTTATAGAATATTATATGAAATATAATATTCGTATATGATGTATATGATCCGTATGCATATATACCGTATATGATCCGTATGTATATATACCGTATATGATCCGTATGTATATATACCGTATATGATCCGTATTATATGAAATAGTCCTTGCGGCCGTCGTCGAGGCCGTGAGGTGCCCCAAGTCTACCAAGCACGACATGCACGGGAAGGCGGCCAAGATGAGACCCGGGGAATGGATCGAAGTGGCATGGCAGATTAAGAAGAGAAAAATCATCTGCATGACCCTGTACATCCAGTCTATAATCCATATTGGGCAAAGAGACAGAGACTTTAACGCTCACGTACTGGGTACAAATCTACGTCACGATTTTTTAGGTACAGCTGGCTGCCCATTTTTGCCACAGCACGTGAAGTTTATGCACGTTCGAGTGCCCAAATGTTATGTCTGAGCATGTCTCAATTTCGTGACTCTCGCATCTGTAAAGATACACACAGTCGTTTATTCAGCCTGAAGACTTTCATATCGATCCCATTTTGTTCTTTACGACTGCTGAATACAGGAGTGTTTTAGACAAGGAATTGTGGTAACTCAGAAGACAAATGTTACATTTTTGACATTACTTCTTATCGGAAGCTTCCATTAAGTTTCTAATCTTGCCCCCTTCCCCCAGGGGGGGGGGGGGGGGGTGCAACAGGTCACCTTTTTTGTAGTAATTAGACTTTTTCCAAAAAACCCAAGAACCCCAAAATGGGTCACCGTTCGAAA
>JAAUXU010119124.1_pt1 | contig 30038 bp, 25 predicted proteins | sample 7278151 | NCBI WGS metagenome assembly JAAUXU01 (sample SAMN14350113, study PRJNA611818) | marine sediment metagenome | isolation source: surface marine sediment (1.8m) | place: French Polynesia: Moorea | collected 2018-08
GTAACCCAGTGTAACCCAGTGTAACCCAGTGTAACCCAGTGTAACCCAGTGTAACCCAGTGTAACCCAGTGTAACCCAGTGTAACCCAGTGTAACCCAGTGTAACCCAGTGCATGGACATACGAATCAGCACAATTTTGACCTCTAGGAGGCAAACGCCGCGCTTGCATAGGTAGGACTAAAGGAACCTCGAGGTTGGGATTGGTTGAGTTTCTTTGGGTCGGACAGACGAGGCCACGACATTGACGAACCATGAAGTGGGTCTGAATGCCTCAAGTTCCCCTTGAAGATGGAGCTGTCTGTCTCCCAGGCCTTCGTACTGTAAACACAGCGCGTGTTTACAGTACATATCTGCACCTACGAACGGTATGTGGAGGTGCCACTGGCACTGACCCCTGGAAGATGCAGCCGAAATTGGAGCTTTCACCACTTCTTGGAAATGTTTCCGTCCGTGATCGCTTCTATTTCCCTTAAAAGCGTCAAAAGACGCCGGCTGGCGTGCCTTGACCGTTGGACATTTCTCCTACTGTCAAGAAGAGGCCACCTTGTTCGACCAGAATTCCTGGAGAACGAAGGAAAAAGAGTGCATATTAAACAGAGACACATTTCGACCCAGCGCTGCCACTAGCACAGAGGCTGCAAAGTTTTTGTCGGACAATAACCCCATGTGTCTTTTGTCTGACAGATATGCAATCTCTCTCTTTCTCCAGCAAGTCTAATTAATCCCCTTCGTCCGCCAGCAGCATAATAATCCTTTCCTTCTGTTTCCGAACTGATGTTTAAACTCTCTCATTGTCCGCCAGTTGTGCTCCCCACTCTTTCCACTTGAAACCTTTGTTGCAAGATTGCTATCAGTTCGTACCTGGCGCAAATTTGCTGCGAACTTCCCAGGAAAGCTCTCAATTGAGCATCGTTAGTTTCTTCTTTCCTTCTTTGGGAGCTTCCCTTCCCTTATCATAGCAGAAGCCCACACTATCTTATACCTCCCGGGATTCACAATGGAGAATTCCCCAGAGTTTATGCGTAGCGGTGACGTTTGGCATCCGAGCAGTTGTGGGCTCTCCCCAAGTCGGGCGAGTGTTGCTGTCTGAACAACAAGACAACGCCTGGACGTTGTAAGAGTGGCCGCAGATCGACCACTGCGTTGTGGTTGTGTCAAAGATGGTTGCGCAAAAACTCATCTCTCTCTTTCTCCAGCCTCCTGCTGAGAGAGACTGCAGGGGAAACTGGGGCGATGCTTGGTGAAATTTTAAATCCCCATCCCACGAGAATTAGTGCGGCGGATTTCGTCTCCACTCAACGATATCACCAATCTGCCAGAGACAATGGCCTAAAGAGCAAACGCGAACATTGACCCCTGGACTGTGGAAGAGCAAAGAGAGCATCTCTGAGCCAGTGAGAAGAGTCTGCGGAGATCAGTAACGCCGACGCAGAATGCCACACCAGGGCTGGTGTTGTGGCAGTCCTTCAAACTGTTCGTATCTATGGGATGCTGCCAAATTCCAAAGAAAGAAGGCTGCGATAACGTCAGCGCCTCTCCTGCATCACTTTCTTCCAGCTGATTTCTTTTCTCCGCCAGCTCCTACGTGTGCTACAGCGTGTCTGATGTTGTAGCTGGGACATAATAAAGTGAATGGCACCAATTTGGCTCCTTAACCCTAACACTACAGCCCAGTGTACGAACGAACGTACGTCCTGCGTAGTGCACAGTGTAGGTCAGCGTGGGCAAATGAGCGTGTCCCAAAGGTCTTAGGACTTCCTGTCCCCGTTCAAACGCTCTTTTATGCTCCCATTTAAGACATCTTCATCATGTTTTGGACAGATTCCCACAATATGGGTCTCTTCGCTCTTCCTCCCTAAAAGCCGTTAATTGAAAATTGCTGCCCCTCTCAGTAGGGGGGGTCGCCTTCAAACACATTCACAGGGGGGGTGAAGACGAAGGAGGCAAAAGGGGGGAGAGCAATGACCCCTTCTTCCTATCAGAACATTTAAAAAGCATCATGTTGTCTCGCATCCGGAGTCTGGAGCGCGCACGTAGACACCCACGCACGCACGCGCACACAAACACACACGTAGACACACCTGTCTCCTCTGGCGGTTGGCTCCGTCCGTGTCCGTGTGCACGCACCTCCTGGACACGACGAGAAGAAAGATTGACCGACCGTCTTCTTACTGCCCACGACGTACGTACATTTTCGGCTGGCCGGGGTCAAAATACGGAAAAGCCAAATGTGTCCTTACCGTACATGTGTACACATGAGCGTACGTACGAGTACCCTACGTACGTACCGCCCACATGTGCATGTCTGAGCGTGTGAAATGTGATCTACCGGGAAGTTCCAACGCTGTCTGAGACCGCGTCTACCAGCACTGCTGGGGCTTGGGTGTGAAGACCACAGCTAAAATCTGGACGGGGTCGGAGGACACGTGCAGACGCACGCATGAGTGGAAAGAAGAAGCAAGTGATCGAGCATATTATTATGCGATTAGTTGAGCTCTTTCAGGACAGAGTCCCGTCCGTCCATGTCAGGAAGTCTCCGGGAGTCTTCGCCCATTATTGACTCCGCAGCAGGTGAGAGGCGAAACACTTTTCCATTATGCAAGCGATTTCATCTTGTCCGGCAAGAAAATGAGGTCATTTCACAGATAGCGACGAAGAAGACCTTCCTTTGGGCGGCGGCGATGACGGCAGCTGCTTCCCTGTTGATCCGCATCTACGGAGGAACTTCTTGGACGTAATCCAATGAATTGAGTCCACCTGACCATTATGCAGACGGGCGCGAGCGACGACACTGGCGCAAAATGTGCCGGGGACTCATAACAGAGCTCAGAGCGGACGCGGACGAAAATGGGGGACCAAATTTTGCACAGTGCGCAGCGAATGAGTCGACCAACGCTTCATCATTATGTCACAATGCTCCCAATGGTGCCTCAAGGTGTTTCCTATGGAGCGTAAACACTCACCGACTAAATAAACGAGCAGGTGTGGGCTTTTAAACATCATTTGAGTGTCTCAAACCGTGCTCGCCCAGTCGGCATCGATACTGTTGTGTACACTAGCATTGGCATTGCAGTTGGGATTCTGACCTGAAAAGCCCTTTGTAGCCTTGAAGCAATGTTGGATGGTCTGGTGATCCCCGTTCAAGGACAATGCTCAAGGCTTTTTCAATGACTGTAAAAGGCGTCCCGGAATGTAAACAACTAACAATCTCCACCATTTAAAATGCCTGATGTCCGTCAACGCATCATTGATCTGTATCACCGAGGCCAAGTTGCGCAACCGGGATCCTGAAGTCAACATATGGAGTCACGGCCCAGAGAAATGTGTTACATTGTGCTTCATAATAAGTGAAAAGATGTCTCTGTCGGTGTCAGCCTGTTTCCGGCAACTTTTCAGCAGCTAGAAGATTTTTCACAACTGTGACTTGGATGTTTTTATGCTCTTTTTTAAAAGTACTTATTGATCGATTGGGACATCATCAAGGGAAATTCCCTGTTAGCATTTGGTACGCTGTACACGCATGTTGACCAGCGTTGCCAACTGGCAATTTTCTCGTACGGACTGTCTGGTATATTTTGACGTTGGGGCCTTACCTTGCAGTTGGCATATTTTGAAAGCAGCGAATTTAGTGACATTGAGAACCAGGCATAACGTTATTTCTGAAACCAGTTTGGCATATTTTCCAGGTCACGGCCTGGTAACGCTTATGTTGACTGAGTAGAACCAATGCGCACATAGGAGTCGAAATAACGAATACTGTCAATAACGTACAACTGTCCGTTAGCTTTTAGGTTTTTTTTTTTCGTTCTTGTCCAGCGCTGTGCTCAGACTTTCATATACGTACAGTGGACTTCGCTTAACATGCCATCAGATAAGACTCGTCAATTTTCCGAGTCCCCATTACCACCCAATAATGGGAGATGCATTAATCAAAGTCAAATGTATCAGTCACGCAGGACTTAAGAGTATCCATTGTGTGAGTCACTCACCTGCGTGCTCTTGATAGCTTTTTTAAGGTTTCTCTCTATACTTTCACACTGCCTGGGTCTTCTAGTTCAGACTCCAATATTGGTGCTCCAGCCTTTAGATAGCTCTGTTATGTGACAATGTATAGTCTTGTTGCCGCAGCTTAAGCTGTCGCTGTGTTCTAACTGTTGGACAGTGAAGCTTTTCTCCTGGACGAGACTCATAATGAGAGGCCGTAATTTTATGGGAAATTTGGTGGCGGAAAAAGTACTTTTTTAACGGGGAATTCAGGATTTTTTTCTTTAAAAAAATCCCACATGATTCCAGCGCTTACTCATGATACTCACCAGCATGAAAGAACCAGTCAATTACTTAAGGAAGACTCATTGGCGAAGCCATTGGCGGTAATAGCACTTCCAACAAACTATTCAGAGGTGGTTCTTTGCCACTGAAAAAGGTAAGCTCCTCCTCTACGTGTTCGCAGACACCTTTCACGTGTAGTCGGGAATGGCACAAGTATGGCCGGGATAGCACATGCCTCATGCTGCGTTTTTACCAGCCACACTTCTTGTTGCCGTAGATGAAGATGGAATTGGAGATAGCGAAAACACTTTTTGCCCTCGTTTTCTGCTTCTGCTTCATCGGGCACGTTTGGGAACAGGTATTATCTTGACATGAGAGTCGATTCTTCCCTGACTTCGTTGACTTCTTCATGCATTTTTCAGGTCACGAAGTTTTTCGACGGTCGCACCATGACCGTGGAGGAGGTCTTTTCACAACAGACACTCCGCTTCCCGGCCATGACCCTCTGCGCAGAGAAGGCCTACAAGAAACCTGGCTTCTTCTTCAATGAGACATCGTTCGACAACAATGCCTACACATTCGGCGAAATATTTCATCACACAACGAAAACTTTCTTTCGACAAAAGGTCTGAAGCTTTATCCTCTCTGGTCTTGAGAATGAATTACAAAGACATTTACGACTTAGGGCGTTCGCATAAAAGAGGTGATTTCTCAATTCTGGGGTCGTTGCTTCACCCTCTCCTCGGACCACGAGTTTGCGGCCCAAGAGTACTTGACTCTCTCCTTCGCGCTTGACGCCCCGCCTGTGTACGTCCTCTTCCACCAACCAGGAGAGGAGTTCTTCATCATTGCAGACGCTTTCCCATGGAGAGTGGCCTCAGAAACAGTCAAGGAAGCTGCAGACTGCAAGATCTCCAAATATGTGAGTGTGCTTCAGCCCTGGTACATAATACGACTAGAACATAGATGGCAGGTTCTTGAGCAAATGTTCTGGATTCATCTGAACGACCCAGTGCACTTGAGCCGAAAGTCACCACGTGCCTTGTGCAAATGTCATAGGTTGACTTCTTCGTGAATGACCCCAGGAACGAGAAGATCTGTCGCTCGTGGGAGCCGCCCAGTCAGTTCTACGCATGCTCGGAGGAGCGCTTGGCCAGGGCCATCAAAGAACGAGGCTTCAATTGCACCCTACACTGGTGGAAAAAGTATTTTCCCTCTGGCTTGCCAGAGTGTCAACTGCCTCAAGATTTCAACGAGATCGAGCGCTTCAGGTGCAGTACTAATATTGGCCGATGCAACACAGAGAACTGTTTTTTCTAATCGTGGTCTCTCATCAAGCCTCTGGGTGAATGATCCCCAAGGCTTCCCCCTAAGGTTTGGAACCAATCCCGAGGCCTACGGTTGTCCCAAACCCTGTAGGAGAGAACGCTACAAGACGTCATGTCAGGAGTACGATCCTGTGAGGACTAATGCAATACGTAAATACTGAACTCATGACTCTTGACACTGCGAGTCTCCTCAAGGACTTTGAGTTTGAGGTCCTGCTTGACAACCACGAGGAGCGCTTCGGCACGGAGGTGTGGTTCTACTATCAGCGCACCGAGGAGGAGCACGAGAAGGAGATCTTCTTATTCAGCTTCTCCGGGATCGTCGCCGGGGTCGGAGGCTCTCTTGGGCTCTTCCTGGGCTTCTCGTGTCTTCAGGGAGCCTTCACGATATTAGACGCTCTCTACGTGTGGATGGGAAGAAAGTGACAGAGCAATTCAGGAGTAGCAGCAGACAATAAAACGCTATTGGCATTTTCACGCCACAACTTTGATTAAGTGAAGTGACTGAGACGTGAAATGTGTACGCACTGTTTTCTCCACCTCTGACGGTCTCAATAGTGCGGTTTTTGGCATCGAAACTGATTGAGGTGCCATAAAGAAAACATGATATCACGTGCCAAGCGTACGTGACTACGTCCACGGACGGAGACAGACAGATCCGACTTATTTGTTTGATGAGAGAAACGCACCAAATTTGGCATGTCTACTGGACAAAGATCTGGCTAATCGCACAAGGGATCGTGGCAGAAATTGCTGCCGTTACTCAGTGAGAAATCGTTTTGTCGTCCGTGGCAGAAACACAAATGCCAGAAATTGCACGCAACGGTCACAGAGCTTAGTAAAGGTCGAGTTGTGACGACAACAAAATGCCAGATTGAACCAAGTTTGCCCCAGAATGTCCAAGGGGCCTCGGTAAACGAAGACATTGCTTTATTAATGTTCGTTTGGAAGCTCACCGAACTTTCTTGGCGCTACTTTCCTACTTTGATGCAGCGTTATGCATTCGTTTCTGAGCGGTGCGAGAGGATGCACCATGCATCTTAGGAAAGCACCGAGGGATGCTTGATTACTCTGTTAACAACCAATAAGTGGCCACCAAATGACCTTACGCTGATTGCGCTACACAGGGTATAACTGAATTGATGTCATTGTTTTCTGATGTCCGCCCACCTTAAACCAACGCATCTGTTATGTAAACGAACGAAACATTCAAATAAATTTAACGTACACTTTTTCTTTACACAAGTGTTTTATTTTCTGGAAGTGTGAGAGCAAATAGCACAATACACACGAAAAATCGTAAATTTCTCGTGAATACCACATGTCCAGAACTGGTCTAAACATGTGAAATTTCAACCTGACTTTTTAATGGAATGCACTAGAAATCGGTGGAATTTGTGGCTGTCAATGTAAAAAAGTGTATGATACATCACAAACGTATATCTGGGTAAGACCTATGCACGAAGTACATCCCTCGGGCACTCTCCGCCCAGCCCCCGCCTCGTCGGTGCCCGCGAGCTTCAATATACTTCAATCGTGCGTATAGTGCTACTTGTCCAGACGTACTTATGTGTTTAGTGTTTCATAGTTGTGCTGTGTTTAGACTTCTTTATCATCAACGAAAGCGTCTGCAGCTTTACAGGCGGACACCGGACCCTGTGCAGCATGCAGCACAACGCTCTCATTGCATACGTGCAAATGCTTTTGTTTTGCCCTCGCACGCGAAAGTGAAAACTACGAGAGAGGAGAAAGAGAGTGATATTTAGGACAAATCATCCAAGTGTGCGAAAGATTATTGTCTCCTGGTTTTTCGGTTATGCCCTGAATAATCAGCCTCATCACAACGTGCGTCACCTGCAACGGATTTGCTGCCTGTTGCGGCTGCAATCAGCGCACGCAATATAAGAAAGACCCGCGACTGCATGAGACAACACTGCATTCTGACATTTCCGTACTCTGATCTGCCTGACATCACAGGCGTGCACTTTTGTGTGCGAGCGGAGTGCATTTCGGAACATAACATTACATACAATCATGAACGATGCACGAGTGCCAAAATTGGTTACTTTGGTGATCAGGCTCAACAGTCAGGCTACAGCTGCCAAACACGCTCTGTTTTGCCCAGTTATGCCACCTCTCGACTTCTTTAATGATGAGAAAAGGTAGCAAAAAAGGTGGTCGTCGTCAGCTGCTCACATGAATGAGATTTTATTCTCTGCTATCAAACTGCCACCTACAGCAGTGTGACTGCCGTTGTACAGGGTGTAACAAAATTGATCAAGCCTAACCTGCTCAAGTGTGCTTCTTACTTGGTCAGGCCCCTCCTCAGGGTTGCCAAGATATTCGAGCATTTTTGGGTGCCTTACTAAATACTGACAAAGCAATCCTTTCGGGGGGAAAGAAAACCAGCTGTGTTGATAAATATTTGAGGGCAGTATCTACCAACTTATTTGGCCACACCCTGTAGAAGCAATTTTAGGGTCAAGAAGAGAATGGTTTTGCTGCTTGGAACAGTGAATTAACAGAGGCCTTCTCTGAGCACTGATGCGAGGGACGAAAAAGAGTCCAAATCAATACCAAGAACGCAGCAAAGGTAGCTGTCACCAGTGTAATAAATTTGATTACCCCTAACGTTTTGCCGAAGCAGCCAGGTTTTTACACTTTCTGCCTCGCCGATAGTTGTTTCGTCAGTATTTAGAAATGCCCCCAGATGTCGGAAAACATTTTGGCAACCCTAACTTTGAGAGACAGTTGCACATATGAGCGAATGATGAAAGAATGTGTCATGTTCAAGCCGAAAACAAAGAAGTGAGGATAAGAATGCCTGAATGGTAAAGTTTTCCATAGTGCTATACATGCACTGCCTAAATTTGCTGAAAATGCTCCCAGTGAAGCCAACCATGAGCAGCACATGCATAATAACACGTAAAGTGTCTTCAAGAGCAACTTGTTAGTTAGGAGTTATACGTGTACTACGTACAGATCGCGGGTTCGTCTTTTTGCATCGCTTTCTCAAAGGAAAAATAGTCGTGGGAGGCCATGAATCTTTCTCCTGCGATAAGTCTCACTCTGTGCTTAAAATATAACAAAGTATCCTAACGTGTGACACTTTTTACTTTTTTGGAAAAGATGCGGTGCCAGAATACGGACATTCTTTCCGATAATACTCGTAAGCCCTTACTTCTTTGATGAAATCCATTGGATGGAGTCACATAACTGAAGTACGATTGCAAGGCTTGTACGCTGAAGTCTGCGTAATACGTACACCAAGAGCATTGTACATAGTACTTTGCAGTACACTATTGATGGCATTTTCTATTACCAAGTGATATCTGCACTATATACGTACATACAAACAGTGTAATCATTTCGCGGTAAATTTGATCGATCTTCTCACCTGCGAAAGGGAAATTCCGGGAGCAACGCAAGCATGAAGGTTTACTGATAGTTGCTGCCTGTGCATGAGCCACCAAAAATGCGCCGTATGTGACACATTGTCGAGGTGGCCGCAGCTGAAAAAATCCGTGCACTCCTTTGTGCTACACACGCTGGTCTGGATAAAAATTGATGTAGGTGCTTCAGCACCGCTGGCCGGCACCGCCAAAGACGTTAATTATATCGTGCTTTGCCTGCACGTGCGGTATCGTTGTTCACCGGAGCGGAGCAGCAGAGGAAAACGCAGAAGTTTCCCTCACTCGGTGACATCGTCAGAGGGTGGCAGAGAGGCAAGCAGCACAAATGTAGAATCATTCCTACTCCTCCCAGGCGGTTGAGTGATGCAGATGTGGCTGCTTGATAAAGAAGAAAAGATCAGGGTGATTTCAAGAACTTGTTCAAGCTATTCCTGATCAAGCCATGGATGTGCTACCAGCACTGGTACCGGTCGGCACTAACACTCTCCATCTTGCAAGGCATTTGGGCAGTCAGACATACTTTGCTCCGTCGTGCTTGTTTCCCAGTAATCACGTCGAAGAAAAGAAGGCGTTGGTTCCCACAAGACTTATCAATGACACCCTGGAGTCGCTGCAAGTGGAGGTTTCGCAAAGATCTCAAGACTTTGTCCAACTGAGCAGGCAAGGCAAGGCATTCATCGGGCCTCGCCAAAAGGACGATGACCACGTGGGCGAGAAGAAGTCAATCACTTCTGGAGGCAACGCGTGGTCAATAGTGAAGAGGATTGGGGATTTCTTTGTGAGGAGACGGAGAAGTCCAAACGAGTGGTCGAGAAGAAGACTCTATCGGGCAAGGAAAAGAAAACAAGAGGGCGCCACAAAGCGGAAGAACTTCAACAGGAAGTGGAGAAGGCGAAAAGCCTCACCCAATAATGTTCCGGCTCCAAGCGCGAAGAAGGAAAAAGCATTCTCGTACACTTTTACCAGAAGTGACCAGGCAGCCCAAGACTTTCAAGTCGGCTTTGGTGCAGAAGCTGAGAGACTCAGAAGTGATCCGAGTTTGCAAAGTCCTTCATCACGCACCAGCAGGCCACGAGCGGGGGAGAGGAGCACTGTTGGCACCTCTCAGTCTCAACAGGATCTCTCAGCATCTGCCTCTAGGAGGAGAGTCCTACCCTCTGATTACATCAGCCAGAATCAGGCAGGCAACGACTGGTATAAGCAGTGGGCAAGTCTCAAGGAACTCGACTTCATACCTGAGTTGCTGAAAGAAGCCAGATCTACGCCAGTCGACTGCACCTCTCCAGGCGCCGCCGACCAGTTGGCGTGCGCCGGACGCAACGTGGCGTTGGAGTATGTGCCAGTTTATCCCAACAAGCCGCTGCCATATTACAAGTCCGTAGTTGTCAAGGACGGAGACGCCAACAACAAGGTGGCCCAAGAGAAGATTGACAGTGTGGACGAGTATGACGAGTATTACGATGATCACTACGACATGCAAAGGTATGGCAGTGAGAATGGCTTTAGGATGAAGTCCTTGGAGTCCCGTGCCAAAATATTGCCTTTGAAAGTCAATCCGGACTGGAGAAGGAGGAGACGGAGAAGAAGACGGAAGAAAGTCGTGAATATCGACGAGAACGGAAAGATCTCTCGAGGTGATTGAGCCAACTTTTAGCATACCAAGAACAAAAAAGTATTTGCGCGTTGCACGTACAAGTTGCCAACCTTCCTTTTTTCTGCGCAGCTCCTCAACTTCTCACCCCTCCAGTCAGGCATCACACGTTTCCTCTGAGCGAGGATGCACCCGAAATACACGTTCACATTCAACAGCCCCAGGTTCCCGCCCCCACCGTCATCTCCACGCCCAGTTTCTTGGAAGGGGCCAGTGGATCCATCAGGCGGCGCGGCGGCGGTCGTTATGGGGGATACCGAGATTCTGGCCTTGGCTCTACCGCAGGTACGTCAAAATACTGTACGCCACCCCACGTCCCGAAAATTAGCTTCAGTACCCAGAAATGCCTACAACTTCAAGAATAACAACAGGAGTACGGATATCTGAAAGTTCAAACAGTCTGCACATATAAAACGATGTTTCTGGCTCTGTGCGAAGCGCTTGATATGTGTATTCATTGAATTTTCCAATATCCTTACTCCTTTTATTGTTCTTGAAGCCATACGCATTTCTGGGCACTGAAGGGACGTGGGGTATTGCCTCTCCACGACCGTACAGGGTCTACTTAACGTAGCGTGACTCAGAGAAAGCATGTAATCCATTGAAAAGTACATATTTCTTAGGGGCTAAATAGTCTATCTTTTTAAATGTCATTGAAATGTGTTGCAAGTATATTTATTTTTGAATTATATGGCGTTATCAATATGAACTGATACAACTTTTCCCTCCTATTACCTCCGTCCATTTTTTACGATACAAGGGTAAAATTAATGTTGTCAAATTAAGGTTAGGTCAAGCAATTTTTAACGTTATCGACCTTACCAGAATAAGCCTTGACCCAATGGCGTTCAACCCTCCTTTAGCCTTAGGAGACTGTAAAGGTAGAGTCACTAAAGCGCCGTTTTTGTACTCGATGCTACCAACTCATTTTTTCTTTGTAGCTTGTATGAGCTGAGAGAGTTCCTCTATTCATTCCGTGTCCGCGTCTGATGCTTAAATACGAGTGACTTTTTTTTAAGTCGCACTACGTAAGGTAGACCAAATATATATAGGTCATAAGTGATGAGGAGTAGCGGTGTCAAACTGATGAACAAACAATTAACGGTCAAAGTTATTTGATCTATTTTTTCATATCTATTTCACAGCGAGTGAACTCCTTTGGCCTTGACCACAACCTGGAGATGTTTTAAAGTCTTGATCCTGAGTAAACTTTTCATTTGCAGAAAAACATCTCCTTTAGTACCTCATTGTCAAAGGTTTCTGTTCAACTTCATGTCAAGGCAGCTGATATTAGAATTCTCCAGGTATTAACATGCAAGGTTAACGGATCATCTGATGAACTCACATGTCAGCACCAATCTGTGGGTCTCAAATACCATAGTCATATTTGTAAATATACCTAAAGCACAGAAGACGATATTGCTAACTGTCAAGTGCAGATGCTTCTGAGATGCCAACTTGCTGCTCTGTAGCCATCATTCTTCCATATGTAAAATGCGTCCCCTACAGATTTTGGTCCAGCGGTGTTCGATCAAAGCATTTTTTTTATCTCATCATACCTTCTTCACTAGTCTCAAACGCTTGACCTGTGCCACCCTTTTCGTACGTGTGCATACAGTGCGTCCGCAACGATGCGTGCATGTGGCACGCCCTGTGTACCTCCGTGCACTGCATGAGCGTGCGTGTTTTGGGTTCCCTGACGAGGACAATCATGCAGTGATTAGTTGACGGTTGGGAAAGAGGTGATTTGCAGACATTTTATGCCACCTGAGTCCGAAGAGGCCTGTGGGAGACTCCCGATGAATCATGCCCAGAGCAGCAAGTACTATCGAGCTTGGTTACATCCTGCAGGCATCCTAGGCTCGGGGCCACTTGCTTCCAAGTAACATTGACCCAGGAACCTTTTTTGGGGCAATACTGATCCTTGCTGAAAATATTAAGCCCCAGTTGCCATCTGCTGCTCTGTTGCAATGAATGGAGTTCTCTCGTAGGTCTCTTCGGCCTGGTGTCCTCGGTGCTGGTGGGAGGCCTAGCTTTTGGCCTTATTCGAAATAACGCAACCTTCGGGTGGAGAAGAGGTAACAACGACAATGACAACCTCGTCATCAACATCGGCCCCAACACAATCCAAACCACAGTCGAAAACAATGATGAAGACACGATGATAAACAATGACGACGATACGCTGATAAACAATGATGACGATACGCTGATAAACAATGACGACGATATGCTGACAAACAACGACGATGACATGATCGTCAATAACGGCAACAACGCAGGCAGGAAAAAGAGAAGCCCAACGTGTGAGTGACAGCAACAGAGTTAAAAAACCTAGCATGAGACAAGATATTCATACGATGGCAGAAAGTAGTACAAGTCCTCTTCCACAGGCAACGGTTTGGCCGAGTGTATTGTTCAATACCTTCGTGTGGTGGCAACACTTATCCACACCATCGGCACCCTCGCAATTCATAGGGAATTCGTCAGGACAGGACAATTGCCGATCCAGGATCATGTGAGAGCAACTCTCGGTATTATGAGGGGCGAGCAGTACAAGTCTCTCATGTGTGCTGGTATCTTTCAGAGCTTCTCTCTCGAGCGTCTCCTACTTCAGTGTCACAGAAAGACCACGAGAAGGAGAAGAAGGGTTACAGCCGACGCCAACGAGACTGAAGACGCCGTGATCGATTGCAGAGACCGGGTGATTTGCGAGTACCTCAGCAAACGCGACGCTCATGCGTTTGGGATGAACATTTTGGTTCTGTTGGGTACATTCTGGGATTTGTGGTCTAAAGGATCCCAGGTCCAGCAGAAGAGAGCCTTCAGACACCTAGACAGGCTCACTCAAAAGGCTAGAGCTGGAAATTGTGGAAGCTTCCAAAACTGTGATGACTCCATCATTCGAGATTGCCTTAACAGTCGATGACCATTTGGAATAACAAAGATCAAACCACGCTCATGCATCTCATTTCAGTTTAGTTGCCTGTATTGTATTTCATTATCTAGTATATGAATGGTGGTTTCTGTATGTCTGTTTGCAATTAATGCGAGTGTTTACGGTCCGAACCCCGAACCAGAATCAACTTGACCCAATGGACATTTTGATGCTCAACAGTGAGTGCTTATTTTTTGAACACCCCCAACCCAAAATATCACTTGCCTATGACATCCGCTGGGTCTAGCTGATATGTGACATATATCCGAACATGTATAAAGTTTGGGGGTCAGACCAAAAGCACTAGCAAGGATTACAAACAAATACATCCATGTACGTGACACATCGAGTGTGCACGGTTCAGCAGAGCATAGAGTGTGTGACCAGCACGAAGCGCAAAAGCATTTTATGTTTCAGTTTAGTCTTATAACAGCCCGATCAATAGCCCGATTACCTCTGCTAGTATGCAATAAATACTATATTTACTACTATAGTGCATTAATAAAAGTCTATACTAATCTAATGCTTGATTCAATTCTTGCAGGAATCTTGGCCGCATTACCTCTAGCCCTGATGGGCGGCTTGGCCATAGGGTTTCTTGCTCCCATCGACGTCGGTGACTCCGACACCACTACCATCAACATCAATGGCACGACAGTCACTACAACGCTAACCAATAACGATGCCGACACTCTCACCAATAACGATCAGGATACTATCACCAACAACGACCAGGACACTATTACCAATAACGACCAGGACACTATAACCAACAACGACCAGGACACCATCACCAACAATGGCGACAACAATGGCAAGAGGCGAAGAAAAAGAAGAGGTAAGGGAATTTTGCTACTGCTGCACGGTACGTAAGCGGTTGTTAGGTACATAACTAGTTGTGAAAACACCCGAAAACGCAATGTGTACGGCTAGACCAAAAAATGAAAAATTTGAATATATTGGCTAAGTGCACTTCAGGCTTGTTACGCAATGCCAAATGGTGAAGGTGTAGTCAAATGGGTTTTAACAAAAGTTTTTGACCCCCTCTCTTGGTATACGTTTTACTACATGAGTTCGGTACATACCAAGGTATTCAGATTTTAAAGGCCACGGGAAAAAGAAAGTTAAACTTCCTCGTTTTTGGTTTCACTTGACTTCAGCGCTTCAATTCAGCTCTAGTAAGGAACGAAGCTGGGCCACATCAAATTTGTAGCATTGATCTGATACCCTTATGTACTGAATTTATAAAACTTCGAGGGCAGAAAGGGGACCACCAAAACTGATCAGTTGTCCATTTCTTGAAAGTCCTCAAACGAAGTCTAGCAACAAGTACAACACGCCAAAAGAGTTAAGAAAAAACTTGGCCTGGCCTAGTACATAATAATGGACTTGCGTGCAAAGAAGCACAAGATGCTTGCAACGCGCTCGAGCGTGGTTTTTTCCGCATCTTCCAGGTGTCTCGTGGCCACAATACGGACAGGACGTGATGGCATCGCTTCTGCAGATCCTTGGAACGAACAAGCTAACAGTCTACAAGGATTTCCGGCAGTCGATCTTCGCCATGCAGCCCAAATTTGTCTTCTATCAGGTCAGCAGGTCACATTTGCCGTATTGTGTGCGCACAGGCCTACCTCATATGTACGTTATGTCTTTTCTCATCAATCAGATGGCAACGTTGGTTCGAAAGATACAGTGTTCCAAACATCTCCAACTGCCGAAGAACGAAGATGAATTCTACCCTGCAGACTGTCGAGATCTCGTGGTCTGCCAGCACCTTAGCAACGACAAACTGAATTATCCCGGCAATCTCCTGGTCAGAGGTGGCGAGCTCTTCATCGCCTTACTGGACGCGTGGTCCAGAACCAAGCACGACGAACACAAGGACAACCCTACCGAGGATGTGCTTGCACTTATGGCCTGGGCTGAGGAGGAGCAATGTCACTCCTTGGGGAAGTGCCGCACTCGAGATGTTTGGGAATGTCTGACTATTTCGTGAAAAACTCGTACGGTTAACCGTGAAACACAACTGCAAATTCACGTGCGTCCTGCACGTGTGCAATATTTAGAAGGAGATGCTTCGTATTTATGTCACGTGAACGAATAAAAGGTTGTGCAATTGAACCCACTCGTTCCGGACGGTTTGCGTGAAAAGCACGATTCCCACCTACGTGGGTCAATTGAGGTCGTTGGCCATGTTTGCTGCGGTTAAAGAGCTCCGTCCACTGCTGCGTGAGCGCCATGCAGAAGTGACAAAGGTAGCCGACGAAGTTACTTGTTTTCCGGTGGGTGCTGCCCTGGTGTAATTTTCCCACCTCGCAGTTTCCATGGTACAGTGAAAGTTCCATTCAGCTCTACTGATGGTGATTTCAACGCCAAAAAAAGAGGGCGCCCAAGAGCATTCGCACTGTGCGTCCGCTCAGACTAATTCCGACGGCGTAAACAGGTCGCTTCCTGTGGAGGCGATTGAAAAACAATGTTTGGGGCTCTCTCATCTCGCCGTGACGTCGACAGGAAGTGATAATCGGGAGTAGTTAGTGCGTTGCAGGGCACAGTTTAGGCTCTGCGGTTGCTTCTCAGCACAGCGATCAATGGTCCTGGTCAGCAGCGCAAGGAACTCGACTCCACATAGCGTACATGTTCCACTCAAAGGGGAAATTCCTCCAATTGTCTGACCACAATGGATCCAACATTTTTAGGGGATTCGCTCATTCTGAAGAAGAGCAAACATAAAGAGAGAGAAACTCTTTGCTTCTCAGCAACCTAAGATTGGCACTTCTATCGCCGCCACCGAAATAATTGAGCCAAAGCTGCTTTCTCTCGCCCATTTTATCCTTTCACTCATTGATTAGATCGCGGCAGCCCCCAAATTTACTCAGACAGGCCGCTGAGGATAGAGAAAGAAAGATATGCTATAAACAGGAAATTAGTCGTGGCCAATAAAGGAAGCCGCTGCTGGCTAAGAAATTTGCCTCTGCAGTATTGAAGTCGAAAAACAAAAGAGCGGATTTAAAGATCTCCTCGGGCGGTTCTTTGGTCCTGGAGGAAATGAAACCCGAGGTCTGCGCATTTCAGTGGCCAAGAAGCTGGGGAGCGCTGTGCGTACGCTACTCTTACTAACTACAAGTAACTACAACTCTCATCATTGATGATCTTGCATTATTTGGCCGAAATTCCCTGGGATTTAAATCTCCTTGGCCATCCGTTGACGTAACCTACTTTTTCTCCGCCTCCGCACCTGCAGCTGCTGCTCTGTCTCTCCAGAATATGGACCACACCGCATTGGTAGAAGATTTTCGTATGATTGACCCTTCTCCTCCGCGCCAACTGTTGCGTATACTGAGTGGTGGTCTCGCCTCTGTCGGTCTGTTTCTTCTTACACAAACCCACCGCCCACTTCCTGACTGAATGCAATGGTTGATGATCTCTGGTCATTGTGTTGGCAGCGACAAGAGAAAAGGAGGAATTCGTCTTCTTGCCACATTTTCCTTTCTTTCTTCTGTTGCCAACCTCTTTAGATGAGACCGACGCAATTTCGCCAAAAAGTTGTGCCAACTACAAATTATTAAAGCTCTCGTTCAGTGTCTGTTTACTGTCACGTGGGGAAGAGTGTTGGGGCCTTTAATTATCTTTACTCGGACGGTCAAAAAGTTGGGCAAGTCCACCCATAATTTCCACCGCGAAATTTGGGTCATTGTACTGCGGCCGTCGTCGTTTTTGGTTTCGTTGCCGCAGCAGAAGCGGTCGTAGCTTTGGTTAAAGGACTGAGGAGGGGGCGATCGAGAGAGCTGATGTTGCTGCTCATCACGACATGAACGAGGACGGGGAAAAAAGGAGCAGCGCTGCAGGTGCGGCAGCCGCTAGATTGAGTCTGCAAAACCTGAGCTGTGGTCTTCACTAGTCTGATGATAATAAGGAGCGCCCCTCTGATTAATTCTCCGGTGAAGTGTGCCAGGATCCCTGAAATCGTTCGCCTGCTCGCAATTAGCTCGCCGTCGGACAGTCATTTGTCGACCATGACGTTACCTTGTACTGCAGCGTCCAGACCTGGGAGCAGGTGAGCTATCCGTGGACTACGCACCGTGCGTACATGCACAGCACACAGTTGCAGTGGAATGCTGCGAAAAAAAAGCACCCAATGCTGCCACACTTGACGCGGCAGTGGTCACTCAAACCTACCTAGCTTATGTAGTACACAGATCACTCAGATAGGCCCAGATTTATTACAGGGGGAGTGCCAAATGTACAGAACACACCACGTCAACGAGTTGGAGCTGAGATCAGATTTGTTCTGGAATGACTACATGATCATCGGGGCAGATGCCATTTAAACATGGAAGATACACATCTTGATACTTCTTCTTCAATGACACTTTTGCCCACATGAGCAGGGAAAGCGAAACTCGAGACTGCAGTCGATCCACATGATCTAGCATGAGTTTGCCAAAGATAACATAAAAATGGTCACACGTGGCTGCCACTTTCCGCATGTGCGTGTCAGTGGTCGTCATTTAATAAAAGGTGCTGCTGATATCAGGTTTCATCTTCCTCGATTTATATTGTACCCACTTCCTACTCAGTCCTCAATGGGCTGGACGGACAGTATACGGAACTGGAAGGACTACTCGTTGGATGTAGGAAAAGTCGTCTCATCTTTGTTTATGGCCGCATTGTGTTTCTCTGTCTCTCTCAATTCTTGGCAGGACACTTTTTCCGTTAGATTTCCTCCTACATGTGACGTGTGGGAAACAGGAAGACGACGAAGACGACGAAGACGACGGAGAGAGGGGGACAAATTCACAGCTTGACTTGCTCCGGAGTTTGTCTTATACGTATTCTCTTACAATTTGTCAGTGCATCTCTTCTCTTGTTTTCTCTTCTCTCAAACTCCCGGACACACGTAAGGACTCGCCCAGAGGCACGTGCACGGACGCGGACACCAAGATTCTTCTTCCACTTATCGGGATTGGGAGTGCGCACGGACGTATGCAAATTGGCAAGAGAGTGCTATAAATCTCGCCTCGACTTTACGGGCGGGGGTGGATTCAGGAGATCAACACATAAGCTCAAACATGTTTGTGTACAGGAGAGATCAAACCTGCTGCTGTCTGTCCTGGTTTTTTTCGGGGTGGGTGGGGAGCAGAAATGATTAGGCAAGCCAGAGATGACGGATCACTGACTGATCAGAACTAGCCAGTCCGACTGTAGTAGCCAAGACCTCAGGAGCACCTGCGCTCAAACCGGCTCAAACAATGATTAGTCAACGATCGATAACCTCCTTTTGTGTTGGCAGATCGCTAATTTTTCTATCTTCCCCCTTCCTCGACCTTTGCCTGTGCGTGTCTCATAATTGATTCTTTCCAGGCAGCCACTGAGTCCAACTCGAGCACTGAAGCACTCGACTCGATCCATGACTGGGAGGATCAGGGCAGGACTGGCTGGCTGGCATCACCGACAAGCACTGCAACTCTTCCTCTTGTTAACTCGTGAAAAACAAGCATCCCTTTGGATGGGAGACCTTGAAAATCTGTCCGTGGATGGGTCGGCAGGTGACACCTGCCCTCGTCTGGTGTCGAGAGATGGGAGCAGATGCCCTCGAAGTCAACGAATTTCGAGATAAGGACGAAAACACGAATCAAGACCGCAAAAGCGACTGCCTTGCAGGAGCCGTTAGTTTACTGTCACCCACGCACTCGTGCGATAATAAATAAGTTTACGGTTAGGTCAGAAGCTGCGGACGACCAATTTGCTGTTGGTGCCCTGCATTCTCCAGAAGTCGGGCTCGCATCTTGGGCATGCGTCATTATCCAGACCGATGACGTCACCCCGACCAGACACGCTTTTGTCGGTTGCTGTAAGGTCCTTCAAAAGTCCGTTAAAGTGCCTAGAAAAAAATGACGCATTGGGAGCAGCAAACTCGACACAACGTTCAAAACATCGTGCCCAACGCATTTCCTCCCTCTCTCGTTCTCATCCAACCGGCATCTGCCGCCCCATTCGTCGTCTCCCTCGTCCACCTTGCTGTTTCTGCTTGACGACGTGTGACTGTTGTATAACCTGGGTTGCTAAGGGAACGTGACGAACATGAGGCAAGGCACAGATGTGACCACGCTGTTGCCATGTGGACTGGGGCGGGACGCACTGGAGACTGACACCAGCCGGTGGATCGTGCTGGTGATCCTTGGTAATAAATGTGGGGTCCTTTGGTTCTGAAGACATCCCCTTCTGCCAACAACTCTCTTTCATCTCTTTCCTCCTCCCGTCTGGGTGTGCCATTTGGTGCATTAGGACGAAATTCGTCTGGTCACAAACGTCAGGCTGGTTTTGGCGCGCGGTTTCGCCGTTTTTTGAACGTACGCTGCGGCAGCACCACGGTGACGCCCGACGCTGCGAACGAGAGGAAGGGCGAGAAAGGGCATAACAGACACACGTGCCCACGCGCAGCGGCCCCAGCACCCCCGCGCACAGCAGCCGCGCGTTGCGCGCGTATGCGTCATCTCCCAACGGACACAGTTCTGGAAACCGGGGCCTGGCGGTCCACGACGACGACGTCGGTCTGGCAACGGACCAATGCAAAGTGATCCCTTCAAAGCCTCCGCAGGAAGGAGACCCCTTTGTGCGCACCCTATGATGCCGTCGTCGTCGGTCGAATTCGCGTGACTCACTCGTGACATTGCTTCATTAGGGACACCAATTAGCAATGTTAATAGATGTCATTGTTCTGCCAGCTCCAGCCCAAGTTCTAGGTTGGATGGACAATCATCGTCGTCCATCACTTTTGCGATCTGATCACTGATCACGAATTCATCGAGTGTCACGATAGCCTGGAGCGAGCCTCATACCCTGCGGACCCAGCTAGTGGAGGCTGGTGCTGGTAGATTTGCATCACGATCATTATCGTCTGGTTAATGAATTGGGTGGATGAGGTCTTTAAAAGACGTCACGCTTAAAAAGACTCTCCGTGATCCGCTCGCAAATTTTTTTGCACGCGTATCCCCTACCCGTCCCCCTCCTCCCTCTCCTGAGTCACGGTCACGGAGCTCGCGCGCTCTCTCGGAGGTTTCGCGAGAAGAGGGTGGACGAGGGCGCGCGCGAGACGCCCCAGACATTTACGCTGCTCCCCATTGGAGTGGTAGAGGCCACGTGACCCAGACGCGAGCTCCGGTTGGCCGGCAGAACCAAGTTGGGCGCGAGCGCGGACACCTAAAACTCGTGCGTCCCCGGGATCAGACTCGCAGTTCACAAACGCAAGCAGCTCAACAGCAGCAACAGCGGTGAGGAGGCAACTTTGAAAAACAGGCAGAGAGACAGAAAAGACGAAAACAATCCGATTTTGGCCAAGACCGAGGACGACAGCGAGGACGACATGTCGGACGACCGACCCTCCTGCGCCTCGGCGCCCACGCTCATGCGCCACCGCTCCGGCGCCGCTAAGAGGGCCCTTCAGCTAGCCGCTGAGTACTCGCTCACACCCAAGAGGCTCGATTTCGAAGGATCCGACGACCGGAGCGGCGGGGACTTCGACGACGAAGACAAGTTGAGCAGCCCTATAAAGTACAGTGATGACGAGGGAGACAACGACACCGCTACAAGATCCGGGCCGGTATCCACGCCACCTTCCAGGAGGATCACTCGGCCGCGGCCAAAGTTTCCGCCGCGTCTGGTCGAGGAAGATCCGCAGTGGCAATCGCAGCAGCGACGGACGGGGCCACCCAAGCCTTTCGTCGCCGTCGCTGCCCGTCCTCGCCCCGTGCCTTTCCCGACCATGAACGGTGACGACGTCAAGGCGATCTGCACGCCTCCCCCCCGCGGAGTGCGCTTCAGAGGTCTCCACACCACGGCCTCCCCTGAAAACGACGACACACCGCCGAGAACCGCTTCTTGCGCACCTTCGATGTTGGTCTTTGCCGCTGCCGCCGCAGCCGCCGCGTCCTCCACGCCCATCGCGGCCGTCCCAGCGGGCACCGGCATGGCCATGGAAGCCGCGGACGTGACCAGGAGGCGCTCTGCGCCGGTGGGAGTGGTCGGCGGTTACTCTCCCGGTCAAGGAGACCCGGGCCGTCGAGTCATGACAGGTGCTCGACGTACTCGCAGCGACGAAAAGAATACATCGGTGGGGCTGAAGCGTCGGGCAAACATCAACCCGTTCACGCCAACCTCACTAAACATCTCCTCGACCATCAAGAGAGCCAAGCTGGCGGCCGTCGAGGAGGCCAGGCGAAGGGCAGGACTTGGAACAATGTAAGTACAACAGACGCTTGAAGATCGATAACGGGGTTGGCTTGTTCAGACAGTGCAAGGACAGCCTCGTAACACTCTTATCTAAGGAGTGTCAGAGACAAAAAGTATCCCTCTATCTTCCAAACTACCTCTACTTGTCACTCCTCTTTGAAATCCTCCGTGTTGACCTTCGCTGTCCCCCCCACCTAGCTGACCTTCCTTTACATATGACCTGACCGTGTTGTGTCATTGGGGACATTTTCAGTGATCAACACTGTCGCTCTGTCAATTGTTTCATTCAGGCTTGTGAGCAAGAATAGTGACGGGATAGCGAAGAAGTGACTCACACTGCTAAGACGTGGGTGAAACTTCTTAATCTGTGTTAAAGTCCTTCCCTGTTGCCTTATCTCCGGGTGGCGACAGCAACCGTTCCACGCTCACGTTCTTTGACCTCTCGTTCCTCCCCTGGCTGACTTTACATAAGAAATTCCAGTCCTGGCTCTTCTTCGTGTAGAGTATTAAGTTCGAGAAACGCGATATCTTTCCTTGGTATGAGGACGTCGACTTCTTGTGTCATTTTCCTTCTTTTCTTTCCGGTCATTGCTCTTTCTTACTTCACGCATAAGCGGTTGATGCCAGCTAAGCTTTGCTGAGCTCTGCTGAGCTTAGCTGAGCTTATGCTTATAATTGTCATCATCCATCCAGTTCTTGCCCTTTAATGAACAAACTGTTTGATCCAGCTGAGGTCTGGTCGTCAGTTCCATCAATTGCTTATGGGGATCATTAATAAATGGAGCTTGTATGGGGTCACTTTGGTCCAAACGGGGATTAATCTCTTGATAGCGACCGTGTGTTCCAGTCCCGGAGACTCATTTCTTGAAAGAGATGATCCCTGGAGACCCCCGCACAACTCGTGATAAGTGTTCGGTCTGCTATCTAAGCTCCAGAGCCTGAGGATGCTGGCTCGCTTACTCCCAGCCACCCAATTCTTTTCCCATCTCTGAGAACCGTCTTTTACTCCTTTAAACGATTGGGTATTTTTTCCTTTTTAGCTAGCTTTCCCGGTAATTGTAGTATTGCTCGAAAATAACATGAAAAGAGCTTCTGTACAGCTTTTGTGGACAGTTTGTCTGTGTATGTCTCAGTGTCTTTTTACAACCCTGTTAAAAACTTGCTGTCTGACGTGATGACTCCTTGTTGTTCTGGAAGTTTTGTCCTATCCTCGCGTGAGTTTTCACCTCTTTTTCTTTCCTCTTTGTCATCCAGAGTGTTACGTGCAGCGTTTGCTTGGAATATTGCTTGAATCGTGTCCTACGCTACGATTCTGCGTCGGTCGGACACCGATTTCCCCCTTGTCAGCAGTTGCAAAGTTTTATGACTGTCTGTCCCTTTGCAACAAAACTGTTCTACAAGTGCAGGACTTTGGTCTTACTGCCCAGTAGTGGTTTTATAGCCTCTCCCTGTTCAGGGCGCACGGGACGTACAAGTTTTTCGTCTTTCCACCAATTTTTCACGGTCCCCATCTCCACAGATGAAGCTGTCCAGTGATGCGCGATCAAATCAATGTTGACGGGAAACAAAAAGTCGTCCTATCTTTGCATCAGTTGGCAAGGCTACGTCTTGCCAAGAGTAAAGGAACGAAAAAAAAGTACGACTTTATTTCATCTATTTGGAGATCTGACAAAATCGTCACTCAACGGTCATTGTAACTCTTTTTTTACCCTGGCCCTTGAGTTGTTACGACTGCGCTGGTCACGTGCATTGGCCGAAGGAGCAACGTACGTATCTCGTTAACCCTTGAGACCTCTCAATTTGTTCAGCTTCTCTTTTGAAAAAGCCATAGTTTATTGTATTCTTCCTAGGCTTCGTTATTCCATTGACTGTTTGTTCGCTTTTATGACACACTCAGCTTCAGCTCAGTGAGTCAGTCAGCCTCGCTCTCTTCTTCCAAGCTTCCCGATTAGGAAAAAGAACTCTCGTCCGCCCTCTGCAGAGGCACCCGTTGAACTCACGCAAGTCCTTATCCAGCCGAGTCTTCGTCTTCTGCATGCGAATGAGAGTTTTGTGTGGGCCGCCTTATTTGACGGTTGTCCTGAGGGCGGCCCAAGTGACAGATTTGTGCATTCGTATCTTACATGCTCCCCAATCCTCAATGGGACATTGAACTTGAAAAAGCAGTGAGGGCGTTTCGCAGAGAGACCAACTCAAGCTTGCCTCCGACTTAATCAGTGGGTTTGGTATGCTGTCCGTCCGCCTAATGAGCGCGTCTCTATCAGACAGACTCCGCAATTTTGTCCTATCTACCTCGGTTTCTTTGATGGCGTGTGCCCAGCTGATTTTTCGTCTGGGCGTAGCGGAGGTTGGCGATGAAGAAGAGTAAAGCGCCGGTGGCGAATCTGGAAGAGAATCCCCTGGAGTCAATCTTCTACTGCTACGACTACTACTACGACTACTATTACTCTTGCTTGACCCACCCTCGTCACTTTTCTTTTTGAAGAGGGCAAAAGCGCCCCGAGCGGTGTTGCTGGGATGGATCAATGTCAAACCGAAGAGAATGTAAAAAAAAAAAGAGCCTCCTCCTCCTTCTCCCGAAGAGGCCATAAATGTACAGATATCATGATGTCCTTTTTCCTGTACACAGGCAGGCCAACAGTTGTGTGTTGCAAACAAAGTACAACAGGTTTCTACTCTTTTGTGTTGTCCAATTTCGCCTGCCTGGAGCCGTAATCACCCTCCCGGTCTCCCTGTGTCCCTCCTTGCGTCCCCGCAAATGCCACGTTACACCCTGTGGGAAATCAAGCCAGGTGGAAGAGCAAGTGCGGGATAATGGGCAAAGCTACTGTTGTTAGCCACGTTTCTCACATGGTGGCTGTGGTAGAAGAAGAGGGGCTGGCTGTATCTCTCTCTCCTCTCTCTCCTCTCTCTCCTCTCTCTCCTCTCTCTCCTCTCTCCCTCCTCGTCACTTAGCACATGAGGGAGGGCAGCGACGGTTGGGGGTTGTGTTGCTAGGGGATGAAATGAAATCTACAGGGTGGAGATGGAGGAGCACGTTCTTGTTGCCCTGGAAAACGTGTAACTCCCTGTAGTTCTCGGAAATCTTGTGAGAGCATGGGGTGGTAGTAACTAGGTGTCTTGCCTCTTGCCTCATTAAGGCAGCCGGCGCAGTGTGAGTCGTACTAAAAGAGAACGAAGTAAAAAAGGTGTGATTGTTTTGCACACTGTAACACAGCAGTTGGCTACTTGTGACCTCACTCGTCCAAGAGAGCACTTGCGAGTCGCCATGAGTGCGTCCAACTTTTTGACTCACGCGGTATCCTTGTACCAGGAAAAAGGGAGCAAGCAGCTGGTCAACGGCGACGGTTGTTCCTCATCTCTCCAAATTGCCGTTGCCTGCGACTTTGCTAGCAGCTTTTGTGTTGCCAACCTAACTTGTTGTGAGCCATTGACAGAAGAAGAATCAACTGAGCTCATAAGTCTTTTTGCAAAGGAGGGGGAGGCGCTGCAAAGAAAGGAAAATGTTTTTCTCTTGCTTTACCCGGCCCTGATTTCTTCCCCGTTGAAGAATTGCCAACATGAGAAAGGTCAGCAAGAGCAACTACGATGCTTTTGTTCGGCAGGTTCCCTAGGTCAGGTGTATGAGCCAGATTGAGTCGGGTTTAGGTGGTGGGAGATTTCGGCAGCTGCAAAAAAATATTGGTCCACGGAGGGAGGGACGGACGGAGGGACGATGCATAAAAACAAGAACACAAGGGGTAGTCGGGTCAGGGTCTCGGTCGGGATAGTCGAAGGTCTGAGAAAGAGATTCTTACGATCTCGAGCAGTAGAAGAAGGCTTAAAAAAACCGACCGGTGCAGTTAGGTTTAAGGGTTCTGCTGTTGAATTGGAAATGTCTTTCTCAGAGGGGGTAAAAGGAGCATAAAACCGTCCTTTCTTAAAAGTGGTACTACAGGAGAGATCCAATCGGTGATTCAAGGTCGAATTTCAGGAGAGGCCAGAAAGATCAAGGTCTAATGTGAAACGACCGGGTGATGACAGGGATACGTGGAATTTGCAGTGCCCGCTGACATGCATAAACGTACACTTTGTGTAGATGTCCGTTTGTCGTTTACCGTTTATCTGAGGATTTACAGCGTTTATTCCCTCTTCTTCAACTGCCAATTACCTTATCTACGTACTCGTGTACTCGATCTGTTTCCCTTGGAACGATCTGACCTTTCGGACTCAAATTACCAACTTCTGGCGTGGCAGGCAGTGAATGATCTTGGTCGGTTGCGATGTTGACTTGGGTTGAGCTGACAGAAGAATGGGGTAGGGAGGGAGGGAGAGATTCAAGGTCAATAACGTCGGTGGAGGGTAGTTTTTTGCTGCCTCTCTTGAATATTTTCATGACGGTGTCAGCGCCGTGTAGCGCGCTGCTCATGTCTGACGTGATGCTCATGTCTGTCTGACGTTCACATGCCAATCTCTTCAGCGTGGAAAATGTTTTTGTCATCACATCCAGATTAAGCTGTGATCACAATAATTACTGTCTGTGACGTGTTGATTGTCGGAGGAAGAGCCCTCGTCTTCCAGACTTATGGATGGGATTATTCTGATGACCTTCCTACTTTTTTCCTCTTTAGATCTACCCCCAGCAACGACGGCAGCTTTGAGGCCGCCGGCGGAAACGCCTTCGCCAAAGCGTTTGCGCGCGCGACCGCCACAGCTATCGCCGCTACCCAGACGCCCAGTACGTACAAGAAACAGCAGAATGTTGGCACTCCCATTGGGGTGGTAAGAAAGACGTCGCCGCTGCCTCCGCAGACGCCTGTGGCAGGCTCTGGCGAGGCGCCTCCGCTGTTGCCACCCGGAGAAATCACCGGGCCAGATGAGGACCCCAACTCCCCTCTGAATCCCGCCAAGAGAATCAAGGTGTCAGAAATCAGCATATCAAGGTAAAATTGATTGTAACTTTTTTTTTAGCACTTAAGCAGTCACTAACTGGGTGTCTCGTCCTATTGGCAGATATGAAGAGGAATTCCTTGAACTGCAAGACATCGCCTGTGGCTCTTTCGGAGCTGTCAAGATTGCGAGACACCGCTTGGATGGCATGGTTTATGCAATCAAGGCAAGTCATTTCAGTCACTTTTGCAATAGTAAACGATGCTGACACCAGAGCTTTTTCCACAGGTCACCCGCACTGAGTTACATAGCAATGGTTATCAGGAGCGCTCGGCTATGAACGAGGTGTTCGCGCATGCTGCATTGATGAAGCATAAGCACGTCGTCAGATATTACAACAGCTGGGTGGAAAAGGGTCGGATCTTCATTCAGAACGAGTATTGCGAAGGTGGCTCACTGGCAAAAGTCCTCGAGGAGCGTAGAGAGGCGGGAAGGCACTTTTCAGAGAATGAGCTCAGGCGCATAGCTACACACATTGCCAAGGGCATGGCGTAAGTTCTTTTTTGGGATGAAATAAGCGACTTGATGTATCATAGCTTCTGTTTCTTTTATAGCTACGTCCACTCAAAGGGTTTGGTCCACCTGGACATTAAGCCTGAAAATATCCTTCTGGCTTTGGAGCCCTTGCCTAGTTCACACAGTTCGCCTATCCTAGAGCATGAAGACAGCATGGAGCAGGGCAAGGCTGACAACGACGACGTCGACATGGATGAAGCCCAAAGTGAAGGAGATGGAGACAATGAAGCGTCTTCGGATGAGGACGAAGATGAAGAGGATCACGAAGGTTCTCCACAGCCCTCGACGTCTCAACAACTGGAGGAAAAGATTCAAAAGCAGGCAAATCAGCAGTCGACACCTCGGACTTCGAGAGTCAGGCCCAAGATTCACGATTCTACTGACTCAGGTAAGACTTTCCTGGCTTATTTACTTATGTAACCACTTATTTAATGTCATTCAGGGTTTGCACCCGCTCATGGCTGACACGACGTAGTAACTTTACTTCCTTTCTTTGCAGGAAATGTGTCAGAAGGTAGCAAACTTTATCCTACTGCAGTTGTGGACAATCCCAGTACGGGAGACAAGGCCGGCAACAGTGGAGATATTTGCCAGAACCCTGAGCAAAAGTGCACTCCGCCCACGAGGGAGCCTTCATGTTCCAGTTCGTCGTCTTCACCCACCATCTCGCCGTCGTCCCAGCAAGACCGCATCTCTTACAAGCTGGGTGACCTTGGCCATGTTGCCCAGATCCACGAGACCAATGCAGACTTGTTGACGCCTCCTGAGGAGGGCGATTGTCGCTACATGGCTCCAGAGATGCTTCTGCACGAGGTGGATCGTGAGAAGTTGCCCAAGGCTGATGTGTTCTCATTGGGACTGACTCTGTTTGAGTGTGCCACTCTGGAGAGGTTGCCAAAGAACAGTATGGAGAACGAGCTTTACGTGCAGGTCCGTGAGGGAAGCATCCCCACCCTGCCGAGATACTCCAAAGAATTTAATCAACTTATCAAGGTGAGACTTTTACAAGTCAATGCTTTGGGCATATTTTAGAACATTTCTTATTTTGCGTTACAGCTCATGGTTTCTCCTGACGTGCTATCCAGGCCAAGTGCAAATCGAATCTTGGCCCACCCGTTCATCCGCAACCTGAGGAATCGCAGCAGCTCTAACACACAGCTTTTCAAGCAGTTGCGGGATGCTAAGAGGAAGGTGCGTGAGCTGGAGAAGCAGTTGGAAAAGGCCACAAAGATGAGGACCAAGTCTTCCCCACAGCCACTCAGTCAAAATCAGTAGATCAAGAGAAAGAAAAAAATTAAGATTATGTGTTGTCTGAGAGAGCAGCAGTTTTTGTTTGCCTTGAGGATAATTTGGCTTAACGTTTTGATTGGAGCGAGCGTCAAAGGCAGCAGTGGTTCAAAAATTTGAGCAATTGTTTCGCCAATGAGAAAACTGTCAAAAATCTTTGTAGCATTGTCTTTCATCAAGTCATCCTTGCTTGTTTGTGGGTATCCATGACCTCCCTCATCATATTCTTATATTCCTGTGTACCTAAAATTATTTGTGTAAATACTTGTGGTAATCTTTTGTATGTACTAGATATTGGATCCCTCCTGTCAGATTTACCGTTACTGATGCGCTTCCCTACTTCTGTGCCTTTGCATTGTCCATCCATTCACCAAGTATGTACGTAACGTGAAAATATAACTGTGTGAATGCCAATATTTTCCAGTACTGTTTTCTGATGCCATAATGTGACATATGCACACGAAATGACACACGTGCACCCTTTAATATTACTTTGTTGTGTCAGAGCTCACACTTTTGCCTCACCTCGCGTTAGTATTTGTCTCGTTTGATGAGCAGATTTGATTAAATAAAGATTCTGATTGCAAGTATGACTTGGACTAAGAACCACAGTTTTGGAGACGAATGGAGGATCGGACCTAAGCACTTACAATTATTATTGACTATATTTAGCTTTGAAACTTGACTACATGTAGCAGATTTCGGGACTGGGTAGTCCCAACGAAGATGGTTACTATTAATTAAAATTGATGCAGGGTCGGACAGCGAAATACCCATTCCACATTCCAAAGTTACAAATAATGTACGGGGTGTTTTAAAACTATCCCCCCAAAAGTCCTCTGCTGCAATGTTCCCATTCCTCACAAAAATGCGTCACAGTGAAGTTCGCAATAACCAATGCCACAATAATTTACACAAGTTCAAAACAAGTCTCACAATTGCGGTATTTTTGCTGCTGGCGGGCAGAATCGTTATTCCAGAGGCTTCACTATACTTCCAAAGCAACTTGCGAGACGATGCCAAAAGGTCTGGCCAAAAGAGTCAGATCAAGGGTGGCCACTTTGAGCAGAAGGTCTAGAAATATCCACCAGATCACGAGTGCAACTGAGTTAAAAATGGATGGGTTCGGACAACAGGAAGGGGTTAAAACAATGAAAATCGTTTTTCGGATAATCTTAAAACACCGTGAACACACAGGCCGACATAAATAAGCAAATACAATTATAAAATGTCCGGAGACATATATCTAAAAGCATTCGACATGATACAATATACAGATACAAAATATTATCATACAAATGCATGTAGTTAACCTTTAGTTGGGGTAGGGGACAGCGCGTACCTTACGACCCAGCAAGTCTTGCACTGCTTATGAAGATACGATTAGGTTAGGTAGATTGTAGCTTTGCTACGCCGTGCGTATTTGAGCAGCACAGTTGGATGCTCTTGCATGTACAATCCCCTAGGCCTAGCCCAAA
>JAAUXU010175513.1_pt1 | contig 30035 bp, 24 predicted proteins | sample 7278151 | NCBI WGS metagenome assembly JAAUXU01 (sample SAMN14350113, study PRJNA611818) | marine sediment metagenome | isolation source: surface marine sediment (1.8m) | place: French Polynesia: Moorea | collected 2018-08
ACTACATTTGTCCGCTTGCCCTGCCTGTGGTGAAGTTGCAGTCCATCAGTGTATAAGCCGCATAGATGCCATTTTTGAAAGTGTCTCGCCTTAGAAGAACCCCCCTGTATTCACTTACTTTGGTCCCCACATGCAGAGTTGATCTGAACACTTTTGAACCTTCCAACAGTCGTGCTAGTACTTACTCACTTCCAAAAGCTCTTCTTATCAGCTAACTTGTGCTCATCTACCTGCTGACACACAAATTTGTTTACTTCCAAAACTTCTAACAGACACATTTATGAGCTTCCACCTCTAAACACACACGTCTTCTACATCTTAACAAACTCATTTATACACTTGTACCCCTCAACAAATCCGTTGATACACTTGTGCTACGTGCTATGCATGCAGTGCACGTCTGAGGACACTTCTGGCGGCGCCCTCAGCGCTGAAAGTGGCCTCAGACTTATGGGACACCCGGTACGTCATGTTAGGTGTAAACTGCGCCTAAGATTGCTTGACATCTTCAGCCTACCTTCATTTGTCGCCTCTTTGGTGCTTGTCGCAGACCTTCCCTCCAAATTGATGTAGCGGGGGTCTGCTGAGGGTCAACCTACAGGAAGTCCTCCGTCATGTCCGTCCATGGCAACTGCACCTAGAGAATGTCCTCCGTCACGTCCGTCACAAGGCAAAAAGTTCACCGGACAAAGGAGTTGCCTACCAAACACATGTGCAATTGCTGCAACATGGCCACAATGCCTCATGTTGACCAGTGTTAAAAATCTCTATTGACTGATTGTGCAATGTGATAAAAGTAATAACAAAGCTAACAACACACTGTTCAATGCTTTTTCCTCTCTTCCTTTGTAACTGGGGAAGCTCTAGCAGTCGTTTTCACCGTCTTTTTGCTAGCATCCTTAGGAGCCGCAGGACTTTGTTTGGTCACTGCTTCACGTATGTGGCTGCTATCTGGCGCCTCCTTGGCGTGGCCGTCGCCTGGCGCCTCCTTGGCGTGGCCGTCGTCTGGCGCCTTCTTGGCGTGGCCGTCGCCTGGCGCCTCCTTGGCGTGGCCGCTGGCTCCCTTCCCGGTGTGGTTGGCTGCTGCCCCAGCATGCTCAGCCACCGCAGCTTCTTCTAGTGAGGCGAATGAAGGCCAACCAGCGTTTAACCCATTAGTCAAGGTGTCTGAACTACAAAAAGTCCTTCTTTGTTTCAATTCTGCTACAGTTTTGGTAGTTTTGGGAACAACCTTCCTACTGCATCGTGTATTGTCGGAGGCCTCCATGGGGATGTTGACCTCTTCAATACACGGAGGTGGGAGGAAGTCTCGCACTCGTCGAAGTCAATTGAACAATACGACGGCCAAGAAGAGCACTTGCGTCTACAGCTTTTCTCTTTCCTCTGTATCCAACAAATCTAGTTCGTGAACCCTTCAATGGAAGACTTCAAATGCTTCATTTTGGGTCCTAGTAAGGCTCCCTTTAATGCTCACCTTTCGTGCAAACATAGCATAAGGTGTGTGCAAATGGGCGTCACCCCATGAAAAATAGATTATTTTCTATATATAAGTAGAAAACAGCTCCAAGGTCAGCCACACGTATACAAGAATCTAACAGCAATGATGTCGTCAAACACTTGTTCATAAACAAAATTGATGCCTCTCTGGCAGTTTGATCGGTCATGCTGCGTCCTTGAAGCCCCCGCCAGATTCCCAACGTCAACAAAATCTCTCTGCACTGTTGGACAGCTCGAGACCACAGTAGTTAGAGTTGTACAAAACTTGAGTAATAAAGACAGCACTGGCAGATTGGTCTGTGCACTGCAACCCCTGGAATGAAAATGCAGGTGTTTGTTCAATCCTGCTACATGCAGACAGACCCTCATCACAACATTTGAGGTCTTAAGAGACCAAGTTATTTACTTGACTCCTAAGAACACTTGCATATTTAAGGCGGTCCTGGCATTTCAAACAAACAGAACATAGTGTTCGTTGAAGTAGCATTTAGTAGCTCTGCCACTCAGTGCAGCTACCTTGTCAGTCAGATTCTCAAATATATCGCATTGAGTGCGAGACTTCCTTTCATCGCTGCACGACGATCATATCACAACAGTTAAAGGCTTCTACATGAAAAGCTGACTGGAAAGTATTGGTGTCATCGGCAGAAAGCTTTCCAGGCCTCGGCTGTGGCCTCCGTCAGCTTGCACCCCTGGGGCAGTGACTGCTGACAAAGCCGTCTGCCAATGTCCCATCATTTGCTCACTCTGAAGGGTCCTCCCTGTACTCCTTGGCACTCCCGTATGTCCTGTGCACGTACTCAAAGACCAGCCTCCTGACGAGGTCGCAGTAGGCCAAGAGGATGAGCGCCGAGACCAGGACAATCAGGTCTTGGCGTGTGCGGCAGCATGGGATTCTCATATCAGTGCTCACAAGGCTGCTCTCACACACAGCCTTCCTGAAGGGAACTGAAAACACAGGTGCTAGTTTAGAAAAGGTAATCATGTTTTGCAAAAAAAGGTACAATTGAATCCTTTTCAGCCTGCTGAGGCCACGGATGGGCCCATTCAGTTGGCATGGCTATTGCACAATACAGTAGCTAACCTTTGTCAATCCCGGAGGTCGGCACCAAAAAGCTGACTCCGTCGAGGGGTCTCCTAACTGCTGAGGAAATCCCCCAAAATCTATTCATGCAAAAGACTAATTCACAGCTTTTTGTCCAAAAAAGAGTCCGCCAGAGCTGAACAGGAGCCCCCAGCGCCACTCAGTCAGCAGAGACATTCAAAGGCAGCAAAAGCATCACATGCAGAAAGCAGAGATTCCAAACTTCACTTCCTTGAGTACTTCGAAAAATTGTCGAAACAGACACCAAAGACACTGAAGTTATGATCAAAAATCAGTGGAGTCTTTCTTAGATTAGCTGATTAACGCTTTTTCAGAAGTTCTACATCCAAAAGTGTCACTGCCGAAGCGGAGAAGATGGGAGAAAAACACTGAAAGGCTTGGGCCACCAAGTTGACGTTCTTCAGTACAAATTTATTCTTGAAAATGAGACATTGCGAAGGGATTCTAGACTATCTGCTCCATCTCCCTGGCGTACGTGATTGCCATCTTGGCCAGCTCCTCTGTGGGCACCTCCTGTGTGCTGTCTGACGGAGTCTTGGAGAACCTGACAAGGCTGTCCTTGTCTATCACCCAGCCACGACTTGCCACATACCTGGAGACGTGCAAGATGAAAAGACACAGAACGGTCTAAGAAGGTAAATTACACTCACTTTTTGGTGGCGTCGTGATCGACTTGCAACATCTTGGCAAGGTCCTTCACATTGATGTGTTCATATGCCTTTTCTACACAAGATGCAATCTCATCCTTGATAGTGACCAGCAGTTGGTTGATGAAGAACTTGTAGGACTCCGCAGGGACGTTGTCTTTCATCATGAGGACCTTGTTGTAACTGCCCTCCATGATGAACTGCTCCAGCGTCACTGGACAGCGGATGTAGGGGTCATTTTGGAGCGCATCGGAAGGCACCTGTTCCAACTCGGTGTGGAAGTCGGCAATCCTGGAGAGACGGAGAACAAGGGTCAGGGCAGAGGTTCTCGCAGAAGAATCCTTTTTATCCGTTTGGAAACTGTCAAATTTAGCCTCACCTGTTCTTGGACAGTAAGCAGAGGAGGTTCAGGCCGAGGAGCTCCCTCTGGTACGCAGACTCTGGCAGGCAGTGGCTGTAGTCGGAGTAGTAAGTCTTCAGCTGGAGAGAGAAAAAAGAAGTGGTCAAAATCTGCCAAAAATTTGACATGACATTGAAAAAGTTGAAAAACTTGGCATTGGCTAGCGCCCTTAAGAAGTCCTAAACACATTATTTCAAATTTACATTAAACGAGGGAAAATGATGACTTTATCACACAAATAGAACCCGGACATGTAGTGCGTGGAGCACCCGGCTCTAGATGCATCCCTCCCGCTTGTTGCGCCAGCTTCTCTTGGTCCCGATTCAAAACTGTAATCTCACAGCAGAACCCGATCGGAGGTGCAGTTTTGCTCCCTCCCACGACGTGTGGCACTAAAAGCGGGCTCCACCGCGGTATTTATCCAGTCAAGGTTGGAAAGTTGTCCAAGATGTCGCTGCTGGAGGTGCACAGCGTCGCCAGGTCAGGCTCCCTCATCATGCATAGGAACAGCTACAAGTTGATTGCTGTCAGTCATATCTCACCTGAGTGACGTAGCGCTCAAAAGCGGCCACATCCTTGGTGGCGATCGCATGGTGAGCCCCGATCTCCAGGACATCGCGAGCAATCAGCAGATCCTGTGGAAAGAGAGGGACTGGCACAAGACTTGCGCGGAGTTGTAGGAATTCTCATACCTTCTGGACTCCTGTGAGGTCGCCTCCAGTGGGCAGAAACTCTCCCTTGGCCAGCAGCTGCTTGAGGCCGTCGAGACTCTTCTTGACGGCGTCGAGGTCCCCCTTCTTCCACTCGGCCGCCAAGACGTTGTGCCTCGACCCCAAGTCCGACATGTTGGACGAAGAAGTCATTTTTCTACCTGAGACTTGCTAACTGTGGTAAATACAAGTTTGTTTTTCGATTGCTCAAGCCGGACTGTGACCACTTGAGCTGGGTCGGAAGGAACCAAAGTTGTCGGTGAGAGCGCAAACTGAGAGCGCGGAGGTGCCAGCTCGAATCGCCGTGGGCTCCTCGGCCATGACTTGAGTATTTCGTGCGCGACTGTGGCCATCCTGGTCACGCTGCAGCTTTGTTATGTGCTAACGCCGCCGGAACGCCATCGGGACGCCGTCGGAGGCATCCGGGCACAGACATGGAAAGAACTTGCACCTCGCCCAGATGGCATCCAGCATTGGCGGACACCAGATCCCGCTCTGGAGATGAGCCAGCGGCGTCAGCAGCGTGAGCCTTGACCTTTTTTCTTCAAAAAACTGGTCACAATCTCAGTCCATTCGCTCACCCTGAGAGAAGCATTAACTTTGAAGAGCGCGATTGCGCCTCTTCCAGCCAGTTTGACTGTGTCCAAAAGTACTCTATTCTTTAAGATGTCACTGTCAGGATACTGTCGGACGTGACGCTGTCGGACCTTGGCGGTCACGAACGCGATGATTCATTGTTCTCTCTCACTACAAGGCATTTGCCACCTCTTTTTATGGAGTACTTGCCCCTCGAGCTGGTCAGGTGGGGCTGTGAACCTGTGAGACTTCCCGTGACCACGTAGGTGAGGACCTCCCGGCACTGCGCCGAATCAGTGACTCCGAGATGTCAGGCATACCTGAACAAAGATATGGAGGCAGTCTGGATTTTCAGCAACTTCTCGTGCTTGAGTCCTCTTAAGGAACTGGACTGGGCTGCAATTTCGGATAGAAAGAACCTACAACTGCTGACAGCAGCACTGAACGTGACATCTCCAAAACGCAGAGCTACTAAATAATGTCCAGGACTTTGTAAGGTAATGTATATTAATCGTCTCTCCTTTGGTCTATGCATCTTTGGCAGTCTGTCCCGCCACAGTATTGTGTTTAGGTACAATAGGTCTCGTGTCTTCTCAGGCCGTCGTATCCAGCACTTGGCGAGGACTACAGCATCACAGAACTAAGCAAGAACTCCAGGAAGTCTTCATTTGCTCTCTGTGGCAAGAAGTAGGCTGCGCCCCTGACTACGTTTGTAGTTGAACTTCGTTCAAGGGCTCTCTTGCATGTCCTCCACATAAGAGTTTGAGGCTTACTTGGAGGCATCGTGGTAGACGAATGGCAATGCCACCAACTGCATACATATTTGTATGAGCATTAACTCAATCTCTTTAATATGCGACTACTGATTGAAAATAAAGATTTTTTTTAAAATGTTTCAAAGTCAGGCCGCTCGGAGCTCTCCCTGGTTGTCGTATTCGTTGTACTTGACCCAGTCGAGTGCGATCGGGGCAGACAGCATGGTGTCGGTGATGCCAAAGGAGTCCACCAATGCCAATGCCTGCGGCCCCAGTTCTGCGCAGAGGATGGATGACAGCTGCCTCACCTCAGTGGCCTGTGCAAAAAAAAAAGAAGTTTTGCAAAAGACGCTGCAGGATTACTTATTTCAAAGATCTTCTACTTGTGCAGGACGAAGGATCTCCAAGGTCAAGAGTTGTGTGAGGTTTGATTCTAGCGTAGACAGTAAATACAGTTTGAAGAGCTTCTCCAGCATCGGTGCGATGTCCTTGTCGGCTGAGGACAGAGCAATCTCGAACCTTGGGGAGAAAGAAAATGACGTATTATTAGATTTAAACACCGCTGAAATCTACGTCTCGGCCAGCACTTGAGTGCTTTGGCTCCTGCTAAGGCTCGATGGCCCTTAGATATCCTTCAGAATGACGACGGCCTCAAAGGCGGACTTGCCAACTTTCAACATATCCACCTTGTTTTGCATTTGACCATCAACGATGTCATGACCTTTGTGAATGTCATGAATTTTGCAAGTCATGTGTTGCCAGGGTGAAAAGATGTCAAGCTGGACTACATTTCGTACTTACAGAAATATTTTGGCCATGGCAATGTTGACAGAGTCCTTGGTCTCAAAAAAGACAACCCTGCATGCCAAAATGGGGAAGAAAAAAATTTGCAGCTGGAGCCTTATTTTGGGTTTCAGCTTCTCCAACGGGCCAATTTCTGCTCTTGACCAAATCCAGGCCTTGAAAAGGGCATTTTCCTTGAGAACAAAGCCCTCTTTTTCCCAATGGCCTCATAGGCCTTTTGCAGGGATGGAGAGAAGCTGAAAGACTAAAGCTCGAGATGAAAAGACAAAAAATGTTCACAGAGATGAACAGAGACCTGAACCTGAAAAGCCTGAGCAGTCAGGCTGCGCCTCACACAATGGGGCATATTACGCTACAATACTCATCAGCAATACACTATTATAGTTAGTCAAAACTACAGCATAGGCACCTCTCCGCTATGAGTCGGTCTGCGAAAGCCCGGGAGGCACCCTGGACGAGGTCACTTTCTTCTTCCATCCACGTCCTGAAGAGCCCCTCCTTGCCGGCCTTGGCCATCTTGCCGCCAAGTCTCTCAAAAAGTCTCCACTCTCTCTGACTCAGCACCTGGAGGAGATAATCTGGCCTGGACAGATCCTCTTGGGCTCCCTTCCTCTCGCTCCCGCGCTCTTTCTGCATGGCACCAAGTCTCTCCTTGGCAACCTTTTGCATGAGGACGGAGTTGTCGCCCTCGGCCGTGATGGCGGCGTGAGCGAGGCCAAGGAACGTGCCGAACCGGTTGCAGGACAAGTAGCCCTGTAAGACAAAAATAAAGGTCAATAGAGAAAAAGAGGATTGCTGAACCATGAACGAACCTGTCCTCCACATCGTTCTCGGCAGACTGATACCACTTGCTCCAAGTTCCAGGAAGCCACAGGCTTGATGGCGCAGCACATGGTGACGACCTCGGCGTGCTCGGAGCCGTCATCCTTTTGAAAGGCCCATCGATCCTTCACGTAGTCCAACCCCAGGCTGATGGCGAATGTGCGTGCCAACAAAGGCATAAGAGCACGTTGTTGCAACTGAAACGAAAGCCTCATTGGTGGTGAAGGTGGCGGCCCCTTTGGTGAGTCAGCTTCATACCTGATACATAAGGATCGGCGTGTCCGACCTGCCGGTGGGACCCACTGTGAGCCTGGTGGCGGCATACCTGACAGCAACGGCGAGGGAGGCCTTGGCGCCCCCAACGGACATGGAGGCGATGCAGATCCGACCGGAGAGCAGCTGGTCGGCGACAGTTAGAAACCTTGCGCGACCGCTACCCAACGTCGTGGAGTACACGCCTTTCTCGTTGACGTCCGAGTGTTTGTTCAACAGGTTCTCCCTCGGGATGCGGACATGGTCGAAAGACAGCTTGGCGTTGTCCACACCGTTCAAGCCCATCTGGAGGAGACAGGTTTTGACCAAGTAAGTAAAAACTCGAATGAACTCCCGTCGGTGCACTCAGACCTTGTAGCCCATGTCTTCGACGGTGACACCAGGCATGACCTGAAGTTTGTCATCCCTTATGCGAACGAGCACTCCATGAATGCCCTCATCTCTGCCTTTGACTAGGAGTCTCGCAAAGACCACGACGTGCTTGGCGTGCACCGCCCCGTTCGTGATCCAATACTTTTGCGCTAGCGGCGTAGGCGTGTTCACCACAAAAGAGTCATTTCCCTCCGACAGCTCGGCAGTCGTCTCCATCTCGACGGCATTGTTGCCATAGCCCAGCTCGGTGAGCCCAAAGCAGCCTACGTCGTCGAGCGTGTCGATGCCGCTCAGATACCGGTCGTGATGTCTCTGGGTCCCCAGCTTGAGGACGGTGCCACCGAAAAGGTTAAACTGGACGGTCATCTTCGTGGTCATGGCAGGATCGATGACAGCAGCCAACTCGTGGGCGGCGAAGATGCGGAGTGGGTTGTGACGAAAGTCCAGCACTGATATAAAACCACCGTCGCAGATCCGCTTGAGGCGGCGCAGGGCCAGGTCGCGCTCTTCCGACAAGCTTATGTTATATCTGTAATAGATAGGCGGCATCGGGTCAGAGGCGCGTAGCTGGCACTCCTTGCTGACGGGTCCGGACTTCACCCAGAGCCACAGTGACTGCACAACTTTAACAGCACAAAGCTTTCAAGCTCAGGCTCGACTAGGGATCCTTCGCTGTACAACGCAATTGCAGTAGTACCTTGGCACCATGAGCGGCTCGGAGATGAACTGTCTGAACTTGGCCCGCATGTCGTGGTTGTCATGGTCCAGCAGCGCTGTCATCTTCTCCACCGGGAAGGACGGGCGGAAGACGTCAGCGGCCCGGAGAGACTCCGGGTTCTTCTGAGAGCCCGACAGGCCCGAGCTGAGGCCCCGAACGGAGACCCGCAGCAGCTCTTGGCCTCGATGACGACTCAGAGTATTCATGATGACCTCGACACGATACCCCAAGCAGGTGATCGCATAGAACAAGATTTCTTGCTGATGTTTACCGACGTCAAGATGGAGAGAGGAAAGTACAATGGTCGACAGAGTTGCCACATGAGTCTGCCCCCGGCTGAACTTTCACTGTTTCAAATGGTCCAATGACTTCTACTCAAGCTCTTAATGGGTTTTGCTCATCATGCAACCATATTAAGAAGTTGACCTCTTGGTCTGATAGAGTCACTTGAGGCAGGGACTTGTGGAGCAGCTTCTGCTACAAGATGCCTGAGGCCAAGTCCAGGGATGGCAAGTAGGAGTTCTACTCGGAGCGCCAAGATCCAAACACCCCATGGCGGGAAGAACACTAGGAAACAGGTTCTCTTGTTGTTGATCTCACTCATCCCGGACTCCAAGATGCCGCAGAAAAGCATCACTTCCTTCTTCGGAACTTCCTCTCCCAAGTCCTCGAAGCGCCCTGCTGCGGACGGGGAAAACGCGTCTCCGAACAAGAAGGCGAAGGGCGATGAGACCGAAAATAAGGGCCTCCTAACGCCGGACCAGAAGAAGCGCATGGAATCCGGGCGGGTCTTGTGCCGCCTTCTACGAGAGACCTCGGCCGGGGGTGCTTTGCACTCCAATATCGGGCGCTCCTGGTTCGAAGCACTGAGGCCCGTACTGGAGAGCGACGGCTTCGCCTCCCTCGGGGACTTCGTGCGCGGCGAGCGAGCCTCCGGTTCGCCGGTGTATCCGCCGCCCGAAGACGTCTGGTCGTGGACGCGCCACTTTGACGTCAGAGAAACTCGCGTCGTCATCCTGGGCCAGGACCCGTACCATGGTCCGAAACAGGCGCACGGGCTCTGCTTCTCCGTGCGGCGCGGAGTGAAGCCGCCCCCCAGCCTGGTCAACATGTTCCAGGAGCTGGAGACCGACTCCGCCGTCACCTTCACGCGCCCTAGCCACGGGGACCTGACGGGCTGGGCCCGTCAGGGCGTGTTACTGCTCAACGCTTGCTTAACGGTGCGCGGTGGCGCGGCCAACTCGCACTCGAACCGCGGTTGGGAACGCGTGACGGACGCCGCCGTCAAGGCGGTCAGCGACAAGTGTCCCAACGGAGTGGTGTTCTTGCTCTGGGGCTCTTACGCGCAGAAGAAGGCGGCTGCGGTCAACGGGAAGAGGCACCACCTTCTCAAGAGCACGCACCCGTCGCCTCTCAGCGCTCACCGAGGCTTCCTGGGCTGCGGCCACTTCTCCAAGTGCAACGAGCTGCTGGTCAAGAGTGGCAAGAAGCCCATCGATTGGGGCGATCTCAACTGAGTGTTTTGTCACTCCACATCCGTTAAAAACCGCTGACTATCTTACTGACAGTATTGCGTTCTGACACTGCCGAAAGTTCACGTCACAGCATTTCCCAGAAAAACAAAAATAAAACAGAAGTAAAATATGGGTAATCGTTGACTCACTTGAAACGATCACTGGTGATGGCTAATTCTTTAGTTGCTTAGGTATGCCTACATTAGTCGTATGCAAGGAACTGTAGGAAGTCCTTATTCGACCTCTCTCGCACAGTCACTAAGGGACGATACCGGAGACTGCAACAACTCGTCCTAGTGATGTTGAAGCCCAACACGCCCACGAATCCAAAGGGTTCCGGGCTTGGTTAGACTGGATCAGAGTTGAAGTCTGCACGTTCTGCGACTGGCCACGTGTCAACCCGAGCCGAGCCGAGTTTAGGCCTAATTGTCAAGCCAAGGCAAATGCTTAGTGCCATAGTACAATAATGTTAGCCTGGAAACCACCGCATTCGTACCTCCATGCTCGTACCACTTGTATCATTCCACTTTCTGCTCCTCTGCAGGTCGCACTCACTCAGGTAGCTGATCCTGATCTCCTCACCCGCTCGTGTTGCATTCACCAATATGGTCACTCAAGTATCACTGTCTACAACCACTCCGGACTTAATCCGAGGACAAAGATCCTAACAGGGCAGCTGAGAAGGACAGTGGCAAAAAAGGAACTTTTCTAGAACTTTTGCAGACAAGGACTTGACCATCCCACAACTGCACCACACTGCAGCAACACCCTGTTTGGCCCCCCTTTCCCACAGTGCCGTCCCTCTCGTACCGCGCGGGCATCGTGATGTCGAAGATGCGATTGCTGGGGTGGTGAAGTCCAAGGTTCGTTTTCCTTCTCAGTTCTCAGTGGCTTCAAGACTCATCTTCATGAAGGCAACATGAACAAATGCAGCATTTGAGTCAAGTCGTGAAATGCATAACCCAGCGAGTGAGTCAAGAACCACTGAAGAACTCAGTGAGCTTCTCACTGCCAAGCTCGAGATCACACAGAGCAATGGGTCTCAGGACTTTGAAGTACACACTTGTGATGAAGGAAAGGATAGGATGAGGAAATCAAACACAACAAAGAGCAATGAAGATGCGTGACTTGATTTCTTGTGTTGGCTGGAACTTTGAGGCACAGTTTACATGACAACCGGATATGCTTTACATGTACACTTCTTACAATGCACACACGCTTTACACAATTCTCTTTACACATTACATAAAACGGAACACTGTGCATATTGCATACAGTACACTAAAATCAAGATACGGTTGAAACCAGGGAATGACAACACTTAATTTACAGCTTGCCTAGTTAAGAATATGAATTTTACCAAGGTTCACCCCCAAGCATCAATGTGTACTCCTTAAATGAAAGTCTGTCAATCTGAGTACTTGGCGAAGCTGCAGCTAGGGGCTCTTGTGGTTTCTGGACTCATTTGGTTGCAAGATACTGAGCAAGATACAAGATACCAGCTTCTGGATCTCAGTCATTGGCAAAGCTGCAGCTAAGGCCCTCGCACCATCCGAACCCATCATGTTGCCCAATATATACAGTGTGTGGATCTTCGATCTTGGCAATGCTCCAAGCTAGGGCACTTACACCTTCTGGACCCATTTTGTTGTACGATAAATCCAGCTTTTGGATCTCAGTCATGGGCAAAGCTGCAGCTAGGGCTACTGCAACTCCTCGACCCAGATTGTTGTTTGATAAATTCAGTGTCTGAATCAAAGTTCTTGGCAAAGCTGCAGTTAAGGCCCTTCCTCCCTCTGGAGAGATATTACTGTAAGACAAGTTCAATCCCTGGACCTGAGTATGTCGCAAAGTCTTAACTAAGACCTCTACAAATTTTGAAATATGGGAAAAACTTTTTGTGAAGTAGACTTTTTCCAAATTAGACCGATTACCAACAGCAATTACTTGAACTTGACTTGAAAAGTTTGGATTTCTTTGGAGAGTTGTAAGTAACTCTTCCACATCTACCCGATCAATTCGTATGGACAAGTTTCGCAGGAGTCCACGATGTCGTTGATTTGTTAAAGAAAAGCTCAATCTAGATTGGGGGTCTAAAAATTCATACACATGACAAATTATTTCATTTGGAAGGTCTTGAAAAAAAATCAGAATTGCCCAGGAAGGACATCATGCAGCCCCGGATGGTTTTTTTTACATAAATCTCTCCAGAATTGCTTTACTTTTCCTTGCTCAACTTCTTATTGATGAGAGTGAACCTCTGCACAATGGCTGCTGTTTTCAAAGTTTTCAAGTCTGTCTTGAATGAGCCAACGAAGTCAGACTTCCCACTTGCATTTCAGTCATAAACATCAAATCTGAGCTGTCTCTCCTCCTTGTTCTTGCAGAGATCCCTCAACAGTTTTGTTAAATGACTCCCAAGTAGGGTCCAGGCTGTTCTTGATCACCTCACTTTCATGAACCAGCATATACAATGGTCTCTGCATGGTTGAGGGCCTTCATGCTCAGTTCCAGGGCGGATGTGGCAGGAGCTCTGCCAGGATCCGGAGGGGAAGAGCTCAAGTCCAACTGCCCGGATCCCATGGCAGGAGCTTTACAGACAATCTCAGTTCATTGGCACACCACAGCTAGACTGCTGAAGCTTGCACTCGAAATGGAGCAGTCTGATGATGACGAAAGTTGAACCTACCGGTACAAAAAGCTTTTTGTATCGATCCCTTTAGAGAAGGAAGGCCCAGCAGTGGTGCTGATCAAACTGAGTGGAGCACCAAATTGATGTTTGTAGGATATCTTAAAGGCAAGAAAGAGAGAAGCCTAAACAGGAACTTCTTTCCCTAAGTCATCTTCACAATGTCGACATCACCTCAACCCTGACATTTTGAGGCGGAATGTGTGGAAGTGATCCGTGGGGGCAATGTTTAGTACAGAGGTTCAATGTCAAGGTTGCCCAATTTGGCGCTACATTGCTCAAGAGGATGCCAGCGGGAGAGGGGACATGCCCAAGAGGACTGACCTTGACAAAGGGGTAAAACTTGGCGAAAGTGCCTGAACTTCTCATGGGGAAACCCTGTCTCCAGGCCCCCATTTCCGGGGGAATCCACTCAAAACTCCGTGTTCGGGGTGAGAGGTTACTAGGTGCTGTGAGGCTAAAAAAAAAAGAGAGCGACAGGGCGAGGTCGCTCGAGAGGTCTCTCTCTCGTCACCCAGGAGACAGGGTGACATTGAACAAAACAAAGCGCTTTTTCAACCTCTAGAGAATCACCACTGAACTGAAAAAGACTAGAAGAAACATCGTCGACCGACGAGCTGAAATGGCAGCTTCAGGGGAGCGGCTTTTTAGTTACAGGCTAGTACTAAAACTATTAGCCTGCAACTATCTGCGTATTTAGTTACTTCCCGAGCCCGAGGGTCGTCAAGCCGCCTCCAGAGCTACAAAATCTGAAATTGTCTGCATTGTGCTTCTTGATGAGAATGACGTTCGTAGTTTAACAAGGCATTTTTGTTTCCCTTTTTTTGGCTGCCCCAAACATTTAATTTCTGCGGGTTCTGCAGTGTGGTAAAGTACTTTACAAACGTTTTTTCACACTTCACAGATGTTTTTCACGCAAGTATGTGGTAAAGCCTCATTTGACCCCATGCTCGCAGTAAATAAAACAGGTGAGTAAGCAAAAAATGCCATGTTAAAATGATTAGAGACCCTTTTGTGCAGCAACAATCCAGTAAAATTATACAGTTCTTTCTCAAGACAAGGTTGCTGCCTTGGGTAGAGTTTCTGTTCCGGACCGAGGGGGAGGGTTTCAATGCAGCTGTTGAAAGTCTCTTCTAGTCTTTTTCAGTTCAGTGAGAATCACCCAGACCATTGACACCCTTGAAGCCTTGAAGCAGGTATTTTGGTCAAGCCAAGGCCATTGGACGTGTCAAGCCAAGGCCATTGGACGTGTCAAGCCAAGGCCACTGGACGTGTCAAGCCAAGGCCATTGGACGTGTCAAGCCAAGGCCATTGGACGTGTCTCACCCATAGAATGGATCTTTTCGCTCCAATGCACAATGCGGCAGCAATGGTAGAGTGGGAGCAACGACGGCAAGAAGCACATGAAGCCGGCATGAGGGATTGCAACCACTGGGACGATCTCATTCGCTCAGCAATGGAGGAGGCTGGTATTGGCAACCAGACGTTTATTGAAAATGCTCAGCTCGCTCTGTCCAGCATGGCCGGGGCAACCTGCCTGGTAAAACGAGGCCAAGACACCGGCTCAGGCATGCTGGTCATGGCCGATGACTTAGGCTTTTGCGTGTACACATGCAACCACTGCGTGCCAGATGACAATGCTGCCCGGGAGACTAACGTGATCTTTGACTACGATCAGAATGATGGGAAGATCGACAAGTTGCGTTCTTTTGACGTCACCCTGGAGGCATCGTCGGTTCCCTGGACCACGGAGGACGAAATGGACCAAGACCACTTGGACTACAGCATGCTTAAGCTTCAGGTTGCCACCAAGGATGACAGGGATTTCCTTGAAGCCAGAGCCGGGGAGCGTCGTCATCTTATGCTCCCTGTGGATATTTTTCCAACAAGCGACGACATTTTGGTCGCGATTCCAGGTGCACCCAAATACGATATCCTGTTCATGTTCTCGCACCCTCGTGGTCTGGCCAAGCGCTTGAGCGCAGGTCGTCGGGTGCCCGAGGTCGGCACACGTCCTCACACTCACTATCGTCTTCGTCTGCCTCATCTGAGGGGCAGCTCCGGTGGCAACGTTCTCTGCTGTCCTCCAGCGGGTGCCACGTACAAGCACTGGTGGTCCGTGGCCATGTGCAATGCCGGGGACGATGCTGACTGTGCGGCAGTGGCATGGTCGGCTCTTCTTGAGCACTAAGTGTACTGGCTCATCATCAGCCTGATGAGGCTGCAAATATATTGAGATTGACTGTAAATGGAAGATGAGTGGTCTGATCCAGCGTGGCGATGCACGCATCCGTCAGCCCGAGGTCACCTGGCCATGAGGTCATCTCTGTTTCTTCTCTGGCCGAGGTTGGGGCTGGACCAGGCCAAGCATTCATGGGCCAGACCGAGCCGACTCATCGATCGCTAGACTCTTGGATTTTGCCTCGCCAAATCATTCCAGCCCAGCAATCTCACTACTGCCAATGGAGTCTCCGAAACCTTGAAGTCATCAGCGATCCTCTCACGCATCACTTTATGCCTCGTGTCAATGTGGTTCCAACAGTGCTTGAGACGTCCCCAACTCCAAACTGTCTAAGAGAAATTCTTAAAGAAAGAAATGTCCATGGTGATTTTTATAAGGAGAAGCAAACAGTTTTGGTCAGCATTGATATCCGCTGCTCCGGCATTTGCTCCAGCATGCTTGGTCAGGGCCATGGGCACCCCTTGAACAACAGTCACCCACGATGATGAAGGGCATGAAAGTAACGTCTGCAGTTGAACAAGTCGTGGGTTTGGCTCCCAGCACCAATAGCAGAGAGACCCGGATGCACAATGGGTGCACGTGCAGTTCATCCACAAATAGCAGCAAAGCCTCCTCTGGTCCTACACAGTCTCATCATGAGTTCATCCTAATAATAATTCATGGTTCTCTGTCCGTTAAGACCGGTTTCATTGATGCTTGTGATGCATTCAGGTGTGCCCAGTTTGTATGTCCATGTGCACCAAGGTTCAATGGGTTTCTGAGCAAATTCTTGGGTGGCTCAACGTATATATATATTTAAAATTCCCGCCGAAACATCCCATGGAGAAGTAGCCAGAGTCGTGACTCGAGTCCGTGTAAAAGGAGCAGACGTGTCAAAAGAGCAGTCTGGAAGTCCTCTTCTGTTCCCCCCGGACAAAAAGAGCAACTCCTTCGAGCCGGATTCGAACCAGCGACCTATGGATTCCTGCTCTCAGTAGCCAACTACAGTCCACCGCTCTACCAACTGAGCTATCGAAGGATTGTTGACTCCGGCTCCGGGAGTGACGTCTTTTGTTCTGCGTACTTTGTTCAGCAGCAGAACGAGACCCTCGTGAAGGACGCCTGAAGTCGCGGCTTGTCAGACGCGTCTGCTTCGGAAGCGGAGCAAGGTGACGAGGTGGCCGAGTGGTTAAGGCGTTGGACTGCTAATCCAATGTGCTCTGCACGCGTGGGTTCGAAGCCCATCCTCGTCGAATGTTTTGATGAGTGATGAGTCGGGCCTTGACCCGACCGGTTCGAGTCGGGGTGTTTGCTGACTCGGAGGTGAGCCCCACCGATTCGAACCCCACCCCGGAGTCAGATGCCAATGTTCAGACTCTAAACGAGTCAACCAAAGCTTTTGTTACTCATAGACCTTCGCTTGTTGCAGAAGACCCGTGGCTTTTGACTCGATCCGGATTCGACCAAGATTTCGGGTCGTGTGACCCGACCCGGATCCAAAAGCTCCGAACCCGAGAGTGCGCCAGATTCCAAATTCCTTGACCCGACCCCGTCACTATTTTTGATCCATTCCAAATGTTCTCCAGTCGTCGTTCAGGGCGTTGTGTCTATAGAACAAGGTTGATTCCTTCAACCATTCTGACCTGGACAAACGGTTCAAACGATCGACATAGGTGTGAATAGCGAAGCATCTTAAAGTCATGACTAATCTCAGAGGAAAACGTTATTATTCATCCCTAAAGTCCAAAAGTCCACGACCCAAAGTTATAATTTAAAATTATATACTAATGCTATGAACGTCCTGACCGAGCAGTGTGGTAACATCTGTCCAGGGTTGACCTTATTTATTACGACTTGGAAAGATTTGCCCAAATCACCTCTGTTAAGACCAAAAGATTAGTTTCCGCCACCGGGAATCGAACCCGGGCCTGCTGGGTGAGAGCCAGCTATCCTAACCACTAGACCATGGCGGACTTGTTGTTGTTGGCGGTGAGCAAAAGCCCGAACTGTATTATAGCTTTAAGAATAATCCATCTACACTTCTCCTCGCCATCTTCTGGAAAAGTGGTCTGAGACGTCGGATTTGGTTGTTCACTTATCGTCTCACATGAGATGTGTATCAAGGACTTCAGTGCCTAAGTTAGGACTTCTGGCAGTTACAACACTTCAATGGATCATTTAACAGCCAAGAACGTCAGTCAGAGAGTTTCAGCCCGACTATGGCACGTAGCTCAATGATGACTTCCAGCATTAGGTCGAAAGACAGGTCATATTTATCCCATGTGTAGTAATACGATCAGAATACACACTAGTAGTATATATTGTCACTTGAGACCCCCACCCCGCCTCCCTCCCTAAAACCCGCTAAGAAAAGCATCTCTTTCACCCTTCCCACTCATCCCGCCTCTCCAACACCTCAATGCTCATCTCCAGTCAAGGCAACTCCGTCGAAAAAGGTCTCTTTGATGCATTTTGATCACCTCAATCTTATGTATTTCCACTTCAAACACATCGTATACAAGATCAATTCGGTCCCTCACCTGGATTCGGAGTGTATAAAAGGTAAATTTATATAACATATGCAAGGCATATTTTTGTGAGTGAACAAAAATCGGTTCACATTTTCCTTGTCTTCAATGTCTGGTTAGGCGAGATGGGTGTGCCATTGTCGTCATTTATGCATGGTCGTTTTTGTCATGTCCACAGACACATAAGGAAGTGCGGACTTTTCCACTAGCTTCTGTTTTTGCCCCCCTAAACCTGGTACAGTTACAAGAGCGATCCTTGCAGGAACCTGAGTCCATTCTCGGCGTCCTCTTCAACCCTTAGTGAGAAGTATTTCTGGAGAAGATCAAAAATTTATGTTAAACTAAAATGAAAAAAGTTTGGAACAAACCGAGAATGACCTTGTCAAAAGGCTGCTGTTCCGTTCCCTGTTCGGCTATGGGCCAGTGAAAAATAGCCCGGGTGGCAACCCAACCCGTGCTTGGGTTGCCAACGTGTTACCACCAAGTTCAAGATCTTTTCAGCACTTTGTCCGGTGCTGAATCTTGAATTGCTTTTGCATTCCCTTGAATCTTGCTCAATGCTCAAAGATGGCGCCACTGAAGCGTTCGGACAAGTGGACGCAGGAAATATTTCTACAAGGAGATGTCGAACCTATTATAAACCCTAAATACTATTCCGTCTTCCCCCCCCCCTCCCCAAGGTCAAACAAAGTAATAACCGCCACTGGATTTGTCACCCATCAGACATCAAGTTTCCGTAGTGTAGTGGTTATCACGTGCGCTTCACACGCGCAAGGTCGCCGGTTCGAACCCGGCCGGAAACATGGTTGTTTTTTCGTCCGATAATTTATATAGTCATTATTTATATGAATATTTATTATTATTTAAGTGACTGACGACTGTAGACGTAGCAAATGTCTTATCTCTATGATTTTATGCTACACATCACACCGAACGTAGAAATGTTTCTTTTTAAGGCCGCGCAAAGAACGTTGCCTACAACATAGCCCAGGACTGTAGGCCCAGGACGGTGGCCTTGGGAACGGCCTGCTGTTGTGGCTCTTCCAAATAAAACCAGTCCTCAATCTCTCATTTACTCAACGGTTTCCGTAGTGTAGTGGTTATCACGTGCGCTTCACACGCGCAAGGTCGCCGGTTCGAACCCGGCCGGAAACAGACCCGGATTTCCTTTTTTGTCACTTTTCTTTTTCTTAGTCAGGAGAAGCTTCAGGTACTTGACGTACTTGCTTTGGGGCGAAGCGCAGAGGCAGGAAGAGGAGCCTTGAAAGGCGGTAGCAGGATGAGGTTGACCTTTGGGTTGTAGAGGAACGAGTTGTCGACGAAGATGTCTTCGCCGACGTCTGCCCACTTGTCCAAGCTCAACCTTACACCGCCTTTCGCAGGTGAGCCATGAACTCCTCGCCGTTGACGCGGAGGAGGATCCCACCGATGATTCCAGTCTTGAAGACCACCTTACTTCCAGATGGGAAGCCTCGAATCCGCTCCCTATGCAGCAGCTCATCCGGACGCCAGCCCCCAACCCAGTTTCCCCTCACGGACGTCCACACCTAGTTTGAGTCTCCGCGGTACTTGCAAAATTTGCTTCAAAAACAGGGCAAAATTTCACCCTTTGGGGGCGCTTTTGGAGCAGTACAAAAAGTGCGCTCAAATGGTACCAGCGCTCTTCTGGGTGCGCTGAACTGGCCTCAGCGCTGTAATGTCTGGCGCTCTAGTAGCAACATTGATGCCAGCATCGCCTGCAACAGCCTCGATGACTCTCGAGAAGAACATGAGCGATGCCAACAATGTGTGCCAGCAGAAGTAAGAGTAGTACCTGTCCCTGGTCGAGTTCAGGTGTGAGTGAGCTCATCCAAGAAGATTTTGGGACCGAGTCCGTCTCCCCGACGTTGCAGCAGCCGGGCACCACGTGCTGTCCGCTGCTGCTTGTGCCAAGCAGTGACTTTTTGCCTCCTCTCCCTGAAGATTTCAGCCAACTTCCTCAAAATACCAAACCTAACCTCGCCCTGGAGCGAAAGCCGAGGCTGGCTGCAACCCATCCACCGTGGTCCTCGGCACGCCAGCCTCTCGACTGAGCCGGGAAGTGGTGTAGATTGGTTTTGCTTACACGTCCAAGTGTCATCCTGTCGCTCTCTTTCTGTGACTTCGACGAACCCAGCAACCTTCACCCCCAACGTGTGGCGTTTGTGGGGTTAGCACACAGCGCCAGAGGTCGGGGGAGTGAATCCCCCTGAGGATGATGGGCCTGGGGAACAGGATTGTCCCATGAAATTTTCAGGCAATTTCATCAACTTTTACCGCTTACTTTCGCGCTTTACATAAATACAGATTGTGATAAGTTCGAGTCTTGGCTTGGTCACAAAGTGGGTGACAAGTTCATGTTGCAAGTCCCCTTTGTTATCTACTCATACATGCTCGTATCACTTGTACTTTGGCAGAGTCACCATGAGTTGGACAGTGTCTCTCCTTAGGGAACCTTCGAGGCCATCTGAGCCTCCGTCTCCATGTCGTCTTCTTCATCGTCTTCCTCCTCACTGGTCTCATCTGGGTCATTGATCTGCTGGTTACATTTGGGACACGAGCACTCAAACAGGTAGTTCTCCCGGAGGATCTTCTGTCTGGAGTGTCTGCTTCTCTGTAGGTCGCACTCACTCAGGTAGCTGATCCTGATCTCCTCTCCGGCCTCGACAGCACGTGTTGTGTTCACCACGCATTCGTAATTGTTGAATGGAAGCTCCACGACTGCGTTCGGCTCGCAGGAGTGGTTGCACGTGGACTGAAAATAAAAAGAGGTGACTCGTCTATCACTTGTACTTGATGATGAACCACAACCTGCAGCCTGAAGAGACCCGATCCCTCGTTGTCGAGAAACGAGCCCACCTTGCTGTCCATGTCCTCATAGATCCTGTCTATCAAATCGTCCATGGCCATCTTGTCGTCCTTTCCCAGCTTCAGCTTGCCTACATTCTTGACCCACTGGCTGAACGGTGAGGTGGCCAGACCCTGTCCGTTGCGACCGAGCAGTGCGAACAGTGCCCCAAAGCCCTCGGGAGTCAGAAACTGGGCGACGGGGGACTCTTCTTGACTACCGAAGAGCAAGATGAAGCCCTGTCGAATCTGCTCCAATTGCCAGACAAAGTCCTCTCCCAGGAGCTTGAGCTTGAAGTCACCGTCAGCGGTACCATGAACAAAGGAGAGATACTCGGCGGCCGCTGCCTCAGGGTCCGACGACTGAGTGATTTGGGCAAATATTCGGGCAATCAGCTCGACGGACACCGTTTCCGGAGGGTAGTGGAAGCTGCGCCACATGTCTAGGAGGACCAGGAAGGGATGGTGCGGGTCGGGATTTCGAGTACCTGCGGGAGCGACACCTTAACATCTGTGCATTAACCCCAGCGCTCGGGTGTCCGCCTTACCCAGGCAGAGTGTCTTGTGGAACTTGTGCCATGCCTCGTCCAGACACTGCTTCGAGCAGTACTTGACGCCGCAGTTGGGACAGGCCACGTGGAAGCCTCCCCGGGTGACGCAGCATTCGGTGTTGGGCAGCAAGATTCCTGGATTGTCAGTCAGCCTGGAGACGTTTTCCTGTGCCGTTTCCAGTGGTTCCATGCAGTGGTGGCAGGCGAGGTAACCATACTGTCGGTTCCAGGCGAACTGGCAGGACGCCATGGGAGCCTCGCGGAACACTGTCTGGCCAGGCAGCAGATGGCGGGTGGCGAACAGGCCGCGACCAGCTCGTGGGTCTTGCTCGCACTGACGGACGACGTACCCGGGATCATCGTCGGAGACAGCGTAGGCCATGGCGCACATAGTCGACGCAGATTCCGAAGGTTTCGCTCAAGTTGCATCAGCTGATGTGGTAAAAGTGGTCTGTTAGCGGTCTCACCCGATTCAGCGCGCCCGGAGGAACTTTTTTTTTAAAAAAAAAAAATGAAAGGGAGAGGATTTTTTTTTCGACTGAAGCCTTAATGTGTCGGACAAAATAAGACTCTGGGAGCTGATATTGACCACCCCAAGGACAACAGGAGGCCGAGGACACGAGGGACGGGGATCAACACGAGGAAGCCCACGCGCAGTGTTGAAATTTGTAATTTGGCGCCAGATTTTTGCTTTTTTTTCCAGCCACAAAGTGATTCTTTCAAACCCTGGTCCAGTAGAGAAAACTCGACAGAAAGCAAAAACCTGGCATCATTGAGCTTTGTAGCATTATTTTCCTCGCTTTTACTTAGGTGATGTGACCTGTCCGAGGCCTTACGTACATTATCCGAGGACAGAAGCCTGGGGACTAAATACACGAGGCCAGGGACAGGACAATATCAAGCACGTTTTGGTCATGCAATTTGTGACTCAACGACAAATTCATTTTGCAAGGTTTCTTGCATTGAGACACAGTTGCCGCTCTCAAGCTGGCTCCCAAAATCAAGCCCAGTTTCAGTCCTAAAAGGCAAATGCATTGCAGACACTTGCCATTAACATATATGCCAGCAAACGTTTCTTCACTAGGACGACGTACAAAGTTAAAAAATATCACCGTAATGTGCAAAAACCTTTACCACACTCGCTGAGTCGTGCAGAAAAAACCCGCGTGTGTGGGCCCAATCGACGTGGACTTCACAGCGACTGGGCTGTTTCTCTTCAGTGTTTATTTTGCTCCACCGACCGACGTCGGCTTCCCATAAAGCGTCAGCAGCTGACGCTGCTTATTTGATAGACTATGTAGGGTTGCCACGCGTTTTAAAAAAGAGCTTCTGCCCCAGCTGCGGCAGCAGCACTGATTGGCAGCAACGCCAGCCTCTTTTTGGTTTCGCTTTATTGCTTTGCTTTGCCCGCTGCTGTTTGTGCTTGTGGAGTAGGTGAAGGACTCGGGGCGGAGCGCGGTCGACGAGTGATCCGTCGTCGGCCTCCGGGGGACGCCGGCAAGCCTCGCGGACGAAATGGTGGTGACCGGGGGCCCAAGCACTGGCGGTCCGCCGCCGCAGACAGGCGCGGGGGCCCCGCGGATGACCATGCCGCCGCCTTCAGGACAGCCGCGCTACGGACTTCGACCAAGATACGTCGGATACGGACCTCCGGGCGGCCCAGGGGCGCGACCTGGAGCAGGAGGCGGGGCAGGTAACGCCGGAGGATCCGGGGCAGGCCCCGTGACCGGTGATCCCGACTTTGACGCCAAGCGCCCGCGCAAGAGTGTGATGCGTAAGACGGTGGACTACAACTCGTCGTTCATGTTCATGCTGGAGCGGCGCATCTGGCAGAGGGATTTTCGAGATCGCCGAGCACTGCAGCCGGACGTCATGTATTATCCAGAGCTGCTGCCCCCGTGCGATGTGCAGGACAACCCCGCCAACGCAGTTACCACGCGGTTCGTCAAGACTGCCACGAATAAGATGCGCTGTCCGATCTTCACCCTGGCCTGGACCCCCGAGGGTCGGCGTCTCATCACGGGGGCCTCGTCGGGAGAGTTCACCCTGTGGAATGGACTCACATTCAACTTCGAGACGATCTTGCAGGCGCATGACACCCCCGTCAGGTCCATGGTATGGTCGCACAACGACCAGTGGATGGTCACCGGCGACCATGGAGGATACGTCAAGTATTGGCAATCCAACATGAACAACGTGAAAATGTTCCAGGCGCATAAGGAGCCCGTCCGATGCATCTCGTTTTCGCCCACTGACCAGAAATTTGCCTCCTGCTCCGACGACGGAACCGTTCGCGTGTGGGACTTCCTCTCTTGTACCGAAGAGCGCGTTCTGCGCGGCCATGGGTCTGACGTGAAGTGCGTCGACTGGCATCCAACCAAAGGTCTTCTGGCCTCGGGTTCCAAGGACAACCAACAACCTGTGAAGATCTGGGAGCCGCGGTCCGGAGCCGTTCTGACCACGTTGCACGCGCACAAGAGCACCGTCATGGACATAGGGTGGAACCGCAATGGCAACTGGCTGCTCACCGCCTCAAGGGACCACTTGCTCAAGCTATTCGACATTCGTTACGCCAAGGAAGAGCTGCAGACCTTCCGTGGCCATAAGAAAGAGGCCTCCACATTAGCTTGGCACCCCGTGCACGAAGGTGTCTTCGCCAGCGGCGGTTCCGACGGCTCCGTAATGTTCTGGACAGTGGGCGCTGACAAAGAAGTGGGAGTCATAGAGCAAGCTCACGACTCCATCGTGTGGTCCTTGGCCTGGCACCCGATTGGGCACATCCTGTGTTCTGGGTCAAACGACCACACGTGCAAGTTCTGGACTCGGAACCGGCCTGGTGACACTATGAGGGACAAGTACAACCTGAACACACAGCCCTACGGACAAGAAGAGAATGCACAGGCGCACGAGAGCTCCTCGGGCAACGCTCACAACAGCGCGGTCATCCCAGGAATGGCCCCCGAGGACAAGGTGGACCTCACCGACGAAGATAGCAGCAGCGGCTTCTCAGTGCCCAAGATTCCCGGCCTTGACCAAGAGTTGGATATGGCCGCTGAGCGTAAGCAGCGCACGCCGTTCGCCAAGCCCATCCCGAAGAGTTTCCAGGCTCGCTGGAACCAGACTGGGGACGACCACACAATGGCGCCGCCGCCGTCGCACTACGGCAACGCCAACCTGACTCCTCTGGGAGCACCTCCAACTGCGCAGTCGCTGAGTGCGCCGCAGAACTTGCCGCACGACTGCCTTAGTCTGCAGGAGCTTCAGCGTCAGGCCACTGCCGTCGTTGCCTTCGGCAACGTTTATCCGGTGCTTCCTGGCTCAAACCTGTCTCTCTCTATCCTGTCCGGAGAGCAGTCGGTCAAGGATGTCATCAGAACTGAATTCCTCGCTGGGTGAAGGACTTAGTCCGTGTGATTTTTTTTATGCGTGTGTTGATACGGAGAGAAATGTACCTTGATCCACGTAGGAAGCAACTTTATAGCAACATGATTATCACTCCTTCCAACTTTCGTGTCGTTCCAGAACATGTCTGAATCCTACGGCCCTGCCACGGTGACGCCAGTCACGGAAGTCAAGCGAGAGAGCGATATCAAGACCGAACCGAGGGTTAATGGTTACAGCCAGGCCAGGTAAGCACTTCCAAGGGTCCTAACTCTTAAGACGGCCGGTCTGAACTGACCCTTTCTTACTTTCTGCCCTTCAACCTGCTATCCAGCATCATTCCGACGTTGCCTCCCCCTTCAAACCACCACCTCCCGTCGTCGTCGTCTTCGGGCCTGACCATGACCATCACCCCTCAGCACACCGAGGACAATCCTGGAGTGGACAGCAAGGTGTGGAACAGCGGCCGAGAGCAGCAGTGCTGCCTGGTGGAGAACGGGCTCCGGTGCAAGGAACCGGCGGGAAATGCGTCCTACAGCAAGCGCATCCAGAAAACGGTGGCTCAGAGGAAACTCAAGCTTTATATGGATAACTCGGTGAGCGTCACGGCTATTCTTGTAACCGTTCTTCATTCCAAGCTCACCCTCTGGACTCTTCTGCCTCAGGCCCAGCACATTTACATCTGCGACTATCACAAGAACGTGATTCAGAGTCTTCGCACGAAGCGGAAGCGGAAGGACAGCGAGGAGGACAGCGGGGAGACGGACTCCGAGCACCCAGAGGTCGATCTCTACCAGTTACAGGTGGGAGGAGGGGTTTTTTTTGGTTACGTGACTGGCGTACGAGTGCATGGGGAATTTCTCTGTCCAGGTTAACACGCTGAGGCGGTACAAGAAGCACTTCAAGGTGTCTCATCGGCCAGGCATGAACAAGGCTCAGTTAGCAGATGTGAGTAGATCATTGCACGTGTGTCGTGTTGTACAGTTGAACTAATGGACGCGAGTTTCTTCCTTAGAATCTTACGAGGCACTTTAAGACAATTCCTGTGATGGAGAAGGAGGCCCTCACCTTCTTCATCTACATGGTGAAGACTAACAAGAGCAAATTCGACCGAGAAAGAAGGGAAGACGATTGAATTTGATCTACATTGAATTTTAATACATGTACACAAAGTGTTTTTAACGACATTAAAAACATCCATTTTTAAAGCCTTCTTTCATTCGTAGCTTGACTAATCCTCCTCTTCATCGTCGCTGTGTTCGTAATCATCCTTTTCGTAGTCTCCTCCCTGAGAAGGTTTGTTCTCGTCCAGACTCTTCTTCCACAGGATCAGCTCGTTCTTGGTCTCTGGGTCCGTGGCCAAGTCCAGCGGGTTGAGGTTCTCGGCGTTGACGCAGTTCAGGTTCGCACCTTTGGCGCGCAACAACCTCACGCCGGCAACGTGACCCTTGTAGGCGGCCTATGATGCATACGCATGCATGTATGTGCTCTACAGTACTGCAATTGGGTGGTCCATGGTATGCTGTCCATGCCCTCGATCTCTCTCACCTGATGCAACGGGGTGTCCCCCAGCCTGTTCGTAGCATTAAGCTTGATGTGAGGCACTGCGAGCAGCCTGTTCAGACAGTCCGTGTGTCCCGAGTGCGCTGCCCAGTGCAGCGGGGTGTTGCCCGATCGGTCGGGCAAGTTCACTGGGATCCGATTCAGCAAGCACTCCTCCACGCTGTCCAGGTTGCCCCTGCGGCAGGCGTCGTGCAGAGGCTGCATATCTGTTACAACCGGACGCACAGTACGTAGATTCAAAAGACACATCGATCTGCCCATCTACAGTATGCACCTGTGGCTGCGTCCGTCTTGAGGTAGTTGGCCGGGGCCAGTCCCACTTTGCCCCTGCATCTGACCTTCCACCAGTCGTCTTCCGACTTGTCGATGATCACCATCAAATCTCCTTCTCCGAAGCTGATCTCGTCAGGTTCCTGTGCGGAGTAGGCGAACGCGGCCCTCACCAGGGCCAGGTTCGTCGGTCTTGGCAGCGGGGACACCGAGGGCTTGTTCTTAGCCATTTCCTCGTCGTTGTCACTGCTTAAACGTCGATAAGGAAGTCGTTGATAAGAGCAGTCAAGCGCTTTTCTTTTTTTCGTTACTAGCCGAGGTTCCCGGTTTTGCTCGGGTTTTTACAAGACCTAAGTATTAATATCTATAAAGCGCCATCTACGTCTGTCCGCTGACCAAGTTCGGGGATGACGTCTAGGGGCGGGAGCGGCAACCTCCTGACAAACGGACAGACAAACAAACATAGCGCTTTTATTTAGATGCATATAGATAGATGCTGACTTTTACAGCAGACACGATGCACGTGTTGAGTTCATACAAAAGTCAAACTGGACTGCCCGAAGTGGCAACTCTTGGTATAGAGAACTTTGGCTCGTTCCTGGCAGCCCTAGCCAATACTTAAGAAATGCGGAAAGAAAAAAGTATGTTCTGAAATTTCCCTGGACGATGTCAAAGCTCCTGACCAGAAGTAAAAAAAAAGAGGTAGTGGACCTCACAGGTGACTTCTCGTGTGTGGCAACCCTGCAGCCCTCCTGGAGAGGCTGCGAGTGGCAGCTCTGTCATTTGGTTAGAAATGTCGCTTGCTTTGTACCAGAGCTGGGTTGCAACAAAGCTTTTCTTTAAAAAATTACAGCAACTCGACGAACTGCTTGAAGTTTTACCGTCATTCCGAGAGGTCCAGGGTCGACTCCTGACCCAGCCTCGCTCCCTTGGCACTCAAGCACGTCCCTCCTGCTGGATTGAACTTTTGGCGATGGTCAACTTCTCCCAGAAGAGCTCCATCAATCCAGAGTCTCATGGACGAGCGCAGTATGTATTTGCACGTCACATCTGCTAACGCATGCACATGCGTTGGAGACAGGAGCAGCTTGGCCGTTGTGAGTCACGTCAACGTGCGCTGCGGCGACCGCCCGCATCCACGAGCCGGAATGCGAGCTAGTGATGCAGTCGAGTCGAGCCCGAACATTCTTCACCCAATGTGAGAAACCCGAGTATCATTGTAGAAAAGCTGAAGCAACCGTTGAGATACAGCACTTTGATGTCGGTCGCGGTGACCAGCAAAACTTGGGGTTGGGTGCTGAGCCCGGGCCTTTGAGGATGAGCCCACGTGCTGAAACGCCTTGATTGATAGTGTAGAACCCACAGGTAACGTAAAATACCCCCCAGTTCATGTACCCCGCATATGTTGACCTGAAGCTCACGTACTCAGACGTGTAATAGGACTTTGTCTGAAGCTGCTCTCCCCAGAACGTGGACCCGTCATGATGCCAGTGACGAAGACTTCTGAATGAAACGGCCAATAGACGTTATTAAAAGTGCATCTCATAAGTTCTCTTCATCAAGTGCTGTAAAATGTGCATTCAGTGGCAAACTCCGGTGTGCATCAGTGCATGCATGGAACAGCTGCGTGTGCGTATCAAAAACACCCTACTTGATGCTTAAATTCGTGTATATATCAAAGTACAACTGACGCAAGTATAGTTGGCCTGCGATAAGACAAAGATTGGACCAACTTGAGACGTCCGCTGCTTTTGACCTGTTTTGCTGTTGTTTCAGGCTCGCCAATTCTTTGATCATTGTGTCCATGCGAAGGTTCAATTTGTAGAAAAAATTCCTGCTGCAAACTTCAGTCAATAAAGGAAGGAGAAAGCCTTGAGCCTGGTTTGATTGCTTTTCCTCGGTGATGGAGTTCAAGATCTTGCCACACAACTTGTGGATCCAATTGACCAGGGGTTTCCAGAACTGCTGCTGTGTGCATCAGTTGCATGCACGCATCAAAATCCCAGGTAACAAAGTGATCCACGCACGCGGGTTTCACTGTACTTCATACACAGCTGAGGTTGGAAGTTTTCGTGTGTAGCAAAGACAATAGTCAATTATGACTGACTGATCTAAGGAATCAGCAAACTCTACTTTTAGGTTCCGGCACCGTCTCCTTTAACCTAATAAACAGAAATGAGTATGTGCGAATGCACAGTGAGACCAAAGCGCTTCTCCTGAGGAGTTTATTGCACTGCTTGACAGATTTTAGGGTGGTGAGATTGAGCAGAAGCTCTAAATTTTGGACTTAAGACTTGACAAAGCTACATAAGACAGTGCACTTAACTACTTGCACTGCAATCGTAAGAAGACCAATGTTTCATTCTTCAAATAATAATTTAATAGACGTTCTCTTCGCAACTGTTGGTAATTTCAACATTCTGCCTTGAGTTGAAGCCGTACAAAGCTCTCAGCCTCAACTGTAACAGAGCTCCTAAGTTGCTCTCAACTGTTGACTGGAAAAATATATCAATGGTCCCATGACGCTGCTGATGTGGAGATCCAGTCCAAGGCCACCACCAAGGTGGTTGCCACATCACCTTCTAGCGTTGCTACGGGATCTCCAGTGTCAGGACCCTGATCGGAAAGGAGGAGGACGCGGTCTCAGAGTCAAGTATCACCACTCCTCTAAGTTCGGGCTCGCCATAACTTGGGGCAAAATCGCCAAACCTCACCAAGGTTGGGACATCACTCTTTTAAGTTTGCCGGTCCAATAACATCATTGGTGCAAGTGCTCTCAAGGACGCTCAACCAGGCGGAAAAATAACGCGTCTCTTCGCTTGGCAGCCAGACAATTGGGACAATGAGAACTAAGACAGCAACTGGAGCACTGGCAACTGGAGCACTGGCAACTGGAGCACTGGCAACTGGAGCACTGGCAACTGGAGCACTGGCAACTGGAGCACTGACAACTGGAGCACTGACAACTGGAGCACTGACAAGTGAGACACAGTGCGTTTGGGGAAGGTTAGATTCAATGAAAAGTGCTCAGCAGAGCTCTTCTCCTACCGTCGTGCTTTAAGTTGCATACCTTAGATTTCAGTTTGATTTCAACGGGATTTTGATGGAAGGATAAGTTTGTATTGTCTCTTTTAAGCGGGACGACAAAAATGAGATGTTGGTAAAGCATCAAACTTTTCTCATAAGCGAAAAAGAGCCCTTGGATTTGCAATGCACGGAAAAGTTCAACAATGAAATTCTTTACTGTGTTCCATAACTCCTTTGTTCTTGGCACAATCTGCTATCTTTCAGGAAGGACGGGAATCCCGTTTCATAGTCAATGTTCTCATCGTCCAGCGGCAGAAATCTGACTCAGATCGCACAAAGACTCTGAAGTGTTAACTCTTATCACGCAATTCTTTAGAATTTGAGCTGCCAAAGACATGACGTAAGTCTGCACAGCACCGTAAACTTTCAAGTTATCGACTTGGTTAAACAAAGTGGCACAAACTCAGTTAGAACCAGGGAGATCAGGTAGAGGGAGAGGAACACTGCATGTCCTAGTTGTCGTTGTCCTAGTTGTCATTGTCCCAGTTGTCATTGTCCCAGTTGTTGTTGTCCCGGTTGTTGTTGTCCCAGTTGTTGTTGTCCCAGTTGTTGTTGTCCCGGTTGTCGTTGTCCCAGTTGTTGTTGTCCCAGTTGTTGTTGTCCCAGTTGGTGTTGTCCCAGTTGTCATTGTCCCAGTTGTCATTGTCCCAGTTGTTGTTGTCCCAGTTGTTGTTGTCCCAGTTGTTG
>JAAUXU010036351.1_pt1 | contig 30018 bp, 26 predicted proteins | sample 7278151 | NCBI WGS metagenome assembly JAAUXU01 (sample SAMN14350113, study PRJNA611818) | marine sediment metagenome | isolation source: surface marine sediment (1.8m) | place: French Polynesia: Moorea | collected 2018-08
GTAGGAGTTAAGTCTCTGACACTAAACCTCACCTTTAGATAACTGGTACTGTAACTGTACTAAGATGAGAGATGACACCGCCCTGAATGGTGTCAAGAGTCTCTGGGGCCACCGTTGATGCGCTTTACACTTGCACGGATTTGTAAATTTACAGTCTAAATGCCATTTATAACAGCTCTCATCAACGTTCTCGTCATTCCTAGCATGAAACTACTTTTGAGAAAACACTTTACATCTGAAAAGATCTCTCGGTGTATAATGTAAAGCCACCAACGGCCTTCAGGAAAGCCTTTACAACCGGCAAGAGCTATGAAATTATAGCGTGAAGCCTTAGATTTATGGTGCAGAGCTTTACACTTTCCTCCGCTGAACTGATCTCCGACGCCCAATTGTGTTTTGAGCCACCCAGTAACGTCCACTGCACTGTACTTATCTTGAATACCTCCGAGTTAGTGGTGTGTATAGAAGTGGTCGTTCCTTAAAGTGTCTCTGCTGTAATGGCGAGAGAAAGACTTACTCAGCGTGTGGTAGAATGCAAATAACGCAGCGAAGACATAATCGTTAGCGTCAATGTCAAACACACGGACAGACAAGAGGAAGAAAAACCTTTACAGTTGACAGACATGGAAATTCATTACCTTCCTGCAGCTGCTGCTTCCACAACACCTCGACGAGGAGGTGGAATATTTGGCAGCCTGCGAAAAATTTCCACCCCCAGCGGAGAACTTTGAATGGGTCTGGCGATTGCCCGAAAAAAAAGAAACACTTTGAGGGATGACACGAAAATGAACACGGCATGAAAATGTTTTTTTTTTTTTTTTTGCGCTGACTCCGCCTGTTTTGGTCAGCTGGTTTGACCTCTGAGCAATTTGTGCGCGGGGAAAAAAGTTGCAGCCACCCGAAAAAAATAAAATCGTTTCAAATCTTGCCAAAGTTTGGCTGGGAAAGACGCTGGCAAAGCTTGGGGAACACGCGTTTAATAGGCGACCCTCGTATGACTTCAAAGTTTGATCTGGGAGAATTTTTTTTCTTCTGAGAAACTTCCTCACAGTGACAGGAATGATTCAATTTCGCCAACTTTTCTCGATGTTCAGGGGCTCTTTTCTATCGAGAAAAATCGGTCACCACCGAGCAAACAAGTCCAAGAAGCTCACTACTTTTAGTGCCAACCTGCGTGCCTCTAATCTCTGCAAAATATTCCGCCCAAAAGACGTGTGTGTTCTGTACTTTTGCTCCAGATTGAACCACTGCAACATGCGCATTCCGGACTTCTTCCCCCCAAAACATTTCCTCTGAAGTGGTGCTAGGCTAGCCGCCAATTTAAACGTGTCTTTTACTGTAACGTTTAAAGGGAAACAATTCGCTCCTGTCAGCATTTGTGGAGAGTCACACGATACAAGTGTGGCCGCTGGCTCCAACTGTGCCAGATTCGACTGTATTGTCCTTGATCCCCTAGCAACTTGGACCAGAGATGAGCTCACCATCGACCTGAGCTAGGACATAAATGAATGTTTGACCTCAACTTTGCTGCGTCAACTCCTCTGTTCCTTCCCTCCAGTTTGGTGATCGTTGTGCGTCAACTTTTTTTTTTGTCCGCACCCTGTCTGTTTGTCTGTTTGTCTGTCCGTCCATCCGCCCGCCCGCCCGCCCGCCCGCCTGTAATCATGCGTCCGGATCTCTGCGCAAGCCCAGTGTGAGCGAAATAGAACATGAATTCTTGAGCTGGATCCGCCGAGGTGGAGGGCTTGGCCGGGCTGGTCTGGGCTGTACCGGGTCTTGAGAGCCGGAGGGCGCGTATCGAATCCATTCGAAATGTCATATTGATCTCCCGGAAAAATCATCGTAGCTGCCGGCGAAAGCCATCAAAACTTTTTGCGCGGAAAGTAGTAGTAGAACGAGATGAAGAAGAAGGAGAAGGCGGAGGAGTAAAATTTGGCCGTCAAATGTTGTGAGATGGATTCGCCGTCGGCCGCTATCTTGACACCATCAAAATTATCTGGCTCACAGAAGAGGCAATTCCGCTCAGAAAAATCTCTGCTGCTTTTCTATTTTGCTATCAAGAGGAGTTAAGCGAGAAAGAAGAAGAAAAAGAGTGTTCACAATCTCATCTACTTGGCCACTGGAGCATGTTGGAGCTGTAGCGAGCCAGAGCCCGGGGAAGTGATAGTGCATAGAAAAAAAAAACCAATAACTTTGTTCAACGTTAGTTAACTCTGGAGTACGACATAATGGAGTATCATAGCAGAGAAGAGAGAGGTCTTCTCATTGAGGACGTCCGTTGTACATGTTGTAATGGTTTTTTTATCAACTGCTATGGATGCTTCTCCTCCAGTTCGTTCGGGGCATAACTGAGCATCAGAGAGAGAAAAAAAGCTCTTGCCGCAGGTGTAAGCAAAGTTTTCGACCTCCACTGGTTCATGCTCGATGCTGATACCACAGTTTAGGCTCCGGCTCATGTCGGCGTCGCACCGCGTCCTGGTTTATCCCTGCATCGACGTGGCCGCCGCCGCCGCTCGCTCCAACTTAATCGCCCCCGTCATTGTCATCGGCACGTAAGCCCAGACTGCGAAGTAACGTTTAAGCGCTCTTTGCATCGTCCACCGCCATTAAAATTCAATGGAGCCTCCTTTCAAAGAGCGGAAAAAGACCTTTTTACCGACCTTCGCATCAGGGCTTTTATGCCGCACTTGCTCACTCACCTACTCACTCACTCACTCACTTGCTCACTCACTCGCTCACTTCAGAGTCGATCCTTATCTAAAGCATTAAGCGATCGGCGATATTCGCAAATTGGCCTCAGCACCAGAACTCAATCTAGAGCCTGTTTTTTTTTTCCTACCTCTTCTCCTTTATGACGCCCCCATCGTAATACCGGTATGAATAAAACAAGCATTCGTCTTTTTCCTCCTTCAAATTGTTCAGAGAAGAGCTTGAGCAGCCGCCAGAAAAGGAAGTACACGTATATTATGATTGCCTGTGTTTCAACTACGAGGAGGTAATTTTTCTTGCGGGTCGTCTGAGCCCCAAAGAAAGACCGGCCTTTTTCTGACATCACACTGTCTTCTACAAGGGACTTCTTCTTCCTCTTCTTTTGCTGTATGTAAAAAACAGTGAAAAAAGTGTTGAGTGTTTTTATCTGGCCCCTCCTGCATGGGTCTTGTTTGCCTTTCGACCGTCGTGTTGTTGAAAGAGGATGATAGCAGCGTGGTAGATGGACTGACAACTCTCCAAGGAAGGGAGGGCAAATGCGTTTTGGCAATAAATATGCAAATTGAACTCCAGCAGGAGAGAGATGATGACGACGAAGAAGAGGAAGGAGAAGAAGGGCTGCTTGGTACAGATTAAATTACACTTCAGGCAAGAGGAAAAATAACTGGCTCAGTCACATTCAGAACGTATCCATTACATTAATAACGTTAGGGGTGCAACTTTCCTCCGCACAAGTTTATCTGCGTAACGTTTCATCAATGTTGTCAGGAAGGGGGTTCAATTGAACAGGATTCAGGGCAGAAACTTTCTGGGGTGGCAGCTGTCGGAGGGCATGAAAGTAGTTCTTTTTCACATATTTGGCCTGAAAAGAACCGGATCTATAACATACATCAAACGAACGAACGTGCCTGTGGCAACCCTGGTCAATTTAGAGCTGCAACTTTCTAAGTTGGATCAAGAGGCCCTTTTTCAAGTACAGTAAAATCTCTTTTTTATGATATCATTGGTTAGCAGGAAGAATATCATAAATTCAAGATCGTCATAAATTGCAGATAAGGATTTTTTTACCGCATATTTACCATGCATGTGTTTCTACATAAACGACAGACTTATTGAGACCTGTGTGTGAGTACATTTAACTTGCAATTTCATCATAAGAACGCAGCTCGAGTAAGAAGAGAGTTGATTGTTTGTCTGAAACAAGGAATCTGTTTGTTATCTGAGATCGTAACGAGCCTTCAAGGATTGTACAAAGACGTCTTCTTCCTAAGATCCTTAATGTCTGAATCAAGGCCTCAACTTTGTCCTCAGGTTGGCACTCTGGCCGTGTTTTTGCACCAACGCTGGCACCCTTGACTTGTTCTTGACTGTCGACAGTTTCCACATCAGCACTGCCACAAACGAATCATGCACAGTGTGACCATTTCCTACTCAGTGGCCTGTAGTTTCGCATCACAAGTTCGAGATGACAGAACTTAAAAATGTCCCAAGCTTTGGGAAGTTTTTTGGTTAAAAAAAGGTAGTCGGTAACAAAAACATCCTAAAAAATCATCAAGTTGACATCATCTTTCTGTATTTAGCATCGAACAGCCCTACAAACTAAGTTGTAGCCACCGCGACAGCGCGATGACGGAGAAAGTTCTGATAGCTCAATGGAATCAGACTCTTCTTGAACAAATATTAGCCGTTATATTAGTGAGGAAAAGAACCTTTCTTGGCAGACTTGAGCAGGGTTGTGCGCTGTTTCTCAGTGCGTCAAAGCCTCGAAGACTTGGTATTGTATGCTGGCAGATGCATCATGCTACCCAAGCACTTGAGACTCTGCGGTGAAGCCTTAGGCTTGGAGAAGCAGAGCATGGACATGCCAGCTGAAGTCCCCACCTTTTCTTTTTCCAACTTTGCTTCCAGGAAGTCGGATGTTACCATGCATTAACAACAATGTTTTTCTCTCTCTTCTCGCAGGATCGTCTGCCAGCAGAGTGAGTTCCGACGCCCTGACGTCGACGCCCCCGCCTTCGCTTGTCCTCTCCACCGTGGTCACGGCCGCCGTCGTCCTGTCCACGTCCTTCTGCTGGCATTAATTGGAATTCGGCGGGGGAAGAAAAAGGAGGACAGAAGTCATTGGAGCAGAGCAAAGAAGAGAGAGAAAAAGATGTTTCCCTCCTCATCCAAAGATTCTACGCTCTGATAAAGGAGGGAATTGACAATCTTTTATGCCCCAGACTTGGACCTTCAAGATCTTCTACAGCGAGAAGATGAGAAGAAGCCACTCAGATGGTTGCCGTAAAAAGTTATTGCAAGCTTCTTCTCTAGTCATAAACTGCCCCAGAATAAAGGGGGAGCGAAACCGCAGTGATTTCACAGAAGAACAACAACAAAAAACTCAAATTCTTGTCTGTGGGACGAGTTTCTTCCAAAAGTGATGGTATTTCTGTGTGCTGACATGTGTCTTGTTGAAAAGACTGCCAAAGACAGCTCATTAGTGGTCTTCTTCCCAGTGCCAGGTGAGGAAAAGTGCGAACCTTCAGTGCAAAACAAGAAAAACACTGCATGCAAAAAATATAAATGAAAGGGAGTCTTCTATTGTAGGTCTCGTATGCTGTGGACAATGGAATAAAGTCTATGATGAGGAGCTGTTTGAGTTGTTTCGTTTAAACAAAGCGATCTGTTCTACCACCGCCACCCACAAGCCACGACAATCCCCCCCCCCCTTCTTCTCTCCCCTAATACCTGCTCATTTCACCTGCCCAAATTAGCGTCGGGCCCAAAAGTTATAAATCTGGATTGTGCGCAATAAAAATGGGCATGCATCATCTCTTTTGGGCACTTCTTAATGCCCAGTTGCTTCTTGCTTCTGGCGTGTTGAGCTGGCATTATTTTTTCGCACTTTCTTTGAAAAGAGCGATAGGCAAAACTGGAGGAGGAAGAGGGGCAGGCTGAAAAGGACCATGGTCCAGGTCGTCGTGGTGCTCATCTCCGTCGGAATGATTGCGGTCGCCATGGTGGTCACGGTCTCATAAATGTGGCTCATGACTGAACAGGAGCGCCCCAGCACGCCCTCTTGGAGCCACTTTTTTATCCGCTTTTTGCGACTTTTGGAAAAAGTATGAGAAGCACGTCAATTCTGTCCTAAAACAATAAACTGTGTGAAGCTTAATACGCACTTTTTTATGTGAAGCGTCAAAACTGTCTACTCTGGACTTTACTCCACAGAAGCAAAGTTGGCGACTACTTAATTACGAAGCCTGTGCGGGCCGGGTGGAGCAAAAGTAACCCGGTACAAGTACAAACAGTAGTGACTTGGTCCATGCATATGGGTCAAATGGCATTGGATAAGGTTTCTTTTCACTTGTTTCACCCTGTAGGTCGGTTACAGCCCTTTGACCACTCAGGGAGTCCACTTAGAGCGTTTATACCTCTGCCTGACTAATTTCTCCCCCTCCCCTCTTTTACTGCGCGAATGCATGAAAAAAAAGAAGAGAAGAGCTCTGTAAACAGAAATCGTGTCTATTTCTAGCGCCCAAGCCGACATTGAGGCCGTCAAGGCAGCCACTGAGACAGGCCAGAACTCAGGGCTTGGCAATCTTGACTTCTTCTCCTCCTCTGACTTTTTTATCTGCCAGGCATAGACAGAAAATAAGGGGAAAAGGATGCGCGCCAGTCACGCGAGTCTGGCGCAGGCTTCATTTGAGCTTTGTTCGAGCCTCATTCGAGCCTGGATTGAGCCTCATTCGAGCCTGGATTGAGCCTCAGTCGAGCCTCAGTCGGGCCTCAGTCGAGCCTCAGTCGGGCCTCAGTCGAGCCTCAGTCGAGCCTCAGTCGAGCCTCAGTCGAGCTTCAGTCGAGCCTCAGTCGAGCCCCGTTTCAGCCTCAGTCGAGCCTTAGTCGAGTCTCACTTAAGCCCCATTTCAGCCTCAGTCGAGCTTCGGTCGAGCCTCCTCTTGACGAGTGGGGTCGATAAAAAGGCGATTCGAATCTGCCTCACTCGGAATAAAGCACAGATGGATATCAGGACACAAACGCAAGAAACATTTCTTTCTTCTCGAGCCCCGGAAGAGATCTTTTGGCTTGCAAAAAAGGGGGGGAGCTACGGAGAGAGGATATTTCTTTTCCTTCTCTCTTGGGGTAGATGGGATTCCATTTTCTGGGCTTCAGGCGGAGCTAATGAAATGGCGCATTAATGTCCTCCACCGGGATATTTGTGGGGAGAGAAACTCATCCTTCAGACCCCGACGCATAAAACAGGTGCACCCGGACGGAGTCAAACAGAAGGTCATGCTTCAAAATGAGAAACGGACCTGAAGTCCCACGAGTCATTGTGACACAGACACGAGAGAAAAGACTGACCGGAGCACCAGGATTCCCGCACTTCAGGTCGAATCCCCCAGGTTGAGATGAAAAAACAAGCCAAACAAGACCAGGGCAGTTCAGGTACAACAATGCACAGGGTGCAACTTATTTAACTCCATTGACCCAAGGAACGGATGAGGCAGAATGTTAGCAACAGCTGTGGAAAGTGTGGACCTGTTGCCGTCGGATATCTTAAATGCGGGGCAGAAATCTGCTTTGACCTTGGCAGTCGCGATGAAAAAGATGGGGGCAACAACTTTTTTGTTGACTATTTTGATGCTGTTCAGCAAGATTCAAGCCTTCAAATGCGGCCCAGAATGACTTCCTTCTTGCCTTGTCGTGATGTAGCCGAGCTCATTGAACCTATTTCTGATTTTTCATGGCAACGAAAAAAGGTCTCAACTGATGTAGGTCAGATTGTCTGCTGATAACCTCATTTCAAACCTGCCATGTGTAAAAAACATGTATAAAGCCGAGGATGACACTAACGACAGAATACAGTGATAGATATACTCTTGAGGCAAAATGATATTTCACCGACGAGTTGCAGTAATAGTTGATTTTTACCCAAGATTTTTAGGTAAATACCACCTTGCATAACAAAAACCTTAAGAAGATGAGTTGTGGCTGAGGTTGAATAGCCTATATCGAACAGAGTGAACTCAATATGACGTTTCAAAATGATTTGAGATGAATGAAAAAGCTAAATGAATGCAACTTTACTGAGACAACCTGTGCAGTTCAGCACCATACAGCATGAATTGGACAGAAGACATGGAGGAGGAAATAACGTACGTAGCGTTCGTCTCTCAAAGCTTAAATTCAGTTTAGCGTAAGAAGTAAAGAGCTACTGTACTTGCAACAATCTTAGATCACAATCTGTCATTCTTGGATTGAGTGCGACAAAATCGATCATGGGACTTGTAAATTCGATCCGCTCATCTGTCATATTTTCAGCAATAAAGCAGTCTATGTACCGAAAACTTTAGGTGCGCTCACTGCTACGTCGTTAGTAAATACAGCGTCGGTTTGTTTTCACCCATTCATCCCTTTTCTACTTGCTGCTGGTGCTGCTGTTTACTAGGGCTCACAAAGGTCAAAAGACACTCAATGAGACAGTCCGAGAAACTGTTCTACTCATTCAGCTCCTTTAAATACATTCAGTTTTTGTGTGAGTTAGAACGTTGGTAACAAAACGTTGCAAATCATGGTCAAAGACTCATTTCATACTTTTCTAAGCGGCTCGTATCAGTACAGTTAGAACTCAGTTGATCTCAACAGTTATAGACGGGCCGCATTTGAAACGCTATGCTAATCACACCTTATTCATTTTCTTTATCAACATCTTATGCAGTGCGAAGCACCTCAGCACGCGGGCTCAGTTAAGTTGCAACGCAAACTATTTACACCACAAATCATTGTCAACAGTTCTCGCTCATCTTGCATCAACCCTGTTATGTACCATACATTGAAAAACACCGGCTAGATCTGATCCATCCTGTGCTGTCTCAAGTGTTGACCACAGGCCAGTTGTCCAGAAGACATTCAAAAAAGTGTTGTATCGTGTGAAATAGACAATAATTTTATGCAACTTGACGAAAATACAAAGATTTTGTTGTGATGAGCGACTTGGAAGGTTCTCTTATGCTCGCAAACTTTCAGCCCTCAGCTTTCCTGAATGCCCCAAACAGAAAAGTGTATTGAAATTGAAGTATGGGGATTGATGGAAAGTAACCCCTAGGAGAAGTTGTGCTGATGCATTGATCTAGTGAAGACCCGCAAAAAAACTTTCACGCTTGACAGCACTAACAGTTAAGAACGACGTTGTCGATTCCTTGTGATAGAACATACATCACCTTTTTCTCTGCTCAAAGTGCATTTCACAGCATGTACACGGTTTCCGATATGGAAGAAGAGGCTCCTTAAAAAATAAAAATCGAAATTTTCCAGATACATTTTGGCTATGAAAGGGTGGAAGATATTTTTCTCGTACTAACCTTCACATTTTCGAGGTCGAAATTACTTTCTGCGCAATGAAATTCAAGACCACGACCTGTTCATACGTGTGCACAGAGGGGGGGGGGGAAGGACGGAAAGAGGGGGTGTGTGAGAGAGCAAAACTGCGTGCCAAATTGTAATTTTTTCTCCTTCCCCCCTTGACTCCAATTGCTTCTCCAGTCAGATGAGAAGACAAGAAGCATCTTTAAAAACCTCTCTGCGATTTACTATTTTCGCGTGCGCTTCATCAGTGGGGTAACGAAGTGGGGGTAACACGCAAATTCTCGGACAAGGGGGATAAGGTGAATTCTCCCCTTGTCTTCCTCTCTCTCGCTCCCTGGAATTCTGTAGTCGCGACCAATTGCTTCCGGTGAATAAAATGTTCGTCCGGCAACGACGACGAAAACAACCTCCCACGCAGAGGCAACAGCAGCAGCAACAGCAACAACAACGGAAACAACATCAACACTTCACGGACGGCGAACGGGGAACTGTCGGAGAGGGGAGGGGGTCAAAGGGTCGCACACCCCCTTTAAGACCGAGGGACGTCCCCGGGAGACTCTCAAATGCAGAGTTGGTGATGCGGGAAAGGTGAATCTGACCCAAGTCACTCCGGGTCGGAAAGACTTCTTGGATGGAATCAAGAAGCCGGGTGTTTCCGGACTGGGTCAATTTAGCCAGCAGTTTTATTGGCATGAGCTACTTTTTCTTTATTACTGCTCTTCATGTATATCATTCAAGATAATGATCGCATATGTCTCATTTAGTTTTACGTGTCAGCATCGGCTACTTAACATTCACCGACTCGACTACTTCATACTTCCTTGGGCAAATGCAAAACCTTGCCTCAAATCCGAGTCAGATTCGGGTTTTTTTGTATTTACTTCTTTCAATTTTCCAGCAGTGACAAATTTGAGTGCGATGGAAAGTGTTGAAGTCGGGATAGGGATTCGAGCCCGCCCAAATCCTGATTCGAGTCATCACTCAATCACCGTTAGGCTACTTTTCGACTGCGCTATTACTATTGGACAACACCATGACAGTGTTTTACTCAGCGCCTCCTTTGCACCATCGAGTCGTCCCCTGCGAGGACAGAGCTGTGGTCCTGTGTCTAACGTCTTATGTCTTGGATGTTTTCAACCTCCGAGTGCGTCCCAACCGCTCGATGACTCCGACAGATCCGACCCATCCCTATTCGGGAGGTGCCAAAATGAGAAGGGGGTTTATTTATTCGTCGAAATCATCTGCAGCCTCTTCTTGATCCTTCTCTCGCTCTTGCTTGAACAAAGAGCGTCTCATTACGGCTTTATTACGGCAGCTGTCAGAGTCAGCGGGGCTTTTTTTGCCCCCCCCCCTCGCCTTGGCCGGTGATGCCAAGGATCAAGAAGCAAAAGGTGAGCTGAGCTGAGAGGTAAACGATGATGAGGAAGATAAGGAGACAAAGAAAAAAGGCTACTTTTCTTCTATTTCTCAGCAATTTATCTCCACAGGAGAAGCTTGAATGGAGCAGAGCGAGCGAGCGAGAGAAAGATGTTGTTCCAAATGATCTCAGGGACCAGCTCACAATCCTGGATGGAGAAGAGCCCAAAGAGGCGGCCTCTTTATAATCTCCAGAAAGTAGGAAGAGAAGAAAAAAATCCGCCTCCCTCCGGTGCATGCAAGAGAATTGTTGGAAGAAATTTACGACGGCGGCGGAAAAACTGGACTAATTGCAGGGAGTTTGAATTACTGCAGGCAAATGATGGTTTTGTTCTGCTCAGAGAGAGAGGACTAATTGCTGGAGTGTCAAGACGACTGTAAAGAGCACTGCAAACACACAATTTTGGCTTGTTTTTTAGTCCGGCAAGTAAGTACGGCCAGCTCCACACACGAAAGTACAGGGTGACTGATAACTTCTGGTACCTGCCTTCAGTTTGAAACCTTCGTGAGAAAATGCTAGGATCGCGCGCGGCCGTGATCTACATGCGCAGAAGATACAGGTGGCTCAAAATGTTCAGTCGGTTTCACTTGCCAACACCACGACAGCAAAATAGTCGACATGGACCTTAACTCATTTTGCATATATGATGAGTTTGTATGCATGGAGATGTTTCGTTGGTGTACATAGAGAAGACCAAAAGAAACTCCTCAATAGTATGTGAGCAAAAACCCGCGCTCTCTGAAAATCATTAAGGAAATGGCAATTTATAGATGTGCACCAAATTAAAATTCAAACTGTGAGCAGAGACTCTTTCTCTGCTGAAAAAATAGAGAGAATACGTTGGTTCAATTTTTGGCACCTGTATTAAGCCAAAAAATTCTGTACCCCTCGTACCGAATAAGTCAGTTGGTAGCTTCCCTTTGAAAAACTTCAGCAAGATCTAGTGTGGCAATGAAGAGTCAGAACAAAGTTTTTTAACATCTCTTATAAATGTATGTCAACAACTTAGTTTTGAAACCTGCCACGTTGGCATCGCTGCCTGGCCTATGGCTCCTTATTGCCAAACTAGATCTTGTTGAAGTTTTTATAAAGGGAAGCCATCAATTGACTAACCTGGCTCACCAACAATGTGCACATCGATCCTGTTGGAAGGCTCTTATCCCTCATCACCTCGTTTGGCCCCTGGGTAGTTCTGCTTTAGCCACCTCAGGTAGAGTCAGGATTGTCTCTGAAAATGTCCAATTCTGTGAATCCATTTTCACTGCAGGGCCATAGATGATCAGGTGGCTCTAGCCATCTGGTGTAGCCGGACATCAGATCATTACTGTAAATGCGAGCACTTAAGATCAAGGTTGATTCATGCAGTGGCAGCAGGGCACAATTATCTTCAGCAGTAAGTTCCCATAGCACTTTTGTTCCAAACTGTCTGTCTTGAGAACCAGAAATATCAATAGTTGAGTAAAATGCAAAAGCCCCAGCCACTTTCTAGATTAATTATAGCAGGTGCAGACTTTTCCCTCACATGGTGTGGATGCTTATTGCTCAGGCTGTGCAAGATCTACAAATGCATGACTGGGCTCATTTGAAATAGGATATTCAAAATTTTCGTGAGCAAAGGGAATTTCGTAATTCGGGTCCTAGGTGACGAAGCTATTTTCTTGTCAAGATGGAACACATAGCAGAAGTTACCATGCGTCCTGCAAGTGCCGTAAATTGTTGCAGAAATGAAACCGACTGAATGTGCAACTACATCTCACCAGTACAATTGGTACAGTGCTTTGAAAACTGATGCTGAAATTTGACCATTTGGCGGTAGAATAGTAATAGCTGCTCATGCGAGTGTGAGTATTCCGTTCTGTGTCTTCAAAAGAAAACACCAGCAGCCATAACTGTGCTGTAAGAATATGTAACAACACTCATTGGCCATTCCTTGAAGACCCCTTAATAAACACCAAGAATGCTTCTTGGTCTCCCTGCAGAGGGCTTCTTATGCACATAATACAACAGCTGTTCAGTGCGAACACATACTACAACTTTGTCAAGTTTTGAGCAACTATGGGCTACCCCGTACGGAGCTGCTGATGCACATGAACCATACTTCTTGTCACCCGGAACGGAGCCGCTGATGCACGCACTGTTGCAGTTGCTCATGCATATTGTACAAGTTGCAAATTGCGTGAGTTCGACTTGATCTATTGGTTGCAGCGTCTGCCTGAGGTGGTGACGGCTGCAGAGGAAGGAAGTGAGCATCAAAGCATTGGACCATTACACCTTTAATTAGATCGGGACAAGAAAAGCGATCCAATTTCCCAGACACTGGACGCTGGCTGGGAAGAAGAAGCAAAAGACCCTTGAAGAATGCTGCTGCTGTGATGATTTTTTTGCCGATGTCATCAACTTTGGTCGGTCGAGCAAACACAAAGAAAAGCTTGAGTTCCCCACACACACAAAACACGCACAACACACACAGCTGGGTGTCGGAGTCCAACCTGTGCGGACGGCGTGAGTGGAGCCCTCTGTGTGTGTCACGCATGCGCAGGCGGACGAGAGGAGGGGAACGGAGAAGTCAGGCAACAGACGACAACAGCAATTATTTGTGGGTAGCTTTTGTAGCTTAAAAAGCAATTCTGGGGACATCTGGAGGTCGAACAAAGCAAGACAGAGAGAGAGGGAACTCGCCTCAGAAGTGTCGTGCTGAAAGGTGAAGAAAGAGACTTTTCTTCTTAAAGAGTAAATACGAATACTTTTAAGCAACACCAATGATTTAAGCTCTTTGTTGCCTGGAATGAGTGAAAACGCACTCGGCGTGTTTACTGCTAGTTAAGTAAAATGACTCATTTTGACAATGTTGCTCGAGTTTACTCAATCGAGAAAAATTAAGCTTGGCTTGGCTGGCTTGAGAGCAACAACAACCGTTGTATCACATTACATGCTGGAATTTGTACAGAAAGTACAGCCGATTTCACGTCTACTCGGTAAAATGTCTCATGTCGACAGTATTACAAAAATCATCTTGGTATTTTTCCAGCAGAGTCGAAAAGGTCTGATGATACAGTTGCTGTAATACAATTTCACAATTTGAGTGCTTTTGGGTGGGCAAAAGCTGGTGGAACTCAAGTGATCTTGTGGCTGCTCAACCAAGTTTACAGTTGTTACACTTAACATTATTTAAGCACTACAAACCACGCAAACAGAGTTGTTAATAACTGTTCTTAACAGTTAAGCATGATACTCGGTGTGACAGAGCGCCTCAAAGAAACCATCTCCTCCATACGGTCTAAAAGCGTGTCGAGGAGAGGAGAGAAAAGTAAAAAATGATCTCTAAATGAGATCATTCTCATTATGTTTGTATTGTCGTCTAATGAATGAGGTCGATTCTTTTCTGCTCCAATTGATGGTTGCGGCCTCTGGGCAGGCAGGCGGCCAGGCGGGCGGCCTCTTGGCAGGTAGGTGGTGATGAGTCTGGCCACGCGTGTAATTAGACCATTGAGAGCAGAAAAATTGTGTGGGTAAGTTTGTTTGTTTCTTCCCCACGTAACTAACGAACTTGTGTATTTCTTTTTTTTTTCTTCATCTTCTTCTACTTATTTCAGAGTCATTCTCTCGTCAATGGAATTTTACATCTGTCTCTCACTTCAGTCAAGCACCTTGTATGAAGTAAATATTTCCCCTGCCCATTAATGCGTGTAGCTCCTCATTATGATGGCAGCAGGAGGAGGAGAAGCACACAACAGGCAGGCAACTCCTGTGATGAGAAGCAAGAAAATATCTTTTTTTCTCCTTCTGCGACGAATTTCACAGAGTCACTTTCGAGGAAAAAATAAAGAAACTTTTCAGAAAAAGGGGCTTAAAGCGAAGGATGAGTTTTTAGGCTTGGACCTACATCAACACAGGTTTTTCTTCACTCCTTAACGTGGATGTTGACTGAATTGGCAAAGTCCAAGACTGTTAACAGTCTAGGAATCGCAATCCTTAAGTGACGTGTACACGAATCCCTGGAGGTTTCGAGAAGTGAGCATCTCCCATTCTTTGACAATGTGATACTCAATCCTCGTTGGGTCCTTGCCAAGATCTGATCCGAGTGCCCATCTTGTTCACATTAGGCTGAACTTGATATTACCATAAAGCAGCACTGAGAACAAAGTATTTAGATCTCCAGAAAGAGCCTTTCTAGGACAACGGAATACAATGGACGACGCTTAAATAGGCCACTGTATAAACGGGCCAGACGCTTAAGTGGGCCGGGAGACCCCGAACCAAAACAAATACCCTGTTTTTATGTAAATTATGACTGTTAAACGGGCTAGTAAAAGTGCCCCTCCGATGGAGAAGCAGGCCAAAAAGTTGTGATGATGAAGTACAGAGTTGTGTGTCAAAGCCGGTGAATGATGCTTCTGCTGCTTTGCTTTGCAACTTCACCTGTTTCGAGTCAGCAAACTGGTGCTGCATTCCTCACTTTCTGGTTTGGCAAAAAAAGGGGCGTCCAAATGTTCACACTATTCAATGTCTCTGGCCAAAAGAAGGAGCAATTTTTCTGCACTTGATTTGGTCACTATGCTGAAATGGGTCATGTTGCTCAGCCTGGGAGAGTCTTTGTGCATCTGGCCCTGTTGTTCGTCACTCTGAGTTTTGACCTCCAGATAATTCAGAAATACTGATTTCCAAATCTGGAAGAACTGGATTCTATGATTCAGCAACTTTTTCTGATTTGAATCCTCATCAAGACTTATTTTCCCCATCTGTCGTGATGAGGGCTGACCCACATAGACAAGCATGCTGATATATGGGTCAGTCTAGACGTTATGTCTACAAAAGGTGAGCCTACATATCTGCATGACTTAGCCTGCATGTCCATCTTTCTGTCCAGTGTGCATATGGTGTATAGGCTGACCCATACAGATACATTGGCTGACCCCTATGCATGTATAGGCTGACCCACACAAATTTACTCATACACAGGTAATGGCAAATACACAGATCAGGGGTTGACACAGATCAGACCTGATTTGCCTTTGCTTGCTACTGCTTTTGTATGGTCAACAACTAGGAACACGTGGGCCTAGAAAAACTGAAGAGCTGGCTGCACCCAGGATGCTTTATCGTGATGTCAACAATCCTCCAAGCTTGCGAAAAAAATTCCTTATAGGAAGAGCTGCTGCGACAGGTTTTTTCAGTCTGGTCAGTGATTCGTCGTCTCCTGAAGGTGCGTTTACACTATGAATGATGATAGAAAAAATCCGCTGATTCAACCCAACCTTTTCCTGTGGAGGAAGGAAGATGAGTCGATGTTTTATTTGATCAACAAGTCAATCGACCTAATGAATTGAGCGTCGTGCTTCATTTGAACTTGACTCCTCATTCTGGGGTCTCGTCCAACCCTTTTTCCTCGTTCTTCTTGTCACGACCGTCGATGATCAGCTGCACTTTGTTGTTTATGCGTGCGAGCAACACTGTTTCCATATTGAACACTCACGTACATGTGCATAAAGATTTAATTGCATGCATAAGTACGTCTGTCTCTTAATACTATGAGTCTGGAGTGTCGAGGTCGCTGAAAAACGCAAACAGTTTGGTCGCGAGTTCAGCCTTGAGTGCCCAAAATGACGCTCGTCCAAAAGTATGAGCAGAAAACCTGGAGGTGCCCTTGTTGTAAGCAGGTCTTTTCAATGCAGCACTGGCTAGGAGACCCACCACGGTGAGATCCTGCGGAACAACCAATCTGATTTTAAATGAGAGCTGAGATCGACGCAGCACCAAGTCTAAGAAAGAAAGAAAAAAGACTTCTTCTCTCCCTCTCTATCTCCCTCTCTCTTTGTGCACTCCAAAAGTCCCAGGAATTCAATTCGACCAAGCAAAATGGTTACTTGGAATCTGCAACAAGCAACACTCGTTGTTGTCGTGTCCAGCCTGACTGACTTAGGTGGTCTGGTCTGCCTTTAGTAGTGTTTCCAAATGCTCGAAGTTTCCAAAAAATCGAGTTTGGTCAAAAGGTCGAGTGCCGAACTGGAATTTGAGCTTGGATCAAGCACTGGAGAATAAAACAATGCAGAGGATGTCTTTTTAAGTACATGTTTCTGCACTTGCCCGCTATATTTTGAGTAGAAGATCAATGACAAGTTTTTTGTCGTAGTTATGCAAAAGAAACACATCTTCTTCAATTCCATTTTTTTTTCTTGAACGTGGCAGTAGTGAAAGTGCAAGAAGAAGAAGAGAGAAAGGCAGACAATCTCGGAACACGAATTCGAATTTAACAAATCGAGTTTCAAATTGAACCTAGAGGGGTGAAACTTGATTTGCTTCTTTCGAGTTTGAATGGGGTGAAACTCGAATCTGGTGGAGTTCGGTTTCACTCGATTTGGAAGCACTAGTTCGAAGCAGAACCCCTGTGTGTGGAGGCTCAGAGATAAATCTAGCCGCTCCTTACGAGTACATCACTACGGGTGAAGCTCATGAGCAAGTTTTGTCATCAGTTAAGATCCTTGAGATACGCATAAGGAACAGCTTTTAATTGGAGACGAAGTAATGAGTTTTGCCATGATAAATCGTATCTGTGTGGGGCGTCGTATTTCATTTCAATTAACATTCGATTGTTTTCACCGAGAACAAATGACTCCGACCCTGAGATCACTTCCGTCTTGGAGGAGGAGAATCCATTTGTATGAACAGATCCCTATGCTGGAGCTGAAGGAGCAGCTGCAGGAGCATTAGCAGAGTCAGGATGGAGTAAAATGAAACACTCGCTCATCATCATGTCACTGACAGAGAGAAAGAGTAGATTCAGCTTGTTCTCTTTCTCTCTCCAAGTGATGATTTGCACATTTGTCAGGCACAAACGGGACTGTTGCAAATTCGCAATTACGGGAATTCGACTCTTTTGCACCCTCTTTAACCGTTTACTTCGTGTGCGCCAAAATGTATGATGTCAATAGTGTCTAATTTCAACAAAAAATAATGGCGGAAGCATAGGGGTATTATATTATTTGAGTAGGAAAAGACATTTCTCTTCGCACAAGTTCTACTTCAAGATCGAAATCTACCCATTCCTCTGTCCTTTGTTCAGGTAAAGGCGGGACTTTTGGGGCACCCCGTGTTTGGACTGCACAAATGTACCTCTCTCTCTCTCTCTCATTTGTTCACCCTGAGACGACACTTTTCTTTCAAACACCCCGCAGAGTTCTGCTTCAAGACCACACCACTTTCTCCCTCATGTTTACACCTCCAGAAGATACTTTTTCGCCGCCCTGTGGAGTGCTGCTTCAAGACCCCTTCACTCTGTCTCATCTGTACACCCACTTTTGGGCCACCCTGTCCAAGTTCTTCTTTTAGACAGCATAAATCTACCGATTTCTCTCTCCTCATTTGTTCATCTGGAGGGCAAAGAAGCGTCTGGCAGATGCCATTCTTCTTAATTGGCCACCCTGCCAAAGCAGACTTTAGTGTGTGGCCTCGGGGGAGCATAGATAAATCAGATAGGCAGAAAGAACGAGGGAGAGAATTGCATTTCTCTTAATATGAGACTGTGCAATTGGCCTCTTGAGCGCATGTATTTATTTAAAGCTGTTCCTAACGTCTGGCAGTTCATCTTTTTCTTCGTACTCTCTCTATTTTCTGTGGCCGCACCTCTGACATCAATTTTGTCTAGTTCTGGTGGTGTTTGTGTCCGCTGACAAGCCTTTCTCGATTTTTCAACGTCCGCCAGTCACGACCAGAGCCAGTGGAAGGCAGAATAATGCCAACGACGCCTTCTGGACTGGCTCAACTCCAAGGCTGCATCTCCCTCCTCCCTCCAAACACACTTTAAGACTGCCTTTAAGGTGTTCAGAGTCAGAGTGCATTGAAAAAGTACAAAAAGGCATCCCCAAATGTCGGTCATTACTGGACATTCCAAGCTCTGTAATCGTTGCTCGCCTGGACACTCACGGTCAGGTCATTGCTACTTCACATCATTAGTCAAACATGAGAGAGAAAGAAAAATGTTATCTGGAAAAGAGATCGTTTTCATACGAGTTTCCTTCTATTTCCGTCGCCAAATTCTTCTTTCTTGTGTCAAGACCAAAAAGCGTCGTCGTTCGTTGGTTGAGAGACAGAAAGAAAGAAAGAAGGATCGTTAAGAGCTTCTTTTGTCTATGGATCACGAAAGGTTCGGCTCACACACACAATTACAATTCTATGTGTCACTTTGTGGGCTGATGAAGAGGCAGGAAAAAAAAGAAGCTTTGAGCAGCTCAGTGAATGCACAGGGTGAGTCAAGAGGGGCGAGACCAGAGCTACTCCACGATTGTGCACGGGGTGAGTCAAAAAAGATTGCACGACGAGAGCAATTAGCTGATAAAAGTGATAAATCTACTGTGGAAAAAAGTGACTCATACCCAATAGAATCTTTTCGCTTCTTATTAGGAAGGACAGTCGATGGGGGAAAAAAAATTAACGTACAGTGAAGTCCCGATTTAATGATATTTCAGACGTATCGTGGACTTCAGGATTCCTCAGAGTAAAAAGTCCTTAGGCAGCAATATTATCGTTACATGGAGACTTTACTGTACCTTTTTGCCAAGCAACTAATTGCTCCTCTGTCAAGTCTACGTGCTTGCTTAGAATGATTTTTGACATCACTCGTCAAGGATGCAGATCAGGTCAAAAGTGAGCATACTATTATTAAAAAACAATCATTATTCAGTGGTTTGAATAGCCCATACATTGTGAATCAAAGACTTTTTACCGTTGCAGTCTTGGGGAAAAAACAAACTGTATTCAATGTCATGAATAATAAATAACTGAGCACAGAGGACAAAAAGGCTTCTCGACCACGACAGCGTAATTATAATTGACCAAACAATGATCACAAATCGCATATACGAGACTTGATTAAAGAAGCAGATGTGAGTGCAAGCACGTCTTTTTTTTTTCATTATGTCCGGGTCACACTCATAGGAGATCTTCCTTTTGTGGCAACTCCAGTCCGGTACATATTAACTCATAGAATGGAATGCCTTTGTACTGTAGTCATAGCCACAGAGCGTTGGGGCTTGGCTTGGCCCGAAATATTTTCAATTACACTGCTTCTTTGGCAGCTCGAGGGGATAAAGATGATATCATAGGGATTATTAGCTCGGAAAATATCCGCGGGAGCTTCGGCGGGTTTATTGTGAGTCGGTCGGTCCAGGCCTTAAGAGTCTACGGACATCACCCGAGGGTTTTGTTGCTAGATTTTTTTTAAAGGCCGAGTAATTACAGATGAGGGAGGAACGACAAAACACCACACGTGTAGAGCGGAGCAGAGCAGAGCAGAGCAGAGTGAAGAGGAGATCGTTTTCGCAGATAGGGAAGAGGAGCGTGAACAACTTGACAAGTTGATCTCAGTCATGTTACTACTGGAGGAGGAGCAGTACAGTACGGACTCAATTTGGTCAGACGCCGGTAGTGATGACGCCAGCCCGGGCTTGAATCTGCCCAGTGCTGATCTGAGGCACATTTAACCAGAGCGCTGAACATTTGGGCAGTGGTGGCTTTCAGACATTAGCTCATCTGATGGTTACGTATACACTTAAAGTCTGTAAGACAAACGGTCGATCCTCGATGTAGGAGTACTCAATAATTCTTCTCTCAAGAATACTTCTTCCATCGTCTGAAAGCTCTTGTAGTAACCGTATTTGCTTCGAGAATAATGTCGAAAATCTCATTACTCGACGTAAGAATACAAAATTGATCCGGAAAGAGGTGAGAAATTAATGAAACTATGACATTTTTCGGCCATCTTGGCCGATCAACTTTGCCCTGCGGTGCGGCTCACTCTTCAGCGACGACCACCGGCGAAACTTCAGCCTGGTCGATGAGATGAACATCGAGGACTTCGATGCCGAGGATGAGGCCATCTCCAGTGTGGAACTGGATTCTGCTGAGGACGTCAAAAGGGAGGATGAGGACGTGGACGTCATCAAGCCTAAGGCGAGCCTCGCCATTGCAGCTCAACTTCCCACCAGCGGCCAGAGCAGCGGCCTTGCGCCTACTGTCCTTCTTGCCTCCAGCAAGCTGAATAGAGTGACACACATGACAGAGCCAGAAGCAGCCCTGGGTCACTAAATCTCTTAAGTTCCAAGTGACTGAAAAAAAATCGTTCTTTTTGCCACGGGCAGCTTCTGAAATCGCTGTAACCTCTCATGGCGGGAAAGAATGTATTGGATTATTACTACATGATGGACGTGTTTTATACGCCTAGTGACCAACTGTTGAAAAGCCACCAATATTCCTATTTTACCCCGAGAGCCATTGAGGACGGCTCGAGGCCTTACTTGCCAGTTTGATTTGTTACACTGTCGCAACTCTGCTGGACCGGGTTGACGAGGCCTCAAGCCCCCACCAGAGCTCGCATCATCACTACGAAGCAGTGCGACGGAGACACAAAAATGGCCTCTGCCGCTCTTCCAAATTCGTTGCGCGGATTATGACGGCCAGCGAAGAGCATCAAGGCGAGACAATCCCATATTTTTTTTCTTTTTGGGTGAGGACGGGCAGAAACGCCTCTTTTCGCTCCAACCACACACGAAGATGAGTCTGAGGCGTCTGAAGCCCCTGGGGGCGATTTTTCAATCAGACTCGACAAATACCAGCCGCGAGAAGAGACAGACAGGCAGGCTTTACCTCTTCGTCCGTCCTTTCCTAGCTCGGCCTCACCTCTGGTCGGGGTAGCCCGGGGTAGTCAGGGCGGAACCCACCCTATCAGTACTGACAGCAGAAAGAAATTCCGCGAGAAATATCAGAGCTGTCAATCGGCAACAGCAGAGAGGAAAGGAATCATTTCTGCCTCATTGGGCGTCTCTTTTTGGGTGGAAAATTTTTAGGGAAGACACAGAGAGGCCGCAATTAATTCTCCTCAGGTTCGAGCTTCGGGGCTCTTGCTTGGCCACAACACTTGTCTAATGTTGGCTTATCTACACCGGAGGAGTAAAGTTGGAGATAACGCCAATCTGTGCTGATGTTGACGTTCTTTCCCACAGAATTGGGGGTTCCTCAGAGTGTCATTTGGGCTTCTTCACTGCCTTCCTTGATGGATTCGGGGGTGCGACCCGATCTACACAGTGCGGTCGGGTGCACGAGTTACATGCTCAGCGTTGCCATGTTTCTGTTGTCATCGAAAGTAAGACTGATAATTCGCCCCCTGACAAGGAGGAAAAAGATGAAGTCAAATTTCCCATTTGTGTTGTAAAAGGTTCTGTTTGAAACTGGGTTTCTCGCATAAACTTGTATGATATTTTATACGATATCCAACGCTTCTCTGTTCGCATCTACTCCCCTAATTAGCTCTATCGTCTATCAAAAATGCACTAGATCTGGAGCTGCCGCCAAAGCCTCGATCCAGTCCACAATATGCGATCTTACTGAGAACTTCTCTGCCTCATGAGTCTTGACACCACAGAGATAAAGGACACTAAATAATATATTCCAGAGAAAAACTGCTTCAGACCAGATCGGATTTGTAAAATCCAGCTTAAGAGAAAAGCCAGCTGGCATCACTGACTGCTACCTGTTACTGGTCATACTTGGCAAGACCTCTTAAAGCGCTGCACCTACAGGGTGGCTGATGAGTTCCGTTTCATCCTGAGTTGGTCATTTTGGCAACAATTTGTTGCACTCTTACAACGTGGCTAATGAGTTCTGCTACACGTCCCATTTGACAACGAAATACTCAATACTGACGTTGCTCACGTGAAATGAATCGCACTTGCAAAGCTCGGAAATCCTCCGTGACGTTGCAGCTGGGAGTAGCAGTGGTTCAGGACTTCTGCAACACCATTCGTGGGCACTTCAAGCATGTCATTACACTTACTTCGGACAGACCTGGCTGTGAAGCCTTTGTAGGCATAAAATTGGCTATTTAGTGGTAGGTCTTGTCCAGTAGAAACAGCTGAACATGAACGACGGCTGTTGAGTCACCCTGTATTGGTATAATGCGTACGTAATAACCTACCTGGCCACATCTGATATTTGCATTCCTTGCCAGGGTTTCAAATTTCTCTTGACCTCTCTTGCCACCAATCTTGAATTTCTCATCATCACAGCCCTTTTTTTCTTCATCAAGTGTTTGGTTTCTTCCCGCAATTACGGCTAGAATTTTAGTCTTAAGTAATTCCATCTTTTCGATTTTTAATTTTTGATTTTTTTTCCCGTCAAACCTTGTATTTCACTCTGTTCAATGCAGGGAAGAACCACAACTGCACGAATATGAAATTTGTTTCACCCAAACAACTGGCCTGTGGACATGCACATGCAGAGTTACCGGGTATCCTACTGGGTCGCATGGGACACCCTGTACCACTACCATTAGCCGTTGTTATTTAGTCTAGGTCAGCACGGTGCTGCTGTTGTGGTACACCCTGTACGACTACTACCACGGCCACCATCGCTCAGTCCGTCTTGGCTGTCCGTCCCTCTCCGACTTCTGGGACACCCTGTACGGCTCCTCCGACTTCCCATTATTACTTAGTCTGGGTCAACACGTTTTTGCTGTCCATGTCAGGTTAGTTGGATCAACGCAAGCAACACTGCTTGCTATAAAATGAAGATATTCGTTCCGCTTGCTGATAATGGAGGGGATGTCATGGTACAAGAGGTCAGACGAAAATAAATCAGAGACGTTTTCAGCTTCCAGAACCTTTCCTTTGCCCATGAGTTTTATTCCTGCACAAAACTACCCCACTTTTTGTGTTTCCCAGGGGCTTTTCTTAGTTCGTACCCAGACCCACGACAGGAGTGGTTGGTTGTTTTGGCGGCGGCGAAATTCTCAGAGTCCAAGGCAATCTCTTATCTGAGGAAAATGTGGTCGTGGCCGTTTCAGCTGCAAGAAATGTGGGGGCCACGAGAGATAACGGCGACGACGGCGACGACGGCGATGAGGGCGACGACGGCAACAACGACGAAGACGAAGCATTATCTGGGCTGCAGTGTCCATTTCCACCACTCCACGCAGGTAGAATGGGAAGATGTCTACCTGTGCACCTGATTATGTGTGTAAAGTGTCGATCCTCGACGGAACTGACGGTCGATTCATGTGACAGCCACTCATATACGGGGTGGTTGGTCAGATATTGCAGCCAAAAGCTGACCAAACTGCAACGACAATCGTTGCATCACGTTACAGGCCGGGATTTGCAAAATTCTGCAGTTGAGAGATTATTTTTATTAAGGACAATGACTCAGTTCGCGTCAACTGCGTACAGGGTGATGATAAATGAGACGAAAAAGAGGAAGAGCGAGAAGCTTCCTCAAAACTTTCAATGTTGCTTGAAAACAGACAGAGCTTTTTTTTCCAGAATAAGTCAAAGTCAACGCTGAGACTGACCAGCAACAGCAATGATTTCATCTCATTGTTGACTGAACACAGTCGAGATATTTTCTGCTCAGACATTTTTTTTTTTAAACGACGCAAAGTAACAATTTTTGTCCAGCAAATTTGCAAAAGGTTCGTGATTGCAACTTTGTTGTCGCTCTGTGGGGGCACTTTTGGCTCGTCAAAAGCTGGTGCCACACACATCTTGTCCACTGCTGTCACACACTGTTCTCCTAACGTTAGAGACTTAAACACAATGATTTATTCTCGCAAAGTTGTTCCCAGTTCAACACATTTGCGCTGATATTGACATCGCCAACTCAGTCCACACAACAGCGACCAGATTCAATTCACTGCGACCTCCAGTGTGGAGGACAACTTTGTGTGTGTGCTGGAATATCTTGCGTCAAGACAAACCAAACTTATTGTCCACCCTGTACGTATGTTCAGGGCAATTTTGACAAAGCCAAACAGAAAATATCCGCGGGCTTCTTTACCTTGCCAAACTCTCCTTTGTTTTGTTTGGGGTGACAATCTGGCAATCTATTTTGTCAGTGCAAAAAATAGGTGAGTAACTCTTTTAATTTGCACTTGCCTCGTCCTCACTTCCGCAAGGAAGTTTTTTGCTGCCAACTTTGCCGTTACACCTCAGCCTCACCTTCTGCTGACAGCCTTAATCTCCAAATCCGACGGAAACGTTCAGGGAGGAGGGGAAAAAAGCCGGGAGAAAAAGGCCTCGAGAAACCTTGCACGACTTAAGAAAGTATATTTTTTCTCACTTGGCAAAGCGTAAAAAATCCGCCAAGTGTGGACGCGGCCTAAAAGATAAGGATAGGGAAAAAGTATAGATCACAAGGAAAGAGCATAGTGAATTGCGGTTGCAAAAAATCCCTCGTACATCTTTCTTCCATCCACGCCAGCATCAAGAGATCAAGATCAATGCAGTTGGGGTGAAAAAGTTGAGAAAGCTTCTCTGCATGTTGTCGTTACACATATCTTTTGCAAGTGCAACAAACGAGGACAAAAATCGATGTGGTTCTTTTCCCCCTTTTTCCCCCCTCACTCGGAAAAGCCTTTCTTGTCCGCTTAGACTTCGGAGTCCCGCAGGAGGTAAGACTTTAGAACCACCCGATAAAAAAAATCTGATGTACTGGCAAAACCGAGGACAAGGTTTACTCACGAGGTCCCTGAGCGAGGCCGAGGAAGAAGAAGGCAAACGTTGGTGAGGCCAAATTGATATTTATGCTCGGAGCCACAGGAAAAGAAGGAAGGCTAAGGCTGCACAATACATTCGCGTTATTTTCCCATGAAGCTTTCCTCTCTCTGTCTCTCAACATATATTTTTTTCCCATCTTTTCCGGAGGAGGAGACAAGTATGCGAGGAAAATGGCCCTCCACAAATGAAAGGAGCATTCATTAAACCTGCAACGAGATGAAAGTTGCTAAATAACTATTGCACATACATACATACATCCGTACATGCCCACACACATACATTAGACGCACATACCGGATGTCACGGAAAAGAGGAAATTTTCATCATCTATAAGGAAATGTTCATCATCTATTAGGAAATTTACAACATCTATTAGGAAATGTTCATCATCTATTAGGAAATGTTCATCATCTATTAGGAAATGTTCGTCATCGATTAGGCATACTTATGCACCATAGAGATGGACACTGTGCCTCTAAAAGGAACAAGTGCAGTCTAAAGAGAAATGCTGCAGCTTTTGTTGCAACAAAAGACATGACGAAGGTGTCAGAAATGTTCCAGTCATTTCTCATGAAGCCACTGTCAGCCTCTGCAACACGGAAGAGATGACTCCTTGCAGCACTTCCTGACAATTTCAGGGGTGAGCACAGCGTGCCAGACCTGACTGATACTGGCATTTAGTCTGTCCAGGCTGTTGTGTGCATTATCATTAGTTTCAGCCACAATATTTGACACGATGGCAAAGTCAAGGGGAGAACAATCAGGTCAACTTGGTGGCCACAATATAAAATTGAAATCTACCTTTGAGTCTCACACAAAAATTGCAATCTTACTGCTAGTATTTATCACTTTTGGTTCACTATCGAGAGAAACAAAGATCACTTTTTTATTGCATACCCTCGTTTGATGAATGGGGCTTCCACAAACGTACTTGAGTCACATGACTTTCATCTGGCATGGAGTGATGAGATCATTTGGTTCTATGAAGCACCACAACCATGATTCATACATGAACGCATGCATGTACGTACATAGGAAGTAGGGACTCAGATCTACTTTCCCACCTCGGTCTAACAAGTTAACAGGAGCACAAGTTAGTGGAGGCCAGAACGAGTAGAACAGCTGAACTCACCAACCCGAAGGGCAATTAGACCCGACTGCCATTGTCCCGATCAATGTGACTTGAGGTTGGCATGACCCTGGCTCGACTTCACCAGGTCCGATTTCCTTAGTAAGAAGAGATCTAAGGATCACCTCTGATCCCAAGGGCATAGCCCGAGGGATATGAAATAAGTTTTAAGCCTGCCTTGTAGTTGAAGGCCTCAGTTGTAGTTCAGGCCTAAGACGTACACTCCTGCGTTGTAAATTTAAGTTGTATGTTTTTAGTGCAATCATTTATATTGCATCTCTATTTATTAATTTTAAGTCGCATTTCCCTTACACACTTATCGCTCCTTGCATTCGCTTTGCGCTTTACACTTCCTTGACAATGTTTACTTGTCTTTGTTCACTTGTATAGCACAATTCCGTCTTGTCCTGTCTGAAGGGAAAAAAGGAAGAAAGAAAAATTGTGGAATTGTGGAATTCGGTTTTGCACAGAACACTTTTCCCCTTGAGGTGCATAAACTTTGTCACCCCTATACAGTCCTACCCTTTTGTTGGTCCAATCGCCATAAATCTATCAACATTGCTGGTAGGGGGGAGGCAAAGGAAAAGAGGGGCATGGAGGGTAGTGGGGCAACTGTACAGTGTATGAACAACGTTTCTGCAGCGTCTTCAGCAGTGTTAAATTTCAATGAAAACGTCCTTTTGAAAGCAGGCAGATTTAAAGGCGAGAGTAGCTGCGACCTCCTCGAGGGAGGCTCTTCTTTCTCTCTCTCTTTTCACCTGCTCCTTCTGCCAGTGGAAAAATGCTTTCCCCACACCTGCGCTGCTTTTTCTTGGCAATTTTGACGGTAAGTTTGATAAATTGTGTCTTTTGAGCCACAAAAATGAAACATGCAGCTGTATGTATTGAAAGGCTTGACAATCACTGCTCACTTTGATGTGCCCACAGACTAGGCTGTCGCTGGGGAGCAGAAGAACTTCGACGACAACAGCCGGGACAACGACGAGCACGACACTGATTCAGGTGGACAGGGCTACATCAGCCGTGACGACGTCTCTGGCCAAACGTAGGGCTCCGAAACGTTATAAGTAATTATAAACACAACTTTTAGGTAAGAGAACATCAACAGGATAATGTACGGAGTGGGCCAAAAGTAACTCTCCCTGACGAGATGCTTCTTGCTCAGACTGTGTAAGACCTGCGAATGCATGACTGGGCTCACTTCAAAGAGAACACTCAAAATTGCCTTAAGCCAAAGAAATTTTGCCATGCCGATCAAAATCACGGAAGTTGTGGCTCCCCAAAGTTGATGGCCATTTTTCTTGGCATCCCGTTCAGTTGGGCCTCATTTTATTTTTTTAACTGTTCGAATTAGTGACATACAGGGCTGCCCCCCAAAAATCTGAACACTTAAACACTATGAAGAAAATGAGCAAAAACTCATTGACATCTAGGCTCATTGACCTTTAACATGGCCAGCAGCACAGCTCCTGGTTACGAAGTCCGAGATCATGTTAGCCCAGGCAACCTCAACAACAGCCTTTATCCTTGGATTGGTGAGGTGCAGCACATCCCTTCTTCTAAAGAATGTCCCGCACTGCGTTGTAACCCATAGCAATGGGTCCAGATCTGGATTCAGGGTGGCTACATGGACCAAAGCCAAAAACTGACAAATTTTTTCCTTGAACTAAGCCTGGGTCTTCTTTGACTTCTGCAATGGTGCACTGCCCTCAGCATGATTGCCCTCTGGGTATGGCTCTTCCAGCCCGAGCTTGACAACGTGCCTCAAGACATTCAGATGTGCCTTAGTGGTGACCTTAAGTGTGATCTCAAAGCAATAGGGAGGCATCTCCTTCCGTCTAAAGTGACAACACCCTGTATCTTCACAGAAGCTGGGTCTTACTGGATCAGCACAGGAGGGACCTTGGCAAGTGCATACGCCAAGAAGCAATCATTCTGCTTGTTGAATGCCTGGTCGACTGTAAATATATTCTTCCGTGAAAAAGATCCTGACAGTTGTTCTGGTCATGCTTCTTCTTCCAGGCAGGAGGGTATCATTGACTTGCTTCATCTTTGTTGCCTCTATCCAAAGTTGGTGTCGCCTTTGCCAACAAGGCTACCATCTTGTAAGGTGGACTTCCACCTTGGTGACACTATCTTTGAGTTAATCCCCAACTCACCTTAGGTCTGCCGCTGTGTGGACCTGCTTACTCTCAAGATTTTTTGCCGTCCTCAACCGTGATTCAGTGGGATCCCTGCCCTGACCTTGGCCTTCACATGCTTTTTGAAGTCTGGGGATTGTTGCGGACTTCAGCAAGCCACGTTCCTTTTACCTCTCCATGCTCTTGACCTTGTCATTCAAGGCCTTGGCATTTGAGAAAAGGGCCCAAGGGCACCTGATGATCTCACATATTGAAGTGACACTTAACTGGGTATCAAAGAGCTCTGACACCTTGCGGCATTTTACCTCCATTAAGTTCATCCCCCACTTCCGATTTCTTGACTAGAGTTGAACAGAAGAAGATCAAGCAATGATGAACAGCTTTAATTCCATCCCCTTCAGTGAGATGCTCAAAATGGCGGAAATTTCAATGAGAAATGTTCACCCTTTTCGGGCAGCCCTGTTGTGGGCAAGAAACGAACCGGGTAATCAGGGAGGAACTCCCAAGTGCCGGATGGCGTCCACATGTCGCGTTGGTCAATCTGCGACAATATGGGCCCGAGTGGATGGTCCAAGTGGTCCAAGTAACAGCACTCCTTTTACTCGTGAAAATTGTTAGTATCCAATTTCGAATGAGCCCAGTCACTCCATTGTTGGTCTTGCACAGCCTGACCAATAAGCATCTACAGCATGTAAGAGAAAAGTCTGCACCTGCCATATTTTTTTTTGGAAAAGGGCTGGGGATGTTGCTTTTTACTCAACTACTGTCAGTTCTGGCGTTTCACTCCACACTCCATATCAAACTGACTATTTTACTACAAAAGTCAAGAATGCTTTTTAGTGCTTTTGCGCAGACCTCCAGGGACAAAAAAGAACTATTTGGTTAATCTAGGCGACACTTTCCTTCCCAGGTTGCTGATTCCGGCCCCCGCCATCCCAAAAACACAACAAAACTTCTCAAGTTGCTACCTTTGTGTATAATGGTCACACACACACACACACGCAAACATACCTCCCGACTTCAAAACTTTTCCACATGTGTAAATCGTGCAGAGTTCTTGGGTCGAAATTTCTCAACTTTGATTTATTAAAAAAAGGAAAAATGCTGTGGGGGAAAAGTGCAGAGCTCGCTCAACCAAAGTGCCATGGATCACTTCTTTAATAAATAAAGATGTTAGGTGACTCTGTCACCTAATTGACTCAAAACTTTTAGCCCCAACATGACCCAATTAACATGAGTCGACTGTTCCAGTGTGTACACTTGCCTCCAAAAGTTTTTGAACGCCCGTCAGAGAGACGAAAATACTGAAATGTCATGCATTTTTGGAAGCATTTTCAATTTTTTTTCCTCCACCACCACCCACCTGCTGCCACTGTGCATAAGTATTTGAACACTTTTTCCCGCTGCTGTAACTTCCTTCATGTTGCTGTCACATGAACTGTATTCCTGAACCTCGTTGGAAATCTTAAAGTCACTGCAGTTGAACTTATTACATTCATTTTCCGAGAAATTGCATATGAAAGGCAGCACTGGCCATTTTGTCAATGCAGTTAACTTGTCTACTGTACTACATAGAATCATGCAAAGCTCCATCAATATTGAAGCTACACAAACTATACTTACATCATTGGAAAGCTTGAAGACTTGGCAGTTGAATTTTTCACTGTACTTTGGATGAAATTGCATATTAAAGGCAGCACTGGCAATTAACCAAAAAAAATTACTACATAC
>JAAUXU010113304.1_pt1 | contig 29990 bp, 31 predicted proteins | sample 7278151 | NCBI WGS metagenome assembly JAAUXU01 (sample SAMN14350113, study PRJNA611818) | marine sediment metagenome | isolation source: surface marine sediment (1.8m) | place: French Polynesia: Moorea | collected 2018-08
AGACCCCCAACATCACTACTTAAGCTGTCATTCTGCACCAAGCTGCCTATCAGGGATCCAATAGGGGGCTCTGCCAGGCTGGAGGTCTGGGTGTAACTACTAAGTCTGTGACTCTGTACAAAAACTTCGCAACCTCTGCAGGAACCGCTTTCTCAGGCTAAGCGGGGCCTCCTCATGTCTCCGGCATTTCCTGAATGGCTGGCGGCAGAACATGAGGTCATGCACTGACGAACCTTTGCACCATAGAATGCATAGTATGCGCAAGGCCCGCCCAGGCGTTGTGCCCAGTAGCTTCTCCAGGTACAGAAGTTCATCTCTGTGGAATGTTTCTTGTCCTGTGAGGTTCTCTGGTCCTGCGTGATGGCCTCAACAGTTGGTGCTCTCACCGACCACAACGTGTCTGCGGCCTTGTTCAGCTTGCGGCTGTCTGACTCACAGCTGTGAAGGAGGACATCCGCAGCCCCCTGCAGATGTCCTCCGGCAACCTCTGTAAAAAGAGATGTCGAAAAAGGAAGCAAGGACCATGGCTCCCTGGCATTGAGAGCATCTTGTCCATCAAGGCTGAAGGCTTGTCATTCCTAAGGTCAGATGCATTGATCAGGTGACCGGCTCATTCGTACTTGCACAGTGTATGCATCTCCAACAATCTGTCCTTGAGTTGGCAACATTTATTTTTCCCCTGGTGGGGACTCGATAAATCCAAGATTCTGCCGGCCGTCTTCCTGGTTGAGGGCCACAACCATAAGGTAACACTTCGTGGAGTCAGCCGAGATGTGGCTGTGAAATTGAGCCTCCAACTAAGCAAACAACACCCTGGGCTGCTCAGGGGAAGCTTCAGTGCAATAGCGTGTTCCTCCGGCATGGTGGGCACTGGCGGAGCGCTGTGTGGATGCTGACGTGTGCCTGGGAGCAGCATTGTCTTCTAAGTCTCGGCTGGCACTAGCACAGTCGCTGGCAAGGGTACAATCCTTGGCGCAGTCAGCACAGTCCGCATGGTCAGTGCGGTCGGCACTGTCCATCACACTAGACGGACACTTACTTAAAGGTCTATCTTATTGAGTATTTAGTTGCTGTACTGTTTGTGTAGTGATTGTTCCCTTTTTTTCGGAGTGGAATTGTGAGAGTTAGGGCATAGTGAGCATGACCCTGAGAGTGGGAATTAACTTGTCTGATATTCAGCTTTCACTTGAGCCATTTCACACTGACCCGCCCCCACAGAGCAGACAGACTATAGAGTGGAAACAGGGTCAGCTGTCGCGCGGAATGCCGAAGAAGGCGTGCCGGGTCATACTAGTCGCAAAAGGATCCACCAAACCGGATGATACTTTGAACACCATTGTTGCACAAAAGTTACATGAAGGCATGCTGGGTCATACTAGTGGCAAACTTGCCCTGCTAGACAGTGTACTCACATATTTCGAAAATCCCAGCTGCTGCCCAACATTGTAACCCAGCCCAAGCACTATCAAACTGCCGTCTTCTCGACATGCGCGCGCATGTTTCCACTCCATAGTCTATCTGCTCTGTGCCTGCCCCCCAAAATGCAGAATCTGCTAGAAAAAAAATTTATAGCATCCTTTTTTGAAACAGTCAGTAGAAAGGAATGTGGGGGGCCACAGTGATGGTAACGTCAACATGCAGGCACATCATCTTGTTCTTCTTGGGTCTTTCAATCTGCTGGACTGTAAATGTTGTACTAGACAGGTATTTCTGATCTGTCAAATGAGGTTCAAGTTGAGGCGAAATGGCGAAAAAAGTTGCTTCCTAATCAAATGTCATCCTCGCCAATCATGCCATTGCTTCAAATCGCTTTTTGTGTCTCTAGGGAGATTCCTGGATTGAAATTTTGCTGAATTGTGGGAAATAGCAATATGACTGACGAGGTTAAAGTGACAACTGATCGCGAGCTTTTTCAGCTAGCGAGGAAAGGATGCAAAGTTTACATTTCACGATCCGCAAACAATCTCTCTGTTAAACCACGGAAACAATAATTTCCTTTGGAGCACGAAATGCTGATGGTTTGTCAGGGTGAGGAAAGATGATTGAGAACTTATATACAATGCTTGCCGTAAATATTGTCGCGTGCCACAAATCATTGTGCTATGCTTTGTGGGATTATTGTAATGTTGAATTTAAGGTTGGAATGTGTCACGGAGAGTGTTAGACATGAGGTCCTGCAGTTTCGTCAACTTTCAAGCACTCATTGTCATTGTAGAACATTTTAAGTGTGGTGAGTTGACAAGAGCACCGTGCTGGTCGCTGCCAGAATTCGATGTCTTTGAGCAGTAAATGAAAATGAAAGTGGCTGAAATTTTCTGGGGGGCTCCCGCCTCCATGGCCCCCCACTTTTGGGGGTTTTGGGGCCCCCCCGGCCGTTGTGCTAGGCCCCAAAAACACTATGTAGGACTACATACGACTAGGCTGAAATGGCTGGCGAGGTGACAAGTGCAGAGAACAGTTTATTTTCAAAGACAAGACAAAGACGTGATGTTCAGCTTCAGCTCAGTGGTTATGGCGGCGGCCTTCAATGTACCCGCCATCATTTTCCACGATCCTCTTGAGTCGCCGGTGCAGAAAGAAACAGAGCTGAACAGTAGTGCTGCACGTTCTCTGGAGGAAAGAGGCCATCCCACTGCTCACTGCAGCCTAGTCAGTCCAGTCTCTCTCAATCTTTCCAGGCCTTACATAGTCCTACGTAGTGTTTTTTTGGTCCCAGCACAACAGCATGGGGGGCAAAGCCCCCAAAAGTGGGGGGCCGGGGGGCGGGAGCCCCACAGAAAATTTCAGCCACTTTCATTTTCATTCACTGGTCCAAAACATCAAATTCTGGCAGCAACCGGCACGGTGCTAAAAGTGCTTCAGTGCCTAAACAAACATTCAAACCGGTGACTTTGTGTTCTAAAAGTTCCGTCCCAGTGTCTGAACGATCAATTACAGGTTGAAGTTCCCCATCGGGAACATCCCCAGACTGCGTCTGGCATTGATATGTACTGAGCGACATTATTTACGGCAAGCACTGTATTTTGTTCACGTAGGGTGACAAACAATTCTGCACTAAGGTAAAATAATTAACTTAAATTTATGAAACATGCAACATAATAAAAACATAACGCAGTACAACAATCTACATAATGAAACTTTCAATGAGGATATAAAAAAATTTCACCTGTTTTTGCCAGCAACGCCCAGTTTAACAGAAATGTCAAAATGGAGCACCTCACGCACTGCACATGATGCTTTAGATCCTTAGTACTGAGTAGTAAATGGGGTTATTAATAAAATCAAATTTTTAATGAAGACTAATTGGTTTGTGGGTCAATCTGTAACTACACATTGTGCACAGAAAAGATAGGGAAACCTGGGATTTTGCTTTTATTCATTGTACCTGAAGCATAATTGCATAACACTTGGTTGAATCATAAGCTTAGCTTTCGCTTAGCTGCTTTGATATCATGAGTAATCATTGCCCATGTTGGACTCTGATGGATGGCACAGGTCGTACCTCCAGTTTTGCCAGTTGGCAGCTTCGAAGAAATGATCGGAAACACATGAATTCTTGACCTTGAAGGCGGTATTTTGCGCTATTTTATGCACAATATTTTAGAATCAAAGATGCAGACACTTATACTGAGCTGTGCTGCTGTAGTGACTTTACCGAATTTGTGAATACCACCATGCTATGCAGTAAAAGCGTGTCCGATCAGGGTCCAATCTTACTCACAGGTATGACAGGTGCATGGACCTGGGCTCGCTGCACATTCGAGCCGAAATTTCCAACTACAATGTCGACAATATATGGGTGTCCCCAATCACTTTCTTTTTCCGCTGCAAGCAAGCAAAACTTGTGGTTCTGCTGCTACCTTGGGTCAGATTCCAACCTGAGAGCACTGAACCTGAGCAACCTGAGCAGCTTCTAATTCAACTAATGATTTTGCTATTATGCTTCAGATATTATGAAGGAAGGTAAAATCCCAGGTGTCCCCATCTTTTCTTTGTGCAGCGGATGGTTACAAATAGGTCCACAAACTAGTTCGCTTCCAGAAAATCACTAATATGAGGTCTGAGTAGGTGATTTCCTGACATGAGCCATAAGATGTCAATGAAAGATGGGGGTCCAAAAAACAAGCTAAAATATATTTATAGCTAAAACTGCTCAGGTATCGCACTGATATCATAAAAGCTGATTCTCTAATAGCAGTCAAAATGTGGCTGTTCGGGTCTGAGGTCTGCCCTTTCACACTATCAAAATGCTATTCAAAATTTGACTGATTTGTGGGCCAATCTGTATAACCCATTTTTGTTAGCAATGCCCCCTTTACCAAAACATGAAGCATCGAGAATGATCCGTCTCACTTCATGTGCCCACTTCATGCTTCAGACGCTTTGGTGCGCTGTTGCACGGGGGACTGATACACTTGCCTCCAACAGTATTTGAACGTCCGTCAGAGGGACGAAAATACTGAAATGTCGTGCGTTTTTGGAAGTATTTTCAAATGTTTTTGAACCCCCCCCCCTCCAGACCTCACCCCCCCTCTTGTGGCTCCACCACCACCCACCTGCTGCCACTGCAGCAGCAAGTCCCTTTTTGGGGGTGTGCATAAGTATTCGGACACTTTTTCCTGCTGCCATAACTTCCTTGATAATGCAGCTACATGACCTGAATTTACATCATTGGAAAGCTCAAAGTTTCAGCAGTTGAACCTATTACATTCATTTTCAGAGAAATTGCATATAAAAGGCAGCACTGGCAATTCTGTCAATGCAGTTAACTTGTCTACTGTACTGAGTAGAATCATGCCAAACTCCATAAATATTGAAGCTACACAAACTGTACTTACATCGTTGGAAAGCTTCAAGACTTAGCAGTTGAACTTTTCACTTTACTTTGGATGAAATTGCATATTAAAGACAGCACTGGCAAAATGACTACATACACTCACTTCTCCACTATCTGCAGAGCTGGTGTTCAAATACTTTTGGAAGCAAGTATATCGTCACTTTGTCCTATGCTGTTACATGGGTCGCCTTCAGATTTCCCCCTATTTCCGACAGGCTTCCCTGGCCTGTATGGATGGATGCAACTGAGTTCCTTGATGATCTCCCCATTGGATCTGTCTGCATTTTCGAGGTCAACAACCTCATTTGACCTCTGCAGTGTCATTGTCCTTGCTTTTATAAAAGAACTATTCAATAATAATTCCTGCTGTTTTTCTTTGATTACGTGAAAGTTGCTTCGTACAAGGAGGCTTGCCACGATTGAGTTGTTTCCGCTAGAGTTGACTTTGTAATCTTTCGTCAGGATGCATCAGCAACTCTAGCTGTGACGCTCAGATGGAGACGTACTGCGACTTGTACACGTACGGCCACTGCGAGCCCAGCATCAATGTCTCGGAACTCTTCTCCTTCGGAGAGATACGGTCTCAACCGCTCTGTTCGGGCTTCACCATCAACATTCCAGAGGAAGCCAAGAATGACACCAACAAGAGGAGGCAATTCTTCCAGGGGAAGTTTCTCAGGTGATATTTTCTTAGCATTCTTAGCACAGCATCACTAGTGTGAGCTCGTTGCGTAATGTTGAAGGAAGAGAAAGCAGGAGTTTTTGTACGTGGTGCAGCGTGGGCTGTGCAAGTACAATCTTTGCATACATCCCGGTTGAACGAAGATTTCGGAGTTTGGCTGAGTGATCTTAGGTTTGTCAGCTAATGCCAAACGGTGAAGATGTGGGAAAAAAATTGACTTTGACCCTCCTCTCCGAAAATAGAGTTGTGCTATATAAGTTCAGAACATAGCAAGATGTTCAGATTTAGAAGGAAACGGGCCAAGCTAAACACACTTTGCCTTCAATTTCAATTGACCACTGTTTAGCATCTGGAAGTTAACTAAGCAGGTCGAATTTGAAATGTCAGCCAAGCGTCTTTATGTACCATGTCAGTAAAACTTTGAAGGCAAAGATGGGACCCCAAAACTGATTAGTTCTTCATTTCATTTGACGAGAATGTCTTTAAATAGATTCTTGCACCAATTATAGCGTGCCCCAAGAGAACAAAAAGTTGGTCTAGCGTCATGTCGGTGTACAGTACAGCCACGATGTGCACAGTGTGCGTGCACCTATGTGTGCAGTACGGTATAACGAAAGGTATCCGACACGAAAGATCCTTTTCAGAGAAACGGGAAATCCATGGGGAAAGTTCCCGCCGACGTCGAGAATTCAGGAAAGTTCAAAAAGTTGAGCAACAATGTTTCTCAATCTAGAAAAGGCTTCTCATTTTAAGAAAGTTATTGGGAATGTGAAAACAAGTATTCGGAGAGCGTCGTTGCTGCCTGCGAGGTCGTTGCTGGCCGCGAGGTCGGTGCTCCGATGACCACCAGATGATGCGCAACTTCTTCACTTTCGCCCTTGTACGATAATGCAATCTTCGAACAGTCAGCCCCCCCCCCCCCCGGGGCGCATCAAGGCCTACTTCACAGCGATGCAATACATAGATAGTTATTATTTGGGCTCCGCTGCCCAAAATGACTTGAATTTCCTGCCACAGTGGAATCAAGGATATCCGCCTGTCAAGTGCGCGCCGTCATGTACAGTGTCCTCTGCATCCCGTCCCCGTTTCAGACGGAGAGAGACATAAACCAACCCCAGTGCTGTCACGTCCAAGTCGGGCACAGACAACGCTACGATATGCGTCGTCATTCTAGGTTTATACGGCACTATTATTGGAATATTTCCCTGTGTCCTATGCCTGCCCGCTCTAGAGCCGAGTCCTTCAGTTAGGTAGACCAAGATAAGGGCCCCCAGAGTTGAATGCCTTTTTTATAGCAATGCATCCAATTCTGGGAGTTATTCTCATCATCGACGGTTACCCCCCAGTTGAGCGCACGTCACTAGAGCGTGATCCAGTAGAGCGCAAGTACAGAAGAGCGCAAGGTCCATTTCAAGTACCGCGCTCAGAAGAGCGCAACCATTTCAGCGCAGTACCTGGGCAAGAACCATGACACTACGTGCGTGCAAAGACAGTGCGAAATTTCACCTTTTCGGAACGTCCCTGTGCCAAGTCGCTCGCCGGTACAAAAAGTGCGCTCAAATGGTGCCTGCGCCCTCCTGGGTGCGCTGAACTGGCCCCTGTGCTCTGTTGGCGTCTGGCGCTGTAGTGTCTGGCCCTCCAGTATCAACACGGTCTACTGGCTACGCTCAGGTGTCGTGCGCCTCAAGGGGCTGCGCTCTCATGACCGGACACGAGACAATGCTGCATGCGTAGATGAACATCGTTCCATGCTGTACCCAGGTACTACTCTCGTTTGACTCCTCCGGAGGCTTTTTCCATGAGCCATCGACCCCAAAGTATGTTCAAGAAGTGCATATATGAGAATTCCTTCGCTGATGCCAACTGCGAGTCACTCATCCAGGGGCAGTCCAGCTTCTTCAGTCCTGCCTACGGATTCTGTTACTCGTTCAACTTTCATGGACCTCATGAGAGCGCCCGAGACGAGTGGCTGTCGACTCCATTCAGTGGACCGTTCTACGGATTAACGCTGGTAATCGACACCCAGGGTACGTACTACCTGCGCAACGGTCTGACGGAGGACGAGGGGGTTCGGGTGGCCATCCACCATCCCGCAGACGTGCCGGTGCTGTCTTCATCGGGATACGACATCAGGTACGTCTAAAAGCTAGCATTTCAAGTACATGGAGCTTTAACCGGCTGCCTCTCGGCCCCCAGACCGAATGCGGCCACAAGCTTCGCACTCATGTCCTCCATGGTCGCCAGATCCAAGTACCCAAGCATCACCAACTGCACAGACACCTGGACGGATACTAACGTCGATTTTAGTGACGAATCGGTGTCCTACAACGTAAGTCAGAAAAAAAGAAACAGTACAACAAATGCCAATAAGGCTCCGGTGAAAAATGTCATCATTCGTTCAACGTCGATCCACTCACGGGGAAAATATTTCGTACTGCATCTACTAGAAGTTGATTCTTCGTGAATCCGAAACCCGTGGGTTTAGCACCAGTTTCAATACCAAACCCCCAGGTTTTGAGGTGATTGAACCCTGTTTTTCTTAGTTTACTATAAACTTTAATCTAGTCGTCTAGATGAGCAACTTCTGAGTGATGTTGTTTTCTTTCTGCAATATAATTCCTATGCGTAACCATGAAAAGATCGGACTTCTTCCTGGTTGACCTTGACAAAGAGGTCATTTTATCGAGTCTTTCACGTTGTGGGGGAGATTAACTTTTTGTAAATTCTAATTTGATTGGGAGGTAGCAACTATCTGCGTCCATCTGAAATCCACTCTTGAACTAGGCTTTTATGCAGTACACGAATTTACCTTTGGCGTAACACCCGAAAATACCGGGTTTCCGCAGGTTTGGCTAGATTCGACATGAAAGTATAAGCGACATTGTAGACAATATACGTCACTCTAAGAATCGATACTTTCCCTCCTTCTCCTTGATGCATGGGACACAGTCGAAACTGTGCCAGAACAAGTGCATCCATGACTTCCTGGAGTCCAAGTGTGGGTGCTCGGTAACGTCGCTGGTGGACCTGTACAGCAATTCGAACTCGTCAGTGCGATATTGCAACCATTATCAGGTACGTAGCTTCAAACTAATGGAAGAAGTGCGATGTAAGCGCTCTGTGGCTAGCCCCATACGTCGATTGTTGCTCTGCAGGACCCGGACGGCCCCTGCCTCGCGTCCGCGATGGAGGACCTGGACGACATCACATTGGAGTCGACCTGCGTTTGTCCGCCGCAGTGTACAGAATGGCGCTTTACGCCTACTGTGACCTCCAGTGCGTGGCCAGGAAAGTACTTCTGGCCGGATTTGGCTAGCGGCGACCAAATCATCTACCACGGCGAAGTGGTTGATCCGAAGGAGATCGTCGCAGATGAGCTGGGAAAGGTAAGAGTGCTCTTGATGATGTCCTAGTCCAACTGGGACAAGGTAGCGTCGTTCTACAAGAGTATCAATGTAAGGTCACCGTTTCGTCAACCACAACAGTTAAGGGATATTCATCTTTCATCTCTCATCAACTTTTCCAATGAAAAACGTGTTCCTGTCCGGAATATGATATGTGTTTCTTCCTTTATCTTCCTTTATCACGCAAAGTACAGGAGGTACTCCAGTAGCTACAAACTGAGCAGATACGAGGACATGGTCGAGAGGAACGCACAATGCTCATTTGTCGGAGCGGTCGGAACACGAGCACACAGTCGCCACCCTTCATGCGGACAGACCGCATCAGTCAACATCGTACATATTATTTACCACACAGCACACACACGCACACACAGACAGACTAACCCTAATGCTGCACAACCCAAGGAGAGGACGATTCAGGACATACGCTCAGTATTCAAATCTGTTCTGGGCTGAACCGTACATTTTGCATACGACTGCGCTGTACAGTTACATCACCCACTCACACAAGCCCTGTGATCGTGCATGTATGCGCTGCCACAGCAAAGGGACATGTGCGTGTATCTGTGAATACAATTAACGCACGCACACCGCCAACATCGCAGCACAGTACGCGTATGTAACATTTCGAGTTGTACGTACTGAAGTGTTCATATGTTTACAGACTGACGAGGAGACTCATGAGAGGATCGAGCAGATTGGAGCTTACGTGCAGGGCCACTACCTTCAACTACGCGTATTTTTCGAGACGAAGACAGTGGAAAAGGTGCAGGAGGAGTTGAAATACAACTTCTTCAGCTTCCTGGCGAGCTTGGGTGGGGCAGCCTCGCTTTACTTGGGAATCTCTTTCGTAGTCATGTTCGAGTTGTTCGAGGTGGTTCTCAGGATCTCCCTGTCTTGGATGGGTTTCGGCAAGAAGTAAAGTGGTCATTCAGACCAGTAGACGTACAGACGTGTCGCAATACTGATGTTATATATTAAATAAAAAGTGAGCAACAGATACATGGTGCGTATATACACTCGCGTCCACAAGTGCACAACCCGTAACTGGAAATCGGGGGTAACAGTTAACGCATGTAGGTACTTGTGGTTTCCCTTGAAACTAAAACACTGTCAAGTCCTGTATAAGTTATTAAGTGATGTTAGCTTAGGTCGATTAACTTAAAAACGGTTAAAAAGGACTAAAATATGGCTGATGTGGTTAAAGGTGGAATGCGAAAGTTGGTGAACCCCTTGCCAACGACATTTGCTATGCCATTGATTGCATGGCTCTTATTTTTTATGACTTCAAGAAGATAGATCCTCGTTGCAGTTGAAGACTAGGTTGCTACAGAGCTCGGCCACCCTAGCCCACTCCTGTATGCTGTATGGCCCCAGCACATCCAAGGCCTTGAGTCTTCTGTTGTGCACCCTCTTTCCCAGCTCTGACCAAAGATCTTCTATCGTACTTGGGTCCGGAGACAAGGCCATTCAAGAATGCCGATATCCTTCTTCCTGAACCATTCTTGGATGATTAGTGCAGTGTACTTGGGGTCGTTATCCTGCTGAAAGCTCTCATTCCCTCATATTCTGTGCTTGCCGCTGACTGAAAGATTTTTGTCCAAAATACCCTCGCACGGTACACGGTCCGTGCCCCCAGCGGGGGGTGGGGGTCGGTGTCCATGGGAAGGAGCTGCCCTTCGAATGCATGCGTAGGGAGAGGGGTTACCCACAACCCCTTGCTCCCGTAATACCAAAGAAATTACATTTGAAGAAAATATTCCAAAGAAAAGATATTTCTTTTAGGTTTGACAGACATTTTTGTCTTTTTTCCTCGTTTTTGGGACAGGGTCATTCAAGTGCGGACGCCATCGTACATACAAAAGTACGCACAGACCTTGGAAACATTATGTTTCTGTCGCTGCCTCCTGCTTCTTCCTGATGGTGCAGTCCAAGACTGCACGCTGCAGCCTGGCTCCTCGCATGTTCAGAGGGTCGTACCAGGCCATCAGTGTAGGCACATAAGCAAAGCCAATCCTGCACAGACGTACAATGAACCTCGCTGTAGTGTAGGAATCAGGCTGAAAGTGAAATCTATACAAACCTGTACTCTGGATGCCACTGGAAGACTGACCCCCCCAACCCGTACCATCCGTAGTACCCCTGCCTCAAGCTGCGAATTTGCTGAAGACTCTCAGGTTCGTCGTCGTAGACACTGAATGGGGGCATTGTTGACATTGCACGTACACTACAATAGATTCATCTCTGTCTAAGGTAGCAGTCATACTTACTCAAAGAAAGCCAGTCCTCCCCTAGTGAATATGGTCGGCGAGAGGCCAGGAATGTTCTGTGCTACGTCCACCTTTTTCGTGGCCCCTCCGTGCATTGCCTCCCAAGTTGCTGGCTTGAGCAACTGGAAGTCACCGAGGCGCCCACCGTTTGCCATGACGGCCGCCACCCTTGCCAAACCGCGAGCTGAGCAGTGACCATTCGAACTGGGGATCTCGCCTCTAAAGATCAAAAAGATAGGTAGCCGAGGTCCTGAGCACCATTATTCTCCACCAGATTCCCCACCTTCTTGCCCATTCGAAGGCCCAAATGGAGAAGTCTGCCAACGACAACGTCTTGTTCTTGCCATCCCAAGGAAATGACGGACGAGGCCTTGATATCTTATACGCCTTGTAGACTCCGCCGAGGTAACCCAGAGTGCTACGCTCTATCTTGGAAGACATCATGTCGGGAAGAAGTTGTTGGAAATACACGTACCAAATAGGCCAAGACTGCAAAATAATAGACGTAGGAACAACGTTTCAGCATTGCTTTGTCCATTGTTTCCATACCTCAAGTTTCGTGACCCTCGATTCCTCTTCTGGTCTGAGCCCTATGTATACGTCTGCCTGAAGGGGACCAGCGACTTCTTCCCTCAGAACCTGTCCAATAGTTCTTTTCTTGGGGTCCACCCGACGAAAGATTTCGTTGAGGATGACGCCCCTAGACAACGCGTGGTAGGCGCGGTCGGTGCCACTCGGGTGTGATGTGGGTTTTCGAGGGATGGCGTCCTCCACACAAGGACCCAAAGAGTTGCGCTTAATATTCTCTGGCAGCATGGCAGTTGAATCGACGTCGGTCCTGTAGGTTTTTTTTTCATTTTGGGGTAAATGCAGCTCATGACAGGTTGACATAACATAATTGATGTCATACCTCATCTTAGAGAGTCCCGCCTCGTGTCTGAGGATGCTGTCGAAGGTAATATCACCTTTGCCATTCTTGGCAAAGTCCGGCCAGACGCTGGACACCTTTCCTTCGTATGCTATGAGACCCTGCGGAATAATGGGGGTCGACGTAGAGATGAGACAATCAATAGCTTAAGTGAGCTTGCATGAAGCTGCTTACCTGGTCGACCAGACTAGCAAAGACAATGGAAGTGAGGCTCTTGGTAGAACTGAAGATCATGGAAAGTGAATCTCCATCAAAGGACTTATCGTTGGTAGCTGAACCCCAAATATCGACCACCTAGGGGAGGGAGTTCAACGATGCATGTGAATACAAAGATGCCAACACCGTCCAAAATAGACAAGAGATTGAAAAGGAACCCGACTGCAAGGCCTGAACAGAATGACATAACGTACACGAGGCCTCATGAAGGTCATCACGCCTCCCTATTGATCATAGTTCCCGAAGTTGGGAGCTTTGGAACAGCACCTTTTCCTCTCCCACGTAGGCGCAAAGCTGAGCGTTGGCCTCAAGACCCCGCTTGAAGTTCTTCTCGAAGAGTTCCTTGACTGGCTCGTAGCCCGGTGACACAAAGCCATGGATCCGGACTTCTGCGCTCTCGCCCATCTTATTGTGACTGCACCTTCAGATCACTTTTATCACCAATATTATGCCGCAAACAGGGTTGTCACACGTTAACCCAATGATAAGGAAATCAAAGTAACGCTTGCATAACCATCACTAAGAAACGGCTGAAAAGAGTGACTCCCCCAGAGCAAAGTTCAATGTGGCCACCGCTATATTCTACCCAGTGCCATGACGCAACCTCTCCCAGATGAACTTTTATACGTAATATAGCATAATTTGGGCCTTAACCGGCGCTCATCCGCAACGAAGGTAGTTCAAGACATTTTTGACATGAGCCCTGCTGTGATGCTTCAGATTATCAACCCACAGTTGGGCTTCACCTGCACATAGAAGATTAAGGGAAATGTTCCCTTCCACGGTGGGTAGATGGCGGTAGCTTCTTAGTCACATCCTCTATCGTCACCACAACATACGAGGTGCGTAACAGTGCGATCGAATTGGCTTTATACTTCGAACTGCCTTAACTTCTATGCCCATGCATACATTCTTTGAGGTTTCAGCGTCAATTGATCAGAATCTCAAGGCCGCTCTTGGCTTGGTTGACTGCAAATTTATCATTTATGTGTATGTAGCAAAAATGTGCAGTAAGGTTGCAGTGCAAACACGTCTACTTCCGCAAGGTTGAATGATGAAGATTGAATTAGTTGGCCTTGCACTTAGGTTGTGGACTGATCGCCTTCTAAGTTGACGTACCGGGTGGGGTATTCAGATTGCCCATTTTGACTTCTAATGCATCTTTGGGGTTAGTGGCGTGATATTTGAGGCTTTAATATAGAGACAAGTGATGCGCCAAGGAGACTTGACTGCATTACCGCGATTGTCAGTATTGACCCCACTTCCATTCACCGAGTCTGGAAGCATTTCCAGGAGTCTGGAACGACTGAACAGGTCACCAGAGAAACACCGAGCTATGTGAAGAGGACAGTCATGGTCATTGACAAACTCAACTATGACATTACAACCAACCCCAGCCAGCCGATGCGGGCACATGCAGACAGGAAGTCTGATGTCGCCCGTCCACAAAGCTGTGGCTGAGGACTTCAACCTCAAGTCCTATGTCCTGAGTCAATACAATTGTTGACACCCCGTCATTGCAAGGTCGACATGGAGAAGGGGCGTAAGATCGTCAAATTCCTTCGGTCCGCGGCGTTTTCCACCGTGACGATCTTCGTTCACAAGAAGGTTTTTGTCAGGCACACGACACGAGAAATGACTACTGGATCTGCAACAAGCTCTCTGATGTTCCATTGGTGGAGAGTCAAGGCTGATGTATGTCTGATCACTCTGCAGATGCATATTCTCCCTTGGGTAGTGTTTGGCAATCTTCCCTATGTCTTCCAGCAAGACGGCACACCTTGCCACACTGCCAACATTGAGCAGATGTGGATGGCCAACAACTAAGTGGTATGACCAAAGAAGTTCGGGCTGCCCCAGGCACTACCCACTAGTCTGAACCCACTGGAATACAGCATAAGCGGCATTCCCGAGAGCAAGGCCTGGGACACCACCTGCAAAAACTGAGACGACCTCAAGGCAAAGATCAACACTGAGTGGGACGCCTTGGATACAGCCATGGTGGTGGCCAAGATTTGCCACAGCTTTAGACGCCGTCTTTCAGGGCAAGTTCGACAACTAGGACAATCACATTGCGTAGAGAAATGCATGGTGTATCCATAAGTGCGCACTTCTGTTTTAACTCTGTTTTGATGTCCTACTCAAGTCAAGTGAAAGAGGAGCTGCTTCAAAGCTACTTTAAAAAATGTACATGGGTGGGGGACAACTGTGTGGGGACAACTTTACGGGAATTACAGTAGGACGTGCCTTCCATTTGCATATAAAACGCAAGGCCGGAGGGGTGCACAGGTAAAGACTGACTGTGGGGTCTTTGTATGTCTTTCAGGCAAGGTTTGTTAAACAAAAGTTTGTTCGTTTCCGCTCGCCCGTTAAAATGACCACACATAACTGTCAAACATTGGACGTTCTCCTTGGCAGTTTTCAACGCCGATCACGAATTTTGGTTTTCACATTCGGATCATAACGATCTCCGTGTAATGTACAGCGGTTGCTCATATTTAATATGACAATCGTGATCTGTTATGTATCTAAAAGGTGAGCAGCTCGTGCGAATATATCATCGTCACTCGTAGTTCATGGTCATTTTTGACGCAATCGCTGCTATTTCCATCGAGGAGCGCCAGATGGCGTTAACGCCGAAAACAAGTTACTGTTTGGAGATGCGTTTCTGACCTCGTCATCGTACACGTTTCGTTACATGGAAATTAACTAAAAAGAAGCAAATGGTTAAACACTGAGATCTCATTTCGAGGGATGGGAAGAGTCCGACTACGTCGAAAACACTCTCACCGAGGATCCCACCACCACTTTGCCAGTTTTGGCCAAAATCGGCTGAGCAAGTGCTTCAGGTTCGGATAGGAGGCACTCCTTTACAATGGCAGACACATCATCTGCACGAGACAGACTCATCCTTGCACTTTATCTCTCGCATGTACAATTTACTCCGCTCCAACCTGTCGTCCGTGGACAAGAGCGGCCCCCGCCACGATCACGTGGGCATCCCAGCCCAATTTATGAGCATCAGCAGGAGGGAAATCAGTTTTTTTTATCAGGAGTACCTGCAGCTATTCAGTATCCAGTGGGGCGTGCGTCAGCTCTCTGGGACAACGAGTTCTACCGCATTGCGCTGATCTTTATCGGGGGGCACAAGGACGAGAGAACCTGATTAGAAAGTGGCAGGGGCGGCGATGGCGGCGGCGGTGGCGGCGGTACCGGTGGCGGCCCTTCGCTTGCTGCTCCAGCAAAAGACTGAAGGAGATACCAATAGACTGACTTGACTGTGTATGTAGACTTAGTGTGAATACTCGCAAGTCACACGAATACATCGTAGTGGTGACTGGTGGGCTCTACGGAAGGCTCAGACTTTCTTCTTCGGCACATAATGCAGTAAGTGCCCTAGATTGCTAAGAAGCAGCGTTGTTCTTTGTACGTCGTTAGTCAGTAGAGCGCAGCCGAAAGGCAACACAGGAAAGCGGATTTACAGTGTGAGGGGAAAAAAATGTCTGCTGAGGTCGTGCACCCCTGGAGGTCGGGACAAGAGTGACACGAGTCTGGCAGTCCGAAGTAAACCAGAAGGGGCAAATGACCTTGGTCAGACATTTTCTTGACTCACGCAGTACTGTAGTACGGAAACACATCCTTCTCGTTATACGCGCACTTGACAGTCGACATTATGACGTTGTCGCACTCGTCGCCACCATTGATTGATCTGTCCACGACATCACCCGGGACTGTAGGACTGCAAGGTCATTGTACCATGTACGTATGTACTGTTGCAGGGCTGAGCGTTGAATGACCGGACATTACGCAGGATTTGCTTTCCACCAAAGTGCAGCAATTTGTGCGTCATACGTTGCTTTCGTAATTCGCACCAGGCTTGGCAGACTTTCCCCCCTCCCTGTAGTTTCCATTTGGCCAGAGCCTTTTTTTTCCTCCTTCTCTTTCTGCTCCTCCAGATATCTGCTCACAATGAGGAGTCCGCTATTTTCATTTGCTATCCCCTCTCTGGCCGAGATAGTGTTGGCCAAGGGACGAAACATTGATCGAAGGAAAAAGGGAGAGACGTTAAGAAAGTTGGTGCTTTCTCTGTCCAGCTCTGCTTAGCATTGGAAACCATCGCCTGCTCAGATTTTAGATGATGTTGCTGACATCCATGGCAAAGATGAGAATCTGCTGGTGGGGAAACGTATGCGCAACAGAAGGTTTCGTCCCTAATTGCTAAGCCTGCGCCATTCTGGAAAGTCCAAAAGTTACTTTCGGGGCCGCCTTTCTTTTGCGGAGGGGGGCTGAGAGAATCCGTGATGGAGAAAAGAAGTGGGAGCTTTCTGACACAAAGAGAGAGCGGAAAGAAGAAAGGAGCAACTGGTGGTTGTCATCCATTCAATACTTTTTGGGCAGGCTGCCATGAACGCAGTCCAGGAGATCTTGTCGTTCACTCGCAACCCCGACGAGGACTACTACGGCTTGCTGGGCTGCGACCGAAGCGCCAACGACGAACAAATCGTAGCCGAGTTCAAAGCCAGGGTCAGGGGATGTCACCCGGACAAGCAGAACAATGCTGACTGTAAGGACTTCCAAGCCTTGCTTGAGGTACGTACCTGTACGTACACGAGACAAACATGTGTACGTAGACACTGGGGTGACCCCACCCCTGACATTGGAAATGTCCGACATTGGCTAATGGCAGTTGATGAAGCAAGGTGTGCTGACTTGCCAGAATGCAAGTTGATCAAATGTTTTTCGTATGCTTCCGAAAATCTTGGCCGTTTTTTAAAGTTATTTCTATTAGAACAAGTGTGAGGGCAACTCTCACGGTGTTCGTAGTGTGTCATCAGATGCTACGACAGATAAGGATACCAAAAATGTCATTTTCTACACAGACTGTGCGTACTTTGGACAGTAATAATCTCTCCCATAGACTCTGTTCAGACATGGTGCTGAGGCAGCAGGTAAACAAACCCCTTGCGTGCGGTCTCATATTGATAGAAAAATGAGGTTACAGTGCACGCCGGACAAGTCGAATACCGTTCAGTCGGACATCAATACCGGCCACACGGTCTGGGAAGGAATTTTTACTAAATAAAAGCTACTGCCAAGGTCGGACAGTGAATACTGCTTGAGTTAGACAAAGTTCAAGACCTAGAGGACTGCTGACAGGTTTTTTCAATACACCACAGTTCTCATAAACACAAGGTAACAAGATTTACAGTTCCCTCAGGATAATTTAGCAACTCCTCACGTACACCTGACCTTATTTTAATGTTTCCTTTCCATGAAATTCTCAATTTCACAAAACAGGGTAACAGTTGTTATTACATAGGGTCCGTTGATCTCACGCCCGCTGGCCGCTAAGGTCGTACAAATTGCCCTGGCCCAAGGTGTCCGAGCTAATCAGCCTGCACTATAATAAATGAAATCAGTTCTTTGGTATGGATACAAAAATTTATTTGATTCTTTTTGCTAAAATGCCCATTTCAAATTAAGGCATCTCAGAGCAACACGCATACCTCCAGGAGCTTTCACAAGTTCACTCTTCTGTTCCCCCAGTAGTTGGTGTCGGCGGCTGAAAACCATTCTGGCAAGTCAACCCACCGAATCTCATCAGCTTCCTGTTGTATAATCCCAGATTTGGGGTGTGGTGGCACCACCTCAGGGAGTGCATATGTAATGGATGCACCACTTGTACATACAATTCTAACGTACATTGGAAAGTTTCCTAAAGTTCGTTTGCGGGCCTTAATGGTTGGTGCATAGCAGCCAGAGTGTTCCATTGCTTCCTTGATGGGGAGTACTTGGGAAAACCGCCCTAACAATGCACTTTAATCACGAGGTAGCGAAGCAATTTTTCCATGAAGTTACTTTGAAAGGCCAAGGAGACCCTGACCGACCCCGGGCGACGCGTACGGTACGACAATTGGCTGGATTCGGGCCTGGCCATCAGCTTCAAGCAATGGCTGAATCTCAAAGACGCAGTGCGAGCCTCCATGCACTGGGCGGCGCCGAAGACTTTCGGAAGAATGATTGAGAAAGATGAAGGTGCTCGCAGAAGAGAAGATGCCACAATGAGTGAGTATATATGAATAAGCGAAATGTCCAAGGTGATGTGCACACAATACTGCGTTGTTGTACAGTGCTGTCTACGTACAGAAATACATACTGTAATGCCACAGTAATAGTGACGGTCCCATTGCAGATCAAATGAAGGATTATATTAAGGAAGAGGACGAGGAAAGCAATAGAGAAGGAAGTGAAGGTTGGCGCACATTTTATCAGTTGTTAGGTCTCTTGTATGGAACAGCCGCTTCCAACAGTACTAGCATCCAATGCTTCTGCCAAGAACCTCGCCGAGGTTGCCACTGATCCGGAGATGGATTCCGACGACATCGTTTACACTCCCATTGGCTACGAGGAGTTACCATTTCGTGTGGAGACTCCGCCACCGGAGTTTGGATGGCAGAGAAACAGCGCGGAGAAGAAGCAGGAGGAGGAGGAGGCGAAGAAGCAGATCAGGAGGGCCAAGTACGCGTCCATTGCAAGTAAACCTTCTACTACAGGGGCGTCAGCAGTTCTTTGGGGGGCTACTGTGATCAAAGTACAGCTTAGTACATACAATAGACCACTTTATAAAATGGTCTACCTCGACTTATGAAGAGATCGACAAGCGGAGGCAGCTGAGCCATTGTAGTTGCTGAACCCTAGGTCCAATTCCACGGTGACCTTGCTGTTGCAGCCCTTGGACTCTACGTGACAAAACTGTCCCAGGGACTCAAATGGTTCACAATATGGCAGAAAGTTCAAATAAGTTATGCTGACCAGTCGACATAATAGACCTAAGTAGTTGCTACGCTACTTTTGACTCGTGTTCCTTGGACTTCCTTGTAGGGAATTACAAAACTCCTATTTCTTGACAGGCAGCAAGCGGAGGAGCGTAAGCAGAAGGAGCGCGCCGCGGCCGCGGAGGCAGTCGTGGCCGCCGGCGTGAACCCGCAGGACCGTCGACGTGCTTTCGCCCAGCGAAGAGACTCGTCTGTAGGGTCCATGACACTTATAGATGTTGTCTCTGATCAGGAGATGAGGCGTAGATTCAGAAATTATGAGATCTGAAATGTTCACTCCATGCTGCGACGTACGCGACGAAACCTGTGAGTTCATTTTCGTACATAAACTTCGACGGAACATATGTACGTATCTAAGTCACTCATTTGCAAACATTCAAGCCAAAACACGTTGACTTCTCCTTGAAAATTCTACCTTTTTTATAACTCTAATATTCTGACCTCGAGCCAACTGTTCTTTTGTATGTGGGTACGTCAATGAGCAATGCACGTTTGATGTCAGGCATCTTTTGATGTATCTCCGTTTTTGAAGAAGTTGAGATAGAACTTAAAAAATTTCCCGATCGAAATTATTGGTACCCCTGTCGGTAATAATATATAGCATAATTCATCCCGACTTTGCCAATGGATGCCAATAGTTGTAAGGAATGAAATTTCTTAGTTATGCTTCAAAGCTCTTCAAAGAAATGAGAAACACCAATAAGACGGATAAAATTAAAGAGTAAACTTTCCATTGATGTAACCATCCGAAGAAAGACAGTTGCGCCAAGGTCATAACTTTAGAGTAATGTGTCTAAATACTGAATTTTTTAAGGGTCGTTGATAACTTTAGGCTTAAGTTTAGTACGTACGTGACAATACGAGTACAATGCATCTTTTCGCTCATGACATTCTGTGACAAATAAAGAGATGGCTTTCATTCTTTCCCAAGAAGCTCATCGTTTTGAACTGTTTTAAGGACTAAATGGTCCACGGCAGGTCATACCGACACATCTTTTAGTAGTACATCAACCACGAGGCAGCCGCGTTACTTTGAACTTAGATTTCAGACCAGCAACTCACAGCGCGCCGTTTCGGATGTTGTGCACTGAAGAACTTCATCAAGGTCGCCATTGGAGGCTGATGTAGCCATTTCAGAAACTTACTTATTAAACAAAAAAGTTGTCCTGGACGCCCCAGCGACTCGGGTGATGTCAGATATGGCCATTTCGGCCCGACAGGATCGGACACTCTTTGCCTGAGCTCAGACACCTGAAGAACGAATGAAAACGACGGAAATGTCCTTGACAAACAAAGTGAAGTTGAGTGACCGATCTACAGAACTCCTGAAGTGAAAAGTGGCACAAGATTACAATTTAATGCTGCAGAAGCCATGGAATAACAGTGCAACGTTTGCGCTCGCACCCTTCAGACTCCACCAATCAGACCCGGCTTCCTGCTCTAGACTGCGACTCGCCGTCGCAGGGGTCCCCTTGGGTGGACACAAACACTCTACTGCGTAGATCCGTAAAAGCGTCGTCCCACCGCAGTCCGACATCACGTTTGTACTTATGCTTTGCACGGTGCCCACGGGAGCGCCATTGGACTGATTATGTGCCTCATCATGCAGATGCAGGAGGAACTGTGCCGAAATGAGAAAGTGTCGTAACGCCGTTAATCGATATTTTTGCCGAGTACCAACCGATACTCGAAGGTATCGTTTGGAGGCAATACTCGATGCTAGAGTGCAGGGGACGGACTGATAGCAAACTGCGGGATGATCCCCAACGTGTACTGAAAGCTTTTTACTCGAAGATTATGTGTTATGTATTCAAGCGTTCACGGAAGAAAATGACTCGAACAACTTGACTCTCTGGCCGAGTTTAGGAGGTTCCATCACCAAGGTGTGGCCAGAGATTGAGAGACTCAGTGACGTTTTTGCTGTTACACCCCTTATGGGGGGGGGGGCACTTCAATTCTTATGCCGGTTTTTTGATAATATTTTGCCAAGAGCTAACATATTGGACTGGCGGCTAAAATAAGACCCAGAAGTTAGATGATTCACGGTCAATGGTCTCAACTGCCGTAAAAATTAAGAGACAAGTTAAGTTGTACAAATCACAGCCGTAACAGTTAGGTGATAGCAATTCTCAGAGCTTCATTGGTTGCGGTACAAGCAGTACTTTATTGGTATACCAAGCAGCCTTGGCTTTGGCGGGGCGCTTTTGTTTAGTAAAGACATCTTTGTCATGGTGGGGATGCAGAACAATATTGCAGGCAATTTGCAAGACCCACCAAATCCTTGCATACCCAATGCTTCAATCACTCATTGCGTGCACAGGAAGCAGAAAGCTAATTTTCTTTTATCAAACATTTTCCCTCCCAGACGCTGTTTTGTGACTCGACAAAGTCATCAAGGGATTTCCAGTTCTTGTGCCTCTCCTTTGACTTCTTCTTGTCAATGTGAAACATGATTTTTGCTACTCGTCCACTATTTCTGCTGATCGAATAATTATCTAGGCAGGTGAAGAACAATTTCACATGTCACACGTAGAAGTCGCTACTTCTACAAGAACAGCCCGGAACCTTACTACGAATTACTGTAAATTACAGCAAACTTAACGTAAATTTGGAAACTATTTATGTTACTTCATCATTATATTTGTCGATTCAGCCGCATAGTGTCCAAAATTAGCCGCCAAGCCAATAAAAATGCGTGGAGTTAAATTACTAGCCGTTTTTGGCTCATTGACGACCGGGTGTCCCAGAATTGCTGTGCTCAGTGTGTAGGTGCTGATACGTCCAAGGAGCGTCATATGTTCTTGTGCGTATTATGGTGGCATTTTTTAGCGTACTTTTATATGTTGCAGGAGCACCGGGACAAATTCTCGAGATTGAGTCTGGTCTGAACTTTCATTTGCGGTATGGCTTGACTTTTTAATGAAACTAAAAACAGTGTTCCCAAATAGGGATAATATGAAAAGTGCTTGTACAAGCTTCAAACTTGCATATTGCTACCCTATGGGAAGGGACATACTGTTTCAAAATTTAAAATCATTGCACCGGGAGCAAATTTGTAATTTGAACAAGATGTTATTTTATGCCCTAGAAGCTCCCTAGCATAAGAAATTAACTATATTTTTATAAGCTTATTTTACAAAAGTGTACCCCATGGACGCATGGTCCATAGGGTACACAAAACTACAATTTCTTTACATTGTTGGCAGTTTATGTCAATACCAGGGTTTTTTTAATTACAATATGACTTTCTTCCTTTTATACAAGTTTATCCAGTAAAAAAAATTAAAAATCAAATCATAAAATCGCTCCCGGTGCAAAGATTTCAAAATGTTGACATGGCATATGTGCCTTGCCATAGGTTAACAACATGCGGAGTTTAAAGCTTGTACAAGCACTGTTGATCATATCCCGATTTGGGCACTATGTACGGGTCTATGTCTGAGCTGGGGCCAAAAAAAGTTGTCTCACCCATTTATGCAGATTATGCAGTGCGATGAGATTTCTGGTGCAATTTCCATCGCTAAAGTTATATCAATCACCTCATTAATCACCACGCTTGAAAATCACCATGAATTTACCTAATAACCAAGGTTACCTAATAACCCAAGCTTCACAGCTGCTCTTTGTGCACCACTCCCAAAGTTGTAAGAGTATTTTGACAGCCGCCTGATGAATGACAGCATCCTCCATTGGCAAGATTGGCAACATGAGCAAGAACACTTCCATCTGCATGAGGCGTGGTTGGGGCGCCTATAGCCTGACAGGCAGACCCCCCCCCACACACACAGAGACGACATACGGAGACTTTGCTTTATATATACAGAAGGTAGATATAGATAGATTAGAAAATCAATGAAGGATCAATGGACATTTGATAAACTTCTGTCCATCCATGTGCAAAACACCACCGCTAGCATTTCGCCCCAAATTCTGCACAATGATACCACACGGTATGACGCACCTGGTATGTCCCGGTGGTCAACTGCTTTAGTTGGAATTGCGTGGGTAAAAGAACACCTGGGAACTTTAGAAAGTGAGAAAAGTATCGTTTAGCGGGTATCGACGATATCTCCTTTGTGCGATACGATACTCGATACCTCTGTTTAGCATGTACTGGGTATTACAATGACTCAAAAGTGCGCATGCTGCAAGTTGTCTTTGCCTGAAATGTCATGCCTGAACTTGTCCTTTATATGCCCTTGCCGCAGGAGAACAGAACTCAAAGCGTTACGTAATATGGGATGTCTTGTTGCCTCCACCCGCTTCTTTTTTCAAATGTGGCCAAGGTCGGTGTGGATGCGATCTCTTCAGTTACTCTATCGCCATTCTTCATTACACGAAATGCACGTCATCACGTATGAATGTAATGAAGCACACATATCTCCGTACAAGACGGACAAGCTCACTCATACCTGCGTCGAAGAAGTACCAGTCGTGAATCATAAATCGTGTTATCCATGGCAGTCACTGACTACTCGATGAGTATGTGGAATTGTCAATATGTTTGTGTTCGAATTCTCAGCATACAGAACACTTCTAAGGCATGCGGCAGATGCAGGAGACGCATAGACTCAGCAATTTTAGTCGCCGCCGCCGCCGCCACCGCCGCCACAGTCGCCGCCGCCGCCGCCACCGCCGCCACAGTCGCCGCCGCCGCCGCCACCGCCGCCATAGTCGCCACCGCCACCGCCGCCATAGTCGCCACCGCCACCGCCGCCGTAGTCGCCGCCGCCACCACCGTCATCACCGCCGTTGCCACAATCTCCGTCGCCGCCTTCTTGATCTACTTCATATGTGTAATCGTCATTCCCGGAATGTGCTTTTGGGCCACGGTACCGTCTCCGCTTGTTCTTTGCTGGATATTTGCTCTTGCCGGCACCGGCACTGGTGGACTTACTCTGGAGGCAACCCATAGTCCTTGGCACTGATGCGTCAAGTGTGCGTGTACATGTAGAACAACTGCATAGCGAAGTCGCTACTGACGCTGGGCGACCGCACTGCCACGGGAAGGCGCAGAAACTGCAACTCTTACCTGTGCGTGCGCCCGCTTAATACGAACTGCACGGGTGTACTCAAAAACATACAGGGTGAGTCATGCACTGCGCTTGCGCTGCACGGTTAGTTTATCGAGAAGTTAGCACCTCTCCTTTTTCCGCTTGAGCGACAAATGCGCGAATCTTCTTCGTCACAGTCGCGCTTAAAATAATCCTGAGATTTGAATTCTCACCGCGCAAAGTTCAGGATGCAGTAAATTCATCGCTGATCATGAGATTTCGCAAGAGGTTGGAGACTGAAGTGCACGCAAATCACAAAAGAGGATTATGACGGATGTGTTATCGACCAACATCCGGTCTATTTGCAACGAATTACGTTGCTTCTGGGACGAATATGAAATTTACTTCATCTTGATCTTTGCGTGGTTTCCTTTTATATGGACAGGTCAGCTTTTGAAAATTCATAGTACAGTAAAATTGTAATTAATTGACGTTAATTCACTCATGGATAATTGGGTCAGTCGACTCATTGACTCAATGTTGGGGAACCAAATCCAACTGAACATTTTGCTGCAAAGGTGACGTTGCTTTATTGGCTCAAAAAGATGCCTTTCACTGTACCATATGAACAGTCTAATTTTTCTTCTGACATACATGTGATTTTTTGTCATGGAGTTTTAAATGTTAATCTCAGCAGCCCTGGGTCTGATCGTCCGCTGATGCACCGTTTTGGAAACTGCGGACCACACTTGACCCCTTCTCTTTTCCGTACTCCTTACCAAAATGATGTTTAACGTGCACTAATAGGGTTTAAACATCATGATCTCGAATCATAATCACCAACTTAGTACTGAATCACTACCTGGGGAGCTTTAAATTCTCATGGCGCAGCAACCGTTACGTTGCTGCGCTATGAGCAACGTTAGTCTGATCATCCATTGAATAAAGATGTTAACTTTTTTCAAGCCACCTACACTCATACTGCTTAATTGAGTGAGGTGCTCAACTGACTGAAAACTACCTGTCCCCAAGTGACCCCATCAACGGCAGTCTACTGTACCTTATTGTATTTAAGGTACATACGTTGGCATTTGGACAACAAAATTTGGTAGCCAATGTTCAATGAAACTATCTCGAACTTCGTCTCTTTGGCACAGGAAAGTCAAAGAAAGCAGACAGGAACTACACAGGACGTTACAAATTCTCGGGACACTTCCAGCGACGCATGATGACAGTCGAACTCTATGACAAATCAAGGCAGTTCAATGCAGTGACGATCTTCCGACTTCCGGACAGCCCGCACTTAGAAACAGTACTTTCAGAAACTTTTCGGAATGGTCATGATGCTCGACCTGACCCAAGATTTTGTGAAAAGAAGTGATGAAAAATTTAACATGGCCGCAACAAATGCAAGAGAGCAACTCGAACATCCTCTGCGCTCGGTTGAGAACCACCTGGCAACTTGAGAACCGGGGAAGAAACAGATCTCTTCTAAGTTGTACACTGTCCTTTTCAGCTTCTCTTTTAATTCTGAAAGATCTTTGCCCCCTGACAGAAGCCTGGAGTTGTTGCAGACAAGCTGCATGAGCTGTCCCTGCCCCTGAGGTGAGCCGCTGCCTGTTGCTCCTTCACCTTCTTCAGGACGTCCCTGACTGTTGATATGGGAACACCATATCAGAGATGGCCTTGCAGCCTCTGTCACAGTCTACAGAGTCCCTCTGAATGATAATGCTCTCCTATGTCCATGATCTTGGGTCCTCACCATGGTGGCTGTGGAGATGATAACCATTTTTCTGCTCTTACTTCAGTACACGTGTCAGACAAATGTCCATTGAATGTTTCTCCAGTTCTAGGTAATAGGACAAGTGTTGGAACTAATTGTTATCAAACATTGGTACAACAGTTCTCATTGTTCAATACTTTCAAGTCGGTAAATTTTTAATTCATGCCCGGAGTTTTTGAAAGAAGGAGATACAGCAAAAAACGTATAAAAGAGAAAAGTTTTTTCTCACAAGGAACCACACACAACAGGACAGTTGTGCAAGGTCATAATTCCAGAGTTATGTGCATAAAATGCGAGGGTCCCCTTTCAAAATCAGTAATTTGAAAAGGGTGTGAATAATTTCGGACGCACATGCACCTTGACGCCACTTTTGTCTTTTTTTCCTTTACAAAACGCTTTACCAGACAAATCGAGCCCATAACTGAGAATAACTCAGAACTCTTTCTGACGTCAGACCCTGCACGCTGCACAAATGATGTGCAGCAGAGCTCAGACAGAAATTGGAAAATTGAATACCAGTAATTACCTAAGATGGCATCAATGGATGGATTCAACTGTATCAATCAGGGCAGTGGCTCACTGTCAATGTCCCTCTCACTGTCGATGAGATTCCTGTCAAATTGTCTCCCCAGGACGAGAAGCCAAGAAAGGTGTGATCAGGCATGGGGTGACTTGTCGGGGCCTTCCTGACTGGTGGAGACGATGACAACAACAAGAGACGAGAAGAACACTTTCCTGGTGCTGCAGAACAAGAAGAATTCCAGCACTGCTTGGCAAGAAGAAGCAGCACTGAAGTGGGAAGAAGAAAAATCGCAGCAGGGCAATCAAGCTAGCTAAATTGTTTGTGTCAGACTCAGCAGCAACTACGACAGGTTCCACGGCAGCGACAACGACAAGCATCGACGGCCTCCTCCAGTCCGATCAAGTCGATCGGGAGGAAAGCATCACTGGAAAGCTTGATGCCTTAGGAGTTTAACTTTTTTTTCTCTACCTTGAATGAAAATGCACATTTAGGGCGGCACCGGCCACTTTGCCTACTGTATTGTACTGCCCCCACAAGTTATTCGCCAGCGCTGCCTTTTGCATGCAGAAGTGTCCGAAAGTGACGTAGATGACTTAAACAAACGGTTCACATTGGTACAGCACACAAGCTAAATGGATGGGCCAAATGACTAGTGCCATCTCAAATGTACATTTTGATCCGAAGTGCACGTAAAGAAGTTAAGCTGCTGAAAATTCAAGCTTTTCAATGATGTAAACAGATTCTGCGTTCAGAATCAAGGAAAGCATGACGTTGGGAATGGGTGGCGCTGACTGATGAACAGGTGCTGAACAGGTCTGTGTACGGTCAGGTAGTGGTGGGGAACCCTTGGCAGAGCTCCTCTGGTGTTTTCTAGTGTTTCTCCCTTGCCCCCCCCCCTGCACTTTTTTCTTTTTGCAAGTTTTAACATTATTATTCTCCAACATGGCTGGGAAATGCTACTTTCCTTCCTTTCAGGAGGGCACGTTTCACTTCTGAACATAAGTGTGTAAAGTCATGATAAAGTGAACACAGTACACGTGCGACTGGGGAGGATTGCTTTCCTTCACCAGCATTTTTGATGCACTCCACCAAAAAATAATGTGTAAGTCGTACAATTCCAACTCTCTTGGAGCTCAGTTAACTCATGAGACTTGACAAAATGTGCGTGCAATTATGCAGAGTGTTTTCGCTACTCGTAACCCCGAAGCAAGCAGTCGCACACACTATGCGTACAGTACAAGCGGGCGGACTGTAGTATGTCCGTACTACACGAACATAAATTTGGACTGTAGTATGCATGTTTTCTACCAAAATACAGTCGGACTGTACAAACGTGCGTTACGTTTATAATGTGAGTGCACAGTTTATGCCGTGCAGGTGGAGCAACAAAGACCCCTTCTCCACCTCCTTCTTCATCAGTGTCACCTCCGCTTCCGCCCCTTCAGCAATGGTTGGCATGATCTTGCTTTTGGTACGTTCTTCTACCTTTCTTCGTCCCTGCCTCACCCTGATGACTGCCTGTATATGAGAATGAATGTGCAGAGAAGGTTAAGAGCGAAATTTACAAGGCTCTGCTGTGAACAACGGGAAACCCAGATAACTTTTTAATTACGTCACTACTGCGGGAACAGTAAAGAAACTATTTAGTGCGACTGCGTACGTTTTCTGTACCAATAAGGAAATACTCGGGACAACGTTGTACCCTGTGTCACATTGGAAGGCTCTCGATCAGGACACACATTGTAGCCAAGCCGTACATTGAGTTCATTGAAGTACGTCAAGGTAGCGACATGATGCTTTATCCTCATGCTTGCTCATGCAGCAATGCTGGAGTCACCGTGCTCTTTGCTCTGCAATCCCGGAGAGGATAGCGTGCGCACACTGCTGACACGTGTCTTGTGACTGGAGAACTTACTTAAAGTGTACGAATCGAATGGACTCCATATGAGAAACATCCAAATCCGTGTATCGCCCACAGCAGGAAATACGAAAGCCGCCTGCAAGTCGGAACTTTTCAAACCAATCTCTATTAGAGAGCCAGCGAGAGCGAGACTGAAAGAGAGAGCGCGTGCGCAGACTTTAATTTCGTGGTGAAAGTTTTAGGGTGTCCTCGCAAAATTTTTCGCACACAAAACGGGCACCCGTGAGAGCCACGCGGCCTCGAGGCCGCAGCAATACCAGCAGCGTCGTCGTCGTCGTCGTCGTCGTCGTCGTCCCCGTAAGCAACGGTTGTAGCGGCAGCGGCAGCAGCGGCAACAGGGGCAAGGACTCAACCCCCACCAAGTCTCTCACGTTGGGCTTGTCCGCCTTCTTTGAACCAGTCTTTTGCTTGTCTCGCTTTCTGCGTGCGAAAGAAAGCTCATGCGCTGGGATCGAGGGAGTCGAAAGCCCTTGGCTCTGGCTACTGTACAGAAACCCCCTCCCTCCGTCCCTCCCTCCCTCTCCAAAGCCATGCAAGCACAATATGGTCCGAATACTACGTGCACTATTGCTCATCGCATCAGCCCCCTCAAGGCCGTGAGTGACGCAACAAACCACGAAGCAGGCATCGCCCAGCCCACAAAGACGAATCCACCACGTAGTCCACACTGTCCGAGAACATCATGCGGCGGTTGTAGCCTTACCCGCTGTAACGCATGTTGGGGGAGGAAGGCTCTATGTGGCATGAAGACCTTTCGCCTGTCTGCTTTCTCTTTTCCCAAGCCCTGCGAGAGCAGTTGCAGTAGAGCGCGCACTTATTCCTTCTTGGCTCTCTTATTTGAAAGAAGAGGAGGAGAACGAGGAGAAGAGTGGGGAAGTGTTGGTGTAGGGGCAGGAGGACCCTTCTTTCTCCTTCCTCGGCATGACGACGGCAAAAGAGTACGCGAGAATTCGTTAGTTGCGTATTGGCAGCAGGCTTGTTCTTACACCAGCGCTCCCTGACTGGGCAAATACGACAGGCAGAATTCAATAAGTCCATGCGACTCCGCCAGGCCTCCTCCGATTGGCAGAACTGCCCCACGCATGCGTTGCACCTTTCGCAGTCGTGGGCTGCGTGCGAGGAAAAGAAAACCAGCGCGGGGTCGAAGCAGCCCAGGCCTGCATGCATACGTGCGCCTCGTGTAACTTCGTGACTGTGATCCGTCAGGACGTGTTGCTGTCTTGGCGTCGTCTCGTGCACCTTCTCTATGCTAAGCAGCGCGCTGCTCTGGTGCCAAGCAGTATATTCGTCTCTGCTCGTGCCAGAACGCCGCCTTCATCCCTCCCGGTAAGTGCGGGACGTCGCGATTAACGACGACAGTTGTGCACGTAAGTTACGTAGTGTTTGTGTAATCTTCTCCTATCTGTTAGCGGCTTAGGGCTCCCAAATAGTTATATCCTCTCCAGAGACCCCACGCAGGGACCACGACTTAGGGTTAAAGACCCTATACCACTTTCTCCGCTACGAGAAACCCTCTTCACGTCCCTCCAATCAGACTTATACCCGAGGAGGATCTCGAATGTGCAATACTTTTTTTTTGGGGGGGGGGGGGGGAAT
>JAAUXU010064948.1_pt1 | contig 29988 bp, 24 predicted proteins | sample 7278151 | NCBI WGS metagenome assembly JAAUXU01 (sample SAMN14350113, study PRJNA611818) | marine sediment metagenome | isolation source: surface marine sediment (1.8m) | place: French Polynesia: Moorea | collected 2018-08
ATTCTCCGCCCCCCCCCCCTTTCTCCCCCTTCCTGGAGAAGGAGGTCAAAAGCCAGCTCAGAATATCGGAAAGATTTAAATCGGGGCTGCCTTTGTTATCTCATTAGCTTACAATGAGCTGTAAATCCACTCCGCTCATCCCTCTCCGGAGGAGGCCAATTCCTCTTGGTCCCGGACTGAAAAATATCCGTTGCAGTGTCCAGCTCACCAATTTTTCTTACAGACTCATCCCCCCCCCCTTCCCTGGGTCGCTGGAAACTTCTTCCAATCACGATTTATCTGCCCGAAATCTTTTTGTTCTGGCCGTCCAATTTTGTCTGGGGGTCCATCGAAGCACTTGTAGGTGGGACTACATACTAAGTGCGAAGGATAGTCTGTGGGCGAACAAAAGGAGGCTGCCAACATAAGCGTATTCGGGGCAGATGATGCAAGGCCAGAAGAAGTTTCTATGGATACCGACCAGCGGGACAGAAATTGATTTCTTTCTCTCTCCAAAGGTATTAGAGTCTGGTAAGAGAGATGTGTCAGGGCTGACACGAGCGCTCAAGATGCTGACAAGCAGAAAAGACTTTTCCAGCGCTTGTTTTTATGACACGCACGTCAAGCTCCTTTTCTTCCATCTCTGCATGTGTTCATGGTCAGGGGCAGCCAGGAAGAAATATGTATACGTAAAGAGAGAAGAGAGCCTTGTTCCTACCTGCCCCTGCTGCTACTGAAGGTTTTTTCTCTCTCCTGGAGGAATCAGGTGAGTGCGCGCTCACGGCTGCGCCAACGGACTCGTCGACGTAGGGCAACAACGCCGTGATTCAAAACGGTTCGTTCGCCGGCGGGTAATGTAGGACACGTGTTAAGTAGGGGGGGGGGGGAGGAGGAGGAGGAGGTGAGGCAATTGCACGGGAGCTGTCATCAATGGCTCTTTTGTCGGACGTAGAATGAGGGATTGATTTCTTTCTTCTCAAAAAGATGTGTTTTTTTTCTTCCGCCAGATTACAAAGGGTCTGGACGACGGTTGGGGCTGGCAAAACTTCTTAATGATAATGACCTTGTTGCTCTGCTCGATCGCTACAATGGTGGTAAAGGACGAGAATGACACGCAATTTTCCGGCGAATCGATCTGTCCAAACATTGTTGCTGGGTTGGTGGAGAAGATCCTGAGTGGAGGCTTCTTCTTCGTCTTGTCTGCTACTAAGAGCGTTTCTGGTTATGAGTTCGTAATCTCCATTCACTTTGATTCTTTCTAAAAGGGCTTTGGAATCTTGCAGCCAGCGTCGTTGGGAATTCCCCCGAGTGAAACTGCCTGCAAAGTTTGCATGAGGGCTTGGCAAAGCATTGCTGACTTTCCTTTTTGTTGGTGAAGGGCAAAAAAATTTGGAAAAGTAAAAACGTAAACAGCTATTTGTTTGAATAAAATTAAGGAGGACTCTTTTTTATGCCCACGGCTGTTTGGCAAGGGCAGCATGGTACTGTGTTATGGTACTGGTGGCATAAAAGCGATGCTGTTGCTGCCTGAGTAATATGAGAAGTGAAAAAAGGCCTTATTTTTTTTTATAGAACATGAAGTTTGCTTTTATGGATCCACTTTTTCACCCCAAAAATGCTTGAAAGAAGTAGAATGTGGGGAAAAAGGTTGCTTTTTCCACGCATTCTACTCATGAATCTTTGTTATGTTTCTCAAGTGTCAAAAAGTGGATGCGTAAATGTTTGATAAAAAATTGGAGGCCTTCCCAATATCACTCAGACAGCGGTGACATAACTTTTACGCCCTTTGTGCTGTGCACTCGTTGCACAAAATGCTGCCTTGAAATTTAGGGGGTGAGAAGAAGAGTCTTACTTTTTTATATATATAATTCTTTGCGGAAAAGCAGTCGTTCCTTTGTGCAAATAACCACAGCCATTTTGCAAGAAATCAGCCCCAGGATGCTCTTCACTATCGGATCAGTCAATTGATCCGCTCCACTTTCAGATAAAACTTCCGCAAGACCTGCTGCGGCAAAGGACAGAGTCTCTACGTCTTTTAGAAATAAAGTATGTTTCCAAAGTCCTGTGCTAGTTTTAAGTTCTATCACGTGCAGAGATGATTCTACTACCATTCGAGGCATGATTCTTTGAAATTTGAAAAATAATGCATGGTTATGTGTGTGTGTGTGTGTGTGTGTGTGTGTGTGTGTGTGTGTGTGTGTGTGTGTGAGCGCGCGCGTGCGAGCGTGAAGTCACTGTGACATGGGCACTATGCAGTAAGGGGGGCATTTCTGCAGTGGGAAAAAAAGAAAACAATTTTGGCAGGATGAAGCTTGAGATTACACGCGTGGGTGTGCTTTCGAAAAATTCATATCACACAGTGGTCTATGTTCATATTTCTCTTTGAATTGATTGCTGTGACGATTGCTTTTGTTCATAGCCGACAAAACTCAAAACAATAATCAGACCTTCGTCGAATGGTAGCAAAATTGTATTTCCCAAAGATGCATTCAACGGACTCTGCCCAAGTAGACCTTGCGGAAGTTTTATCAGAGGAGGCTCAATTGACTAACCCGGTGTTAGAGAGCGCCTAAAATGCGTGAAGAAAGAGCAACTTTTTTTCACTTTCACACTCGTTTTACCCTCTTTTTCACGCTCTTTCCGGAGGGGTCAAAAATTGGATGCGTGAAATAAAAGCAGAAGAAAAAGGTGGCAAAAGGTTGGTGGCGGCAGTTCGTTAAATCCATGAAATCTGAGCGTCTCCTGGATTTGCTTTTGGAGCAGCCCCCAGAGCAGAGAAGCTCTGGTAGGGACACAAAAGCAGTTATACCACAACAGAACGTCCGAGAATTGATGCGTGGGGATCGTTTCCAGGGGGAAGAGGCAGAAAGAAAAAAAATCTGTCTTGCCTCCCGCTGTTTCTACAGATTCCCTGCCTGTCCCCGGGGGGCTCCGGCACCGGAGCGTTTCGCTTCTCGCCCGCCGTGAAATGCCTCTTTCCTACTCGGATGAAATACGAGTCAGTCCGGACTTTTTGGGGAGGAAGAAGAAAAAGGTTTCATTTATGCAATTTTACCCTTTGCCAAAGCCAGAACTCCTCTTCCTCCATCCCCCGGTACCCGGGCGAAAACCGCCGCCGTCGTACCATAAATCACTCCTCTTTTTTTTCTCTCTCTCTCGCAGAATTAGGTCTGCCTCGCCCTTCTTTAGGTTTTATAAAAATATTATTTCAGCACCGTTGACTCTCCTGAGATGAACTCGTCAGCTGAGTTATTGGGGGAGGGAATTCTTGTCAGCTGTTTTTCTTTGACCACCACCACCACCTCCTCCTCCTTCTCCAGGTCCTTTGTAGACTCGCTCATGTGTGCCATGATTGACGTGGAGGCGAGCTTTTTCTCCCTAATGTGACAGGAGAAAATTGACACCGTCTTCTTCTTGGTGGCGGTGGCAGAGACCGCAATTTTGCCCTCCCTCCCCACCTCCTCCTCCTCCTCCTTCTCCTCCTTCCCGCCATTGAACTGCACTAATGGCGGTTTGCTGGGCTTCTTCTCCGCCTCCAACTTTCCTCTGCATTCAGAAAAAGCCCCTTTTTTTCTCTCTCTCTTTGCTACCCGTGCTCTAGCCACATTTTAAGCATTTGCCTTAATGCTTCGCACTGTCAAAGTTGCTGGCACCGACGCAACTGCTACAATCTCTGCTGCAGCAAGGGTGGGCAGCGTGGGCTAAGTAACTGGGCCTCGGAACTTTAGGTGAAGGACGAATTTCAGGGGAAAAAAAAGGTCCTCACAATGTCACGGCCAGCCGCACTTGGCTTTTTTTCCCTTCAATTTCTGCTCCATATTTATGACGCCTAAATGTCAATTTTGCTTTCTTGAGGTGGGACTTCAGGATTGAGATTGGCGTTAAACACTGGTTTACATGGCGCAAACATCATTTTTGGAAAATATTTTGTTTTACAATGGACACTTTTTACCCACATTTGTTCTTTGTGTAGTAAGTGTAGTGCATCTTTCTCTTTTCACAGCCGTAACTTTTGACTGTATTGAACTATAGGAGTGGTTCACAACTTTATGGAAAGCAACAATGCCACTTTAAAACTGAACTGATGAGAACTTTTGATCTAGGACCACATATTTGTTCACAAAACAGTCAGACTTTCATATAGTAAACTCTGCTACAGTGCATAATTCGATCCCAGACTGTAGAGACTTGAGTTTTCCCAGAGCAAAAGTGCATATTAGTTCAGTGTTAAAGGAGCTGCTTAGCTTTCCATAGAGGGGTAAGTCACTTCTGTATCGCAATCCCGTCAAAAGTTACGACTGAAGAAAGAAATGTCCACTACACTTACCACATACATCATGTTATAAAACTTTGAGCTAAAAGGAAATGATCCTTAAGAAAAGAATGATTTTAGTAAATCCTCAATGTCTTCTCCAAAGGCTAAGAAAAATCAGGCCCAAAAATATCATTTTCCAAGAAAAGTACCTTTTCGTAGCAGCCTAATGTTATTTATCATTTTCTTTTATTATCTGGCCCCACAAGAACCAGCTTGAGTTAGGTTCCAGCCTAAAATTCCGAGATCTACTAATAAGTATGTATAAGTTGAGGCAGGTTTCACTCAGACATCTGCATTCATTTGCATGTCTGGAAAGAAACAGAGCCGACGCCTCTCATTGGGGCTTTTATGGGCACCTCCAGGACTTATCGGTCCAGACTGTAACGCCATCGTTCTCGGAGATCGATCGACCTAATTGGTCCTTCTTCTTCTTCTCCTTGTTTTTTTGCATTAGCTTAAAATGCACTTAACGCTATGTTGTGGCTTCTTCTTTAAGCTTCAAGTTTGGCTCTCTCTTCGCCATCCATCCATCTCCACTGGCATTGATGCAATAGTCAGGGTTCGAGAAAAATCGCTTGGCATCGTTGGCCGCAAAGCTGGCAAAGTACGTAGGCAAGGAGGAGATGGGGGCCAACAACAGCGAGCCCATTGTGTCTGGGTGTTCGAGTGACGACATGGGACCAAGATTTGTGTTGTTGTGACTCAGAATTTGTTACGGCCAACGCAGTGACGGGGGGGGGGGGGATGTGAACGGTCCAGGGGGAGAGGGGGGGGGTTAAGTCGGTGTACATACATACGCACGGGTGCTCACATGGGGGCACACATAGCCCGCCTGCCCGCCCGCCCTCCCTCTCCCCTAACTACATCTCGCTGTGTCAATAGATGAGTTGGGAAGACCAACGAACTAAGTTGCTTTTTGCCTGAGTGCACCTGTGATGGACCCCGACGACGATTTTACCGTGAGCTTCTCCTCGGTTGCACTGGCAAAAATCTCCTCGCTGGCGGCGAGGCCGCCGAGGCCGCCGAGGCCGCCGAGGTCGAGTTGGTGTGCGTCCGTCGGAGGACTTTGTCAAGCGTAATCTCCTCTTTTTCTCTTCTTCTTTTTTTCCTCTAGTGTAAGCCCACCTTTGGTGCCGCCTGCTGGACCGGCTGGCTGAACTAACGTTCGTCCTGTGATCTTTGCCGCCGCCAGCTTGAACTTACTAAGAAGGGCAAGCAAGCAAGGAGAAGAAGAAAAAAAGACTTTTTGTCCTGCTCAGTCCGCTTTTATAAGAGGCCCCGTTTCTCCCCCCCCTCCTTCAATCCCGATCCTTAGTCCGGGTGACGAAGCAGAGAGAGGAGCTGTCAAGATGCTCTCATGTGACTGGAGGGGACGAGGATGATGTGACTGCAGCAGCGGCCGCACAAACACGATCCTTCCATGAGAAATGTGTTCTCCCCCCCTCTGCTCTGCTCCGACAGACGTCATTTGCCCCAGGGGCTCCAAGGCAACTTATAAATGCTACTTTTTCCCCCAGCTTCTCCTCCCATCGATTCCGACGACCCCGGGATGGAGATGGAAGAAACGGTCGCAGCGGCTGCCCTTTATGCACCGGCTTAATTTTTCCAACGATTCTTCTCCGCTGTTGATTTGTTGTTCATGCCCCGGCCATTTGGGCGTGAGACAGATAAGACCCGCGTTCGCTTCTCTTGGAGATGGGTCGACTCAGGGTTTTTTTGGGTGGTTGTTTTTTTCCCCACTCCATTTGGTGGGAGGGGGGGAATCATTTTTTGAGCAGATTTTTAGATTTCCCCGTCTTCTTTTTTACTGCTACAGGATGTAAAGAAATCGACATCCGTCTTGTGCAAACAACGTAAGTTTTTATTAACATTAAAGCCTATCGCAGTTAAGCACTGTGAATGTGTTTGGCAGTATACAAACGTTCATTGACGAAGACCATGCCAGAAATTCTTCTTTAACCTGCTTGTAAAAGCAGTCATGAACACTTCATTAATATTCTCATCTTGTCTGTGTATGTAATGTAATGACTCGACCTCGGACTCATTCGAGCACAGTCAGACTTTGATTTAACCACGCCTCTACTTTACTCCATCTTAAATGGAACATTTTTTCAATGAATTGATAGCTCTGCATCACTGGCTTGGTGTCCTAGGCCGCATATTGTCCGAGAGCCGCAGGCTCAAGACAGGCCAAGTGACAGGTAAACCCAAGTTCAGTTCCAGTTACTCAACGAGGTTTTTCTGTTAAATAGCACATATCATATATAGAACATGGAATTATACATTAGAATGGAATACATTAGTGCCAACGTGCAGTACTTGCAGCATAAAATTATTGCGTCGTATAAAGTAAGCTGCGGCCCAAAATGGGCTACAATTTGCGCCGCAAACTGGCATATCAGAGGAGCATAAAGCAAGAATCTCTCGTCAAATCTCCGTCAGCAGCGCAATCTTCTCTTGATGGAGAATCTTTACCCGAGTTTTTGCTACAGCCCAAGTGTGAATCATGTCAAACACGAGCCTGAGCCTTGATTCGCTACATCTCTAACGTGCGTGCGAGGACGTTGAGGAGAGATATGATTTTTGTTTGCGCATCGTCTGCTGGTTGGGGGAAAAAAAGAAATCCGTTGGTGTTCGTTCCCACCACGATAAATCGTCGAAATGTTCTTGTCAAGGAAGAGGAGGAGGCGTTTTTTGAGGAACCAGTGCTGTAATATCGGTATTTTCATCTGAAGCATATGTTGCTCATTACACGGGGTGTCGACTCCCCCGAGGAGAGATTTAGTACTGAGGCAGCGCGGCCAACTTCAGCTACATACGTAACCGTAGGTAGTGGGGTAAGGAGGAGAAGGGGGGGGGGGTTGGGACGGAACGAAGTAGAAGCTGCTGTGACTGTTACGAGGTGGAGAGATAATATTTCAGGATGGCAGGACTGTTGGGTTTTCTCTTACGCAAGCTTTCCATGCCTTCCATCGTGGCGGCGTTCACAGGGTGTCGTCGCAGCAACAACTTGGCATCGGTGACGCTGCTACTTTGCCGACAGAGACCGGTTGTTTCTGGGTTGGGGTACTTGGACGCTCTGCAACGTATGCGGAGGAGGTTTGCTCAAGAGGAGAGGAGACGTTCTGGCGAAGATAACGCGTTACAGGGCTGTTCAGATGGATCCGGGTTTCTTTTTCCAACATCATCCAGACCAATGTCGAGAGCAGGCAGAGGCCGGGCTGGGGCACAAGTGGGACTTGACTGTCAATGAGTCAGGGCGCCAAAACAAACAAAGGAGATGATCGAGCAGTCGAGCAGCACGGCCAGGGTCAAGCTGGCCGCCCGCCTCTTCCGTGCAATCGAGTCAGGGAGGTGGCCAGGACGGAGGCCAAGCCCTGGGAAGGGCCGTTCGTCAAGCAAGTGTTCCTGATTTATCTGGACGACCCTGTCCATAGCATTTGTTGTGCGCACTTCGATCAGTGATGGATGTTTCGTCTTTTTTGGGCTACGCTATCCACTGTACTGAACCCTTGCTTGTGCCCAAACTTTCTTGGCCTTCGTCGGCCATTTTTAGCCCAATGCTCACGGAATGTTTTCGCTACGATTCCCACTTCTACTCCTGCTTTTCTCCGTCCTCGGCCGACGAAAGCTCTTAATTGTTCGCTTCACGAACTTTTTTCCTCCCTCTAACTAATAGTTGCCTCTAATGAGTGGCATTAGTCAAATGTCCGAAAAGTGCTTTTCTGCTACCACAGCATTGTCTTATGCTGCGCTGCCACCTGCCGCAGCAGCCACTCGTGCTGTGCATGTCTTGTCTTTGAGATGAGTCTTCAGGCCCACAGCACCGAGATCACGTTCAGACGCGTCAGCAGCTGCTGCGTCAAGATGCGTGTATCATGACTGCATGCATAAGTTGGGAGCAAATTGAACTTTCAAGAGAGTTGAAAACTGTGGTCGAATAACTTTGAAGAGAAGAAGTTTTTTTCTTGGGGGGGCTCCGAGACCAGGAATCGGTACAGATATCAACAAAGTTGACTTCCAAAGTTACAAACAGTGGTGTCGATTGATTGTTAAAGGTTTCAGCTAGCCATGGCAATGCTGGAAATCTTCCAGATCCTCCTCAAAACCGTGCAATGTGTGCCGAAAATACCGCTACAGTGTGGACTTTGGTGTGGACCCTCCCAGAATTTAAGTGTTACTCTTTCCGGCCAACACAGATTCAGTGAGCAACGCCTGACTTCTCTCCGGAGGCCTTGACCAGTGCTACTTCTTATATGTCGCTTAACTTCTAAGTCTTAAATCCAGTGAGTATTCTGAAAGTGAAAAGCAAGGGGAAGGTGAGAGAGAAAGAGGGGAGACACCTGCGACACGTTGAGTGTACATACATCATGTCTTAGATACACGACGTACATAAAGCACCGCCGTAACACATTACTAACATTACCCTTCCCATTTTGATATAGCTTCGTTGGGAGTGCGAAAAAGGCTTTTAGGAAGCCACAGGATGGCTCTTTTTTCCTTCGCGTACACAGACAGACACGCAAACTTAAACTCACAGATGTTCTGCCAAGGCGAGGAGCGAGTATCAATCTCCCTCTGTCCACTTATATGTAATGGACGTTCCGTGCTTATACCGCATATACATATATGAAGTCCCAACCCTCGTTTCTTGGCAGCAAAAAAAGGCAGTCAACCCTTTATGGGAACCAAACTTTACACGAGATGCGGCAAGCTTACCTGCCTCAGTGCAGGCTTCCTCCTGTTTTAGAGCAAAGTAGCATGCAGAGCTCGACTTCGCCGTGGTTTTCTACGGCAAAAAAAAAGTTGTGTAAATTTCGAAGGTTTGCTTTTGCTCTTGGTGTCGCTCCAGCTCCCCCTCCTCCTCAGCGGGCGATATTTGTTTTTAGCGCTTCTTCTACTCCAGTATATGAAAGGCAGGACCACCCTGCGGTGGAAGGGGGAGGAGGAGAAATGCCTGGCGTTCCTCTCAGTGTCTCCCGACAGTTTTTTGTTCGCCAATACCTTTTGCGGAAAAAGACGGATTAGGAAGTTGAGCTCGTCTCATGCACCTGATGACTTATCAAACTGGGTGATTTGCTGTCACTCCTCTCGTGCGCAGTGGCGGGGACGACGGGGACGGTGGCGCAGGGGGAATCGAGTCAGACGACGTCTCACATTCGTGCAGCTGCGCCATTCACCCGTAGGTTTTGTATCTTGTATTACGGTATCTTAGCACTCGCCACCGACTGCAAAGTTAATTTACCTGGCGCGGCTCTTCTCTTCTTTCTTTTCCTCATTTCTACAGGGACACACAAAAGTGCGCCCACATTGCTGTCTTAAGACAGCGGAGAGTAGGACTTTTCAGGACAGAGAGAGAGAGAGAGAATAGAGGAAAGGCAATGTCCCTTTCATGTTGTGCGTCCACTGTCCTCCGGCTCGTTCGTTGTGAAGGTCCTGCCAAAAAAACGTTCTTCCTACTTTTCTCACATCCAGACGAGGCTTAGTGCACGTCGACGAAGCAAAAACTTGGGCCTCGGCACGTACATACAGGGATCACCACCTCCGTGAACCCCGTCATTTTCGGCGAGGCCGTCAAACACGATTACAGAGTCAACAGGGGGCGAACGCCGCGTACTTGTGCGTGTCGGTGCCGGACTTGTGGGAGAAGTTTTTGAGAAGTCAGCAGCAAAACAAGGACCTAAATAACCCCATTACACAGTAATTTTTTTTCTCCACTCCCTGGAGGACTTGCTAGAATGTGATTGATCCTCTGTAATTCTCCGAGGATCGAGGACCAACAGCATCAATCATGGGCAACTTTGATGAGAGGCCGACGTCCCTCAACATTTTTTCTTCTCTTCTTGGAAGGCGATTCATTCGGCCAGCTGTCCATAATCATGGCATCCCAGGCCAGCCTCGCTGCTGCACGCAGTCCTACTGTGTTGCAATCTACGTCCATGTTCTCGGTCTTCCTCCTCTTGGTACCGTCCGCCGGCGGGTGCGCGCTCGCGAAGGAGAGCGAACCAAGCTGCAGATCGCTCTCTCGCTCTCACATGTCAGTCGAGTAACGTGCGCCCAAGCTGAAGGACAACGGAATTATGGGCACTCATTGAGTCAGAGTGTGGTGTTAAAACATTTAACGAGGAGTGAAGCTGCTGTGTTGAGAGTCAGGTGCACTGTGGGTCCTCTACTCACGTATAATACATTGACACTACACTTTTCACGGCCGCATGGTGTCTTAAGCGAATTGTAGATTGCCACTTTCAGCTGGAAAGTGTCGACTAGCAGCCAAGTGCATTTCTACACTGACTTATGGAGGAAAGTTTGGCCTAAGCAGGAAAAAATTGAGTGAAGAAACTGCTGCAAGTTTTTTTTTTATTTTTTTTGAGAGCCGGCTGCTATTGAAAAAGTTTCTCTCACTTGATCAAGTCTGCAGGGAAAGACAATTTCGGCGCTGGAGATGGCCAGTAAAATGGAAATGCGATTCCCTCAGCCGACGCCAAAAGCATCTGCGGGAAAAACTTGGTCCATCTTACTCGAGACGTTGTAAGAGGAACTGGTTACGCAAGAAATGTTGGAGCCAGTGATGCCTCTGCCTCCATCTCTGGTTCCTCCGGAGTATGCTCAGCCGAGGAGGCGGCGGAGGTATCTGCGGCGTCTGAGTCCACCTGCGCTGCCTCCGCGATGGGGTCAGGACGTGGCTCCCCCGCCCACTCCCTTCTTCGTCACCCCCAACGCGTCCCCGCCCTCCAGGCAGGAGCAGGAGGAGGTGGACATTGATGCGCAGCACTTGCAAGAGGAACATGAGCCGAACCACCAAAGACAGAGAAGCAGCAGGCACAAGTGTAGTCATCAACACCACCACGTCCGCTCTCGTCGGCGTCACAGCCACCAACGCGTCAGATCTTCCCTGACAGACGTCCGTCGATCGACGACGTCGCTGAGCAGGCGGCCTCGCTCCTCAGCCGCCATTGCCGAGCCGTTCATGGTCGCGAGCAACGACCGCGCCGAGGAACATCAAGTCATCACGTACACGTACCGCTTCTCTGAGAGAGACAGCGATAGAATTTACAGAGAAATGTTGCCCATGCCGCAGAGCTGTGAAGGGGCACAACTAATGATGGTGCAACACCACCAACATCCTCTGGGTTATCCCAATAACAACTACTACTTGTACAACCAAATTGCTGCGCCACCGCCTGCGCTAGCTGAAAGTGGCTCCTGGGCGGATAGCGAGAGCTTGGTAGCTGCCCCTCCGTTCTGCCTCAATTCTCAGTCGCCCTCGCCGCTGTACACGACGGCCACCGGCTCCTCGCCGGACACGTCTGTTCACCCGACTTCGCCGGTGTCACCGTCGAACAGCAGCGAGTCTGCGACTGTCGTGAGCAGCCGGATGATCCACTCGGCCGTCAGCGTCCGCTCAGCCCTGCGGGTGGGGGGCAATCCTAGGGGCCCGGCCAAGAGCGTACAGTGGATGTCCGACGTCAAGAAGCGCCCCGAGGACATTTCCTGGGATCGGAAAGTTGTCAAGAGTCAGGTATACCGTAACAAAAGAAAGTGAGCCTTGGCTCTCTGCCTGTCATTGGTTCGGGAAGCCCAATAATCGTGACCGCTACCGATAATAGCAGGGTCGGAAAACAGGACTTTATGCCCTGCTAATGCTCGCAATGCTCGCAACCAGCTTATTACATGGTTTTCTTATGGTCACGTTGTCTGACAGAGGAGTGAGACCTTAGGAGCCTAGCAACTCAGAGGGCGAGCGTTCCCACCGGAGTCGTAAAGGCTGCACATTCGTCGTGTTGTTGCTCCCGCCAGTGGAGCAGAGGCTGTACTCAGGTGCGCGGACGTATGCAGAATAGCTGTGTCGTCGTACCAAAAAAAGTATCATTTACACTAGGGCTGGCAAGGACACAGTCCTTGAGAGTCGGGCAGCCTTTTCTTGTTTTCATGGCTGATCTTTCCAATCTGTGTACGATGTTCCATTCTCGCGGCAAGTTCATCTTGGTTCCAATGAGATCCAGCCTCCCGGTTGCAGTCTTCCTGTACCACTAGAGCATTCACTGCTACGCGTTTTCTGTGCAGCAGCATACTTGTAAGTTATCCGGAGGAGCTCATATGTAATACAGTGCGTGTAGTGTCCAGCAGCTGGAACCACGTCCGTATGTACTATGAGGCAATTTCCATCGGTTCTCTCATGTCTAGGAGCAGGTATAAGCTTTCTATTTCCACTGCACACACAAACATACTTCAGAACTCACTGGGAGATGCGTACATACACTCAGAGGTACTGGTGAGCGTTGGCACTAAAATGGAAGGGGGAAACTTGTTTTCATTAACTTGGTTCCCTCCACCAGCGACAAATACAGTGAACTTTGCCACCACCAACACGCAGTGCAACGAGATCTAGAAGAAAACTACATTACACTAAGTAATGCCTGTTCTCCGTTCAACATAGTCCGGTATAGTGAGAATGGTGCCGACGGAACCTGGAGATGCTTTGTGTCTTCTGGGTCAGATGAGATCGTTCTTTTCTTCTTCTTCTTTTTTGGCACACAAGGTCGCGCAACGTATACACACATCCTGACCTGTTATTTGGTCCGTGGCTCTGAAGCTCCAAAAACTGTGTGTGCATAACTACATACAGCAGGTGGACATTTAGCGGAGATAAATGGCCTTTTCGCGGGGAATTTGATGACAATACAGCTACCGTACCCTTGGTACAGACATATATTGTTTGCGTTCAGAGCTGTTCTCCAAAAAGTATTCTCATAATAACCGTAGTTTTATGCAGAAAGGATTCTCATGATAACTAGATTTCTATGCAGGAAGGGTACCTACAGTCGTGGTGTAGTAACCGAGTCCTTTATAGAAGCTTTCTATCCCCTCCTCCTTTGCATTCATCAATCAGGCCCTTTTTTCCAGTATTCTGCCGACAACGAGGCTGAAAGGCAGAGGGTTGAGCTTCAGGCAGAACACGTTCGATCACAGATGACCAGTCGACAGCAGTATCAACAATCGAGACAGCCTGCTCCAATACCTCCTCAGAGGAGGATGGATCACCCGCAACAGCAGCAGCAGCAACAGCAGCAGGAGCAACACCAACAGCACCAGCAACGTCCCCAATATGCCCCTATGGAGAGGCTTCTCCATGACTCGGCGGCCGGTGTCGTGGACAGAGCACTCTCACATAGCGGACCTTCTGGCCTTAACGCTTCAATGTTCAACCAGGTATTGGCCCCTTCCACTGGTCAAAATCATGCAATTTTGCTTACTGTGAGCGTGGATGCGTTTAGTTTGGTCATCGTCTTTGTTGACAAGGACAGAATCAGCCTTCTTTTCTCTTTCAGGAGGAAACTTCCAGCGTGATTAGCTTCACGTCTTCCATCCACTCGTTGCCCAACAATAACAGCTCCCGCCGACGCGAGGACATTGATAGCAAAATAGAGTGTGTTGACTCGATCTCGGCTTTGCTGGGCTGCAGAGACGTCGACTTGTGGTCCAGGAAGATTGAGGCTATGTCGGCAACGCCCGCAAACTGCGAAATTATGCGGGATAACCGTACAGCGATAGAGGAGATTCTAGAAATCCTTCACGGATCACAGGTGAAATTGCTTGTTAGCGTGTGTCAATATCCTTGATCTCTCTCTCTGTTACTGCTGTGTTTTAACTGTAACAGATGAGTGGCAGCGGCAACGAGAGAAATTCTCGGGAGATCCGCCTCCGAGTATCTAACGCTTTGCACAACATGGTTCACGCCCACCCTATGGACAAGCAGAGGAAACGCGAGGCCAAGGTGCTGAGGCTCATCGAGTCGCTGAGGTGTTACGCGGACTTGCTCAGGGACGTCAAGGAAGCAGTCGAAAGCGAGACCGGAGGTGCCACCAGGCCTGATCTAGCTGCTGTCTTATGCCACGGATGCAGGCCGATCAGCGTCAAGCTTCCACCACCTTCAACTGCACAGTCGTCTCCAAGCGCAGTGGAAAGCGTCCTCGTCATTTGTGGTAAGACAAAGGGGCAAATTCCTCTTCTGTGCCTTGCGTGTCGTCTTTGTTGCACTGTTCATACAGTGACGACGCAGTTTTCTTCTACATGCGGTAGGAGTGCATGTCTGCGGGGAGGAGAAACACGAGTGACATGAAATATACACGCTCATGTTCACGCAAAAGAAGTCACAAACAAACAGCTGCACAATGATCGTTAAGACAAAAGGCTAACCATGTTCTCGTTCTCTGTGTATCTAGATATTGATTCCCACGAGCCTTCATCTACCACCGGCCTTCGTTCCGGGGCCGATCGCAACGTGTCTTCCGCCTCCGTTCCCTGCAAGAATTTTATCAACTTCTCTCGCGAGGGGATGCTTGCTGCCGACGGCAGTGTCGTCCTCTCCATCAGCATCGAGCAGATCATGGCCGTCCTCACCAAGTGCTCGTTTGACGATGGACATAGAAGGCCCATCACACTCCTCGGAGGCATCAGGGCGCTCGCCGACATCATCCAGGTGCGCACCAAAGTGGTGCAGTAGAACTACCTTTTTATCCCTACTCTTTTTATCCACTTACTACTGCAGTAGTGAGGGTCAGAGCGCTGTATCTTTAAATATGCATTGCCGCTTCTAGGTTGAGAAAGAGGTGCATGGCGAGGACTTTCAGGAGCACAACAGTTGTTCCGAGATTCGTCGCTGTGCCGTCGTTGCCCTCACCAATCTGACCTTTGGGAACGAGCGCATCAAGAGCTTCCTCTGCGCGTCTGAGGGCTTCATCCCCGTCATGTTGTGCAACCTTCAGTCGCCCTTCGAGAACTTGCGAAAGGCCACCGCACATCTCTTCCGTAATCTCGCCTGGAAGGCCGATCGCCGTAGCAGGAAGGTCCTTAGTGACTCTGACGTGGTTAGGACGCTGCTGGCGGCCGCAATGGACGCAGAAGCAAGGTTGGAAACCGCCAAACGGAGTTCTGGTACTGAAGCACAGGGCGAAGGCAAAGAAGAGACCACATTGAAAATAATGCTCTCAGCCCTCTGGAACCTCTCAGCGCATTGCAGCAAAAACAAGGTGAGAGAAGTGCTGCTGTACACACACCTACTGCTGTTTGATGACGGTTGTTTGAGGAAATCTTTTTCTCCCCCTCTTTCTTTCCACACACACATGGAAAACAGGCCGATATCTGTTCGACAGAGGGAACTCTAGAATTTCTCGTGCGAATGCTGGCCCAAAAATCCGTTCCCATTGTGGAGAATGGCGGAGGGATCCTAAGGAACATCTCCAGCTACATTGCTAAATGCGAGGAGGAAGAGCATTATAGGTAAATCACAGCATTTTGTACGCCTGCAAGGGAAGGTGTAGACATGCGTGCACGTGAGGATCGTGAGAAAGGCAGAATAGGAATGGTGCAAATCAGATAAGGTATTCGTGGAACATAAGGTTAGGTGCACAAAAAAGAATGAAGTGGTTTCTGTCAAGATAGAACTTCTTCTTTCCGCACATTTCTCTTCTTGAGAGGTAGATCTTCCTTCCTTCGAACTTGTTACCTCTCCCTGTTCTTTGCCACGTTGAAGTGTATAAATCTTAAGAGCCGGATACTAAGACAAAGAATGTCAGAAATCTTTAATTGGAGCCTTGGCTGAGAGCTGTCAGCGAAAGTTGAAACAAGAAAGAATCGTAAGCTAAAAGTGCCAACGCCAAAAAAGGTGCAAATACCGACTAAAGCTGCTATCTCCCTTTCTTTGGAGGCCTTTTTTCTCTTCTGTGTAATCAGCGGATAGGAAAGGCCTCGACTGACGGCCTCCTTGGCAAAGACATAGCATGGTATGAGGGATAAAAGGAGGAGGAGAAGGAGGAGGAGGAGGTGGCGGTGGAGTGGAGGGCAAGCAGCATTTGCAAGAAGCTTGCCAAGAAAAAGGAAAGGAGTAGGCAGTGTCCGTCCTGAGCTCCCAATTACTTTTCTGCCTGTTAGACATCATTGTTCTGATAAGCCCCAGAGGAAATTATCCCTGCGGTACGAACAGCGGACATGGTAACGTTCCGTTGTTAGCCGCGTTCATTCTCCAGCAGTCGGACCAGGTCGGCGGTCGGTCTGTAGGTACGTGGGTACTCATACCACTCCACGTACATATTGATAGTTCGTTCACGTACCCCTCGATCTAACGTAGAGGTACGTGGAACTGTATTACGTACAAGTGACCACAGCCAGGCACACGCGCGTGCACACACCCAAACACACACGCACGCACGCACGCACGCACACACACACACACACACACACACAAACACACACACACACAAACACACACACACACATTCACCAGTGCGCTAAAGGTGGTCAAAAGCGGCCGAGAAGGGATTGGAGAATTGCCTTGCGTCTACTAAATTGCAAAAAGCCCTTTGTTTTGGATTAAGTTTTTCCTCTCTGCCCAGTCGTGGTCCATCTAGCAATAGCAGGATTTCCTGCGGGTGGAGAGTAAGACATTTCGAGAGATTCTCTTCTTTATGTCGGTAGGTCGATTCTACGACGTCACAACTGTCTGTCCTTGCTACTGTCCCAGCTGACCTCGCCAAGCTTGATCATCGTGAGCAACGCCTGTCTGACGCTGTGGAACTTCTCCGCTCACTCGGCCGAAGATCAGCGCTCGCTCAGGCAGATGGGTGCAGTGGCCCAGCTCAAAATGCTCACCAATTCCAAACACAGAAACATCGCTGTGAGTGCTAAAGGAGCACTCAAGAATTTGTTGGGACATCACCAGAAGAAGCAGCGTCAGGAAGAGATGAGACAAGATGACGAAACTGCCAGTCCGTCATTAGCTTCGAGAAAGCAGCGAGCGGCGATGCAGCAGATGAACTTGGAGGAGGAAGAAGACAAAATCCTCCCGTTGACCGAGTCTGAGGGTAGCAACAGTGGGAGCGACGACGACGAAGTTAGGGATTCTGTCAGCAACTTGTCTGGAGGGGCCAACAGGGATGGCCACTGTCGCAATGGCAACATGAAGTCAGAGTCCAAAGTCTCGCTCTCAAGCATCCGCTCAATCAGCAGCGTGGGTGCACTGTCAGATGATCCGCTTTTCAACAGATCCCGTTTGGAACAAGGCGCTGAGACCATGAACAGCAATGCAAGTTTCCAAGAAGAGGAACGGCATTCCACGAGATCAGTGCCGACTGCAGGCAGGCAACCTCTTGAACTGAGCAAGAGTCGAAAGCAGATCTTTCTGAAGAGCTCTCAAGATCTGGGCGGCAATGGCGGCGGCGTCAGCTATCACCACCGCCCTCAGCAAGAACAACATTACCACCAACGAGAACTCGACGATTATCATCGTCACAACCTCCAAAATTTCCAACCTTTTCAAGGCTTCGGCCAGCAACAACAACGGAATCAGCTGCTCAACAACTATGTCGGTGCCGGCGACGAAGCTTTCAATGGGGAGCGCATCCGCTCTCCGAGTACTCTGGAGTCATCGGGCAGTTACTCACAAATGCAACAGGAGCCTCCATTTCTAGGGCAGCTTAGCCAGGAAGACAGAAACGGAGAACCGCCTCGTTCAGACGACGACGACCAGCCCAGAGACTTCAGCGGACGCTTCGAGCATAGTGACGAGGATGAGGACAAACCCAGAGATTTCAGCGGACGCTTCACCAACAGTGACGAAGAGGAAAGTGAGGTCGAGGAGGATGAAGAAGAGGAATTGGAGGCTGTGGAGAGAAAAAATGGTGGTGACACAGTCAAGACCTATTGCACCGAGGGAACACCGCTCGACACTCCTTACCTCATTTCAAACGCCACCTCCCTGTCGGATCTCAGAGAGCCAGGTACTCCCAAGGACATTGTACAAAATACCATAAAAATTACCGTAGGGTTCCCGTGGGATTTGTACGTCGTCTGAGTAAAAGTGTACACTTAAAGTACTGTCACTTTTTTCACCTTGAAGGAAATCCATACTAAGCTCCCTCTGTGCATACTGTCTGATGTCTTCTCCAGGCCTTTCATCTTTGGTTGCATTCAAAGCGTTTTATGGCTGAGACCCTGTAATATCATTCTGCCCCAGAATTTCTATGACACGACTACAGGCATAAACTATTGAATGCAGAACTGCATCGCAGTAGTGTTAGCAGGCGTCACCCTGGACTAAGTGGTGAGCATCTGGAGGTGATTTGCATACCTCCCTTTGCTAAACATATTGTACTGCCATATATTACATTATTATATGCCATCATCGATAGCTTATTGAATTATGCATGGAGATTCGAAGGTCACCTGTTGAGAACCTCACTATCAACTGAAAAAAACTTAGCAACAGTTGAAAAATTTGTCACGTTCTTGAAGTAACAATCGTCGAAAAAAATGAATGTAGTAGCGTCTCTTCGTCTACAAAGTAGCAAAGCTGTCTCCTTGTCGTCAATGGTAGTTTAAAAGTTCCTCTTGGTGTAACTGAAACTGATGTCTCTGACTTGGTTGCTGTTCTTCACGAGTTGGTTATTTCAAAACTTTAAACAAGGTGTTTTATGTATTTATGCAAGACTTGAGCATTGATGCCATATTTCAGTTCATTTGTACGTATAGTGCGACAAAATTGCGGTGTGTGCAAATTGCTCTTATCTTGGTGGATCTGAACCAAATAGCTTGTTTTATTCCAGATGTAACTGAAGGAGCTTCTGCTCAGGCGCTGTTCGTCCGCCGGAACAAGGTGTCCGGTGTGGCGACTCCTGCTAGTGAGAGGCCCAAGGTCTTCTGTACTGAGGATACTCCAGATTACTTCTCACGAGCCGATTCGCCTCTCAGCTCCATCGGATCGTCGGAACGGTTCGTCTTTCAGGAGGAACCAGAAAGGCCAGAACAACACAGAGGCAATAATATAGACGACGTGGAAGAGAAGGGCCAGTTGGAGGCCAGTCACAGTAAGGACTCTTCTCCTCTGCCTCCACCTGTCACCGGGACGCCGCCGTCATCGGCTGAGCAGCACCCTCACCAATTCCCGCCAAATCCGCAGCCTCGATCAGTTGCCAATAACGTTCGATTCAGTGCCCAGGACACCCCGCTCATGTTCTCGCGCACGTCGAGCTTGGAGTCCTTGGAGAGTTGCGACCAGCACTCCGTCCGGACAGGCTACAGCAGCAACTTTACCCGAGCCACTTCAGGGAGGGTGTCTCCCAGCGACCTGCCGGATTCTCCCTGTCAGACTCCACCCATGGAACGCAAGATGATGCAGGCCATGGTGGCGGCTATCGACGCAGCCAAGGAAAGAGCAAGGAATGCCGAGGGGAGCTTTCCACCTCATGCTGCTGCTACAGCTGCTGTCGAGACGAGAGGGCTCGCGAGTGGTGGAAAGCAGGAGACTGAAGAGGACACGACGGCTGCCAATAATGCAGTTACAATAGCAGCAAAAGAGGCATTTTCGTCGTCATCTCATAAGTCTTCCGAGGAATGTGTCCGCGTCTTCCACGAGGAGGGCACCCCCGACGCCATCTTCAGCTCAAAGGCCAGCAGCAAGGCGTCGATTGCGGACGAATACGATAACGCTGAAAACCTGGACGAAACATGCCTTGACAGGGTTAGATGCCAGAGAACGTTTTTATATGTACAAACATCTTTACTCTTTTTTCCCTTCTTGCAGCCATCCACACCAGAAATCGCTGCCAACTCTATCAACAACTCAGAGTTGAAGCTTTCACCAGGCGTCGAAGTCGGGAACGACCTATTGACGACCAGTGTGATTGAGGAAAAGAACAAGGAGGTCGAAGAAGAGGAGGAGATTTACGCAGAGAGTCTGAGCCTCATGTCCAGGGTGCATGAGAAGGGGATGCCGCGACCCATAATGTGAGTTGTTGGCCATATCACAACGCCGGCAGAGTTTCCCCGTGTTGCCTGGATTGTTTAAAGACTAAGCTAGTGAGAGAAAAATATGAGCTTAAGCACTCTGTACTATCCGCCCAGTCCGTGCTCTACGGGGCTGTGTACATTCTTCATTGAGTCTCTACATATACGTACATAAAGAACTCTGTCTGTTTGTCTTTTGCAATTTACGCAAGTGCCTGGGCCCCACCCCAAATTGTATCTATACTCTGAAGTCAACGTGACCCAGGTTATGTCAGGGGCACCTTATGTCTTAGGTAGGAGGGTGCTGAAAAATGGCCACTCACTATTGAGCAACCCCGCGCCACTTACACTAGATGTTATACTTGCAAGCCACGTGTAGGAGTCTGGCACGTCAATTTTATCGTGCGATTAGGACGAGTTCAGGCGTCATGGTGTTCATGCCTTGGTGCCTAACTTTGCTTCTTCATGCAGGGGTGAGGCAGGATCCAGCATCCCTCTCAGCAGTGGACGTCGCAGCCGAGAGGGTAGTGGGATCCCAGTCATGTCTGCCGGACGGAAGTCAACATCACAGCTGCCAATTCCGAGGAAACTGACTTTGCCATCCAAACAGCAAGAACAAGTGGAGGAACGAGAAGACGAAGACCCTGACATACTCGATGCAGTCATTCAGAAGGGCATGAGACAGAAGCAAAGGGTAGGTGTAATAGGAAAAAGTGCCTGTACTGCGTGCGCATTATGTTCCTATGGCAATGGGTACTTTCGACCTGCTTCATGACACGGATCACAACTGTCCTTCTGTCACACATCCCATCTAATTCTACCTTTTTTCTACCCTCCCAGCTCAAAAAACAAGACGACGATCCCAACATCATGGATGCGGTCATACAAAAGGGCATGAGACAGAAGCAGAGAGTAAGTATTGTTGCAGAAATTAGTACACATGTACAGTGACCAGTTCAGTGACTGGAAACTTTCAACATGCTTTTAGCAAGATTAAATTTGCGACCTATCAAAAACTGCCCACGTCACACAAACGCTCCGCATGTTCACGAGTGCCATCTCATTCTATCTTTCTTTTTTGCCCTCGAAGCTCAAGAAACAAGACGACGACCCCAACCTCATGGATGCAGTCATTCAGAAAGGCATGAAGCAGAAACAGAGGGTGAGTATTGTTGCACATATTAGTAGTAAGCATTGTCTTCTTGCGGCAACAAGTTCAGTGACTGGAAGCTTTCAACATGCTTGTTTTCGTGAAGGCTGCAAGTCAGAACCTATTACGTATCAGCCACAGATATTCTGAGTGCACATTCTGACATTTTATTGTCTTTTTTTCTCCATCCGTACGATAGGAACAAGGAGAGGAACAAGAAGACGAGGACATCGACATTCTCGATGCTATCATACAGAAGGGCGTGAGGATGAAACAGAGGGTGAGAATATGATTTTGCTGTCTCATTTCCAGAATGACAGCATCCATGACTGTCAAAGTGTTTGACTCGCACCGATTGGCCCAAGCTTACAGTATTCTCCGCACGTCCTCTTCTCACTGCACCCTTTTCATTTCAGTCCACTCCCTCTATTCTTGGTCAGAGAGTAGAAGGCGAGGGAGCTCCAGCTCCTCCCAAGGACAGCGGTGCCAGGACCAGGAGCAAGGCCCCGACCAAGCACCGAAGCACCACCGATGCCATGGCCAAGTAAGTTTCTTTTTTGCCGCCCGGACCGGCATCACTTGCGTCATTTGTCTTCTCCGGCTCTAGATCGCTGTCTCTTCCTTGCTGTCACCCCATATCATTTATTACATAGTTCTTTTGCCCTTGTGCGTGGCGGATTTTTAACGACCCCCTTTTTTTGAGCAATCGCCCCCCCCCCGTTTTCTACGAATTCCTCCTGTTCATTGTCCTCAGGTACGTGGCTGAGAAGAACTGCTTTTTTTTTCTTTTCCTTTTCTTCTCTGTATCCCCCTTAGTTTTGTTCTCCTTTGCTCAGGAAGCTCATGCTGAACGTGGAAAGCTCAAACATTCGAAACACAAGTTGACCTCGTAACTCCCCCCATGCTTAATGCACGAGCAGGCGCAGTGCGGATAGAAAACGTGCTCGCGCTCACTTAAAACGCGCTTTCTCTCGCCCCAACTCTCGATTCACGTCTTGTCTCAGTTCGCAGTTTGTCTTACACACATTTCTTTCTCCTTGTAGATCTCGCCTGCCGCCACCTCCCCCCAGGAGAAAAGGCTCAGCTCTCTCTCCCGGCGGGACGGCAGCCGCCGAGAAGCAGCAGCAACACGTCTTCAAGGCCTCCGAGTCGTCCCACAAGAAGGCCAGAGCTATTGTTGCACCTCAGCAGCAGTAAGATTTATTATCAATAAGTTCAAAACTCACTCAACTCGATATCAACGTAATTGCTTCCCCCCCCCCCCCCTCTAGCCTACAAGATCGTCAGAAATACAGTGGTGGCTCTGAGAAAGGCTTCCATGTGGACACGCCCAAACTGTTTGCCACTGAGGGAACTCCCAACACGTTTTCTCGGTCGGACTCCCCGCTGAGCGTTCTCAGCTTCGGAACAATCGACGTTGCTGAGTCGGCATCCGCAGGTTTGTGATTGAAGAACAAATGTAAATTCCGGATGAAGCATTTGCATATGTTCCTTGCAGACCCAGTAACTGCCTCAGCTATTCCATCTGGAGAGTCCCACCAGTTTCGCCCGTACATTCCTCCCTCGGACCCGAGACCAGAGGCTTCGGGGCGGTCTGACTCTACTGGTTCTTCTACCAAGAGCAGCTGCAGCGCAAGGTCTGGAAGCAATATCAGGAGCAATAACAATGATTGCGATTCAAGCTCGGAAGAGGACAATGAAGAAGAGGACTATATGGCCAGCTGCATCAAGTTTGGCATGTTAAAGTCCAAATCTGAACCGCTCAATCTTCGAAAGACAAAATCGGCTGTTGCTGCGGGATCGTCCTCCAGAGTTCAACGGAGGGAGGGGGCCAAGGAAAGAAGAAGGTCGGCCTCCAAAAGTCCACGCAATTCCAAAATTGTCCCAGGAGTCAGGATAACTGAGCTCAAGCTCAAGCCCAAGCCCAAGAGCAAAGAGCCTTCTCCTGAGAAACAAGAAGACGAGGAGGAGGAAGTCGGCAAAGTTGCCAGTTCTGTTTTTGTGAGAGAGAGTCCTCAAGGCGACCAAAACGACGCTCAGAGTGACGTCAAGAGTGACAGGCGCGACATCGAATACGACGGAGCCAATGAAGAATCCATGACAGAGACATTGACTGTATCCACGGCACGAAAGCAACTATTTGCACCTTCAGCCTCAACTGACCTCGCGTCGGCTGATCTGGAATCGGCGGCCTTGCTCAGTTCCATCAGCTCAACCCTCAGCTCTGTTCAGCCGCCCTCCATGATGGAGAGTCTCATCTCCATGAATGATAGAAGCTCTGCACCAAACACGCCGCCAGCCTCAAGAGCAAAGATGGAGTGTCGCCACACCCTTAGCGGCAAGAAAGGTTTCACTGTCCCTGCTATGGTGCGCAGGGCCCTTGGTAGCGACGTCAAAGGCTCCAACGAGGATCTCTCCAGCGTGAGCAGCAGCTGCCAGTCTAATCTGGACAACATCAGGCCGCCCACTATCATGGAAGACATGGACAATTCCATTGTGTCTATCGCCAGTCTCAATTCCGAAGTTGCCGCAGACGTCAGGGATCATCCACAAGCCGTAGACTCTCCTTCTCTAGCGGGAAAGATGGGCAGTCTGGCTGAGGACGGTGGATTGAGCGCCATCGACCAACCAACTCTTGTGGATGACCTTACCCTAACCTCTCACACTTTGGTGGCACCGGCAAATGGCGACGGCGGTGCCACTTACACTGTGGACGGGGGCGAGATTGCTGAAGCAGGGCTTTCTACCTGTCACGATGTTACTGATGCCTTCGATGACGACACCACTTTAGGTGGACCCGCCAATGCAAGTGATAGTGAGGCTGGTGCAGGAACTTTGCCCGATCTGCCGCGAGACTCTCCTCGTCATGCCACCCCTGGGAGCTCTCTGGAAAATACACCTAAGCGATCATTTCAGTATTATGAGCAGTATCGAGTTCCCACGCCGAATATTGACGACTCCTCCGAGGCCAAGGAGACATCGGGATATCGGAGTGAGGAGACAACCATGAAGTGTTCCTCTTCGTCTAGACAGCGGCGCAAGGAAGAGGTGGATAGGTTCAAGACGCACGTCATCACCAAGAGTGACCTGAGCAATGACAGCTCACCTGTTCTGAAGAAAACGAGTCTTGCAAGATTGTTGCAGGAACAAGACTCGGGCAGTGATACTTCCTCATCGGGCTCCCTCCGGAAGACGTCGCTTAAGCAGCGGCGTGAGGAGGAGGCTGAGAGGTTTAAGACACAGGTCATAACTCATTCACAACTGCGCCCCAGCGACCATACGGGCACTCTCCTGAGCCCCATGGAGGCGAAAGTACTGCAGGAGGAAGCCAATCTTGTGGCCAACGCTATTAAAGATCAGCATCAAAGTGCAGAACAAGATGCTTGTGACGCTTTTCATCGTCGGTCCAACAGGAGTAAGAGTGCTTCAATCGAGCCACTCGACGAGACGGAAATGACCCTGACAATGGAAATCGAGTCGCCTCAGCGGAAGGGACCCCGTGTTAGCAAGCCTGATGATTCCCCCACACCTCGCAAGGAGGACAGCTCGGAAGATGAGGTTGCTAAAGTTGTGAGAGGTCGCAGACGCCCTCTGTACGCCACCACACCCAAGCGATCCACTGTGCCTCCAGCAGTTGCTCCCAAGCCGACCATTGCACCAAAGCCCAGGTACTTGAAGAGCCTGTCCAGCCCCGGCGGCGTGAAGTTAGCCACTCCAGCGTCTCCGCCTACTCAGATAAGAGGCACCAGAGCGTCCAACTTACGCCAGACTCAAATTCAACGGCGCAACTCCCCACCTTCTTCGCCCAGGTCCATTCGCTCCGGCTACTCTTCCACCAGCAGTTGCTCATCTAAAACCAGCTCCACTCGCTTCTCGTCGCGCTCGGCTCACAGTGCTAAGTCGGCGCCGGCTCTTGTCAGGCAAGGCACGTTTACCAAGGACGACGCCTCGTCGACATCACAGGAGAAAACTCCGCCTTCGTCACTTCCAAAACCGTCGTCGTCCATCCGCAAGGACGTGGTTCATCCTGCAGCGGCGAGCAAACCTCCTCTGGCCACAAAGCCCCGACAAACACTTCAACAGGGAGCGCAGGCCGTGCAATATCAGAATCCGCAAAGAACTAGAATTCCGTCAGAGTCCAGAATGAGGTCGATCCCAGCACCTCCAAAATTTGGCCAACCGAGAACGACTCATCTTCGAGAAAGATCGCTTCAGCGGGTGGGAGGTACACCAACGTCGGCGGCCGCACCTGCTCAGACTGACTCATCTGGACGCAGTTTGCAGAAGAACAATCCCAGCACAAGCAGTACGGCCAGCTTGGCAAGTTTGCGGAGTTCAAGGTCTGCTGACTGTTCAGTGCGAACTTCCTCCTCCAGTCACAATCTTCGATCTGATTCCACGACCTCGACAGTTGTACCTGCGAATGCGTCCTCGACTCTGGGACGTCGGATGCCTTCCAGTCCCAGCATCGATCAGAAGAAGAAGGCGTGGCCAGCTGAGGAAGAGAAGAAGCCAAAGAAGGAGGTGGTGACGAGCAAAATTGCCAGCTTGTGGAAGCGAGTGGAAGATTCCAAATACAAGGGCAAGACAGGGTCCAACAACGACAAGGACCCGCGCGTGTGGATCACGCAGGGCAAAGTTATCCCCAAGAGCGAACTGGAGTTGCTCAGAGTTGACGAGGAGCAGAAACAGATTATCAATAACTTTCAGCAGGCGAAAAAGGAAAGCAGCAATGAAGCCAAGCCGCCCAAAGCCAAGTCGAGACTTTCGCTCAAGCTGTCAAAGTTCTCCAAGAGCGGAACCAGCAAGAAAGACACTACTAACAAAGCCTCCTTGTCGTCGCCTACAGCTTCTTGTTCGACACCTGCCTCTAACAACTCCGCTATTGTCAGTCAGCAAGATAGCTTAAATGGAAACTTGCCTGCTCCCATCGAGAGACAACAGGTCCCTTCTGGTGAGGACAACGACGATGAGAGAGGGGATGAAGTGAGTGAGTTACTGGACGAGGACGGCAAAGCCAAGCGCCTTTCTCGCTTGGGATCCTTCTTCAATCCAGATTCCAATAACCCCACCGCGGCTCAGCAGTCCAGCAACAACAAGCCTCCAGCATCGGCCATCGTCCCTCCGTTCAACTACAGCCCACCGGTGAGAAGCAATCACATCAACGAAGAGCACGAAGAACAAGATGTCCTCAGCTCCTCTTCCTCGTCCAAGCCCCGGTCTGCTCAGGTCAAGCGGAACGATTCTTACGTGTCTTCCATGGGCAGAAAATCCAAGGACGACGATCCGTCTCCAGAGACTCCAAAGAGACAGAAGCCTCCGGGAAAGTCTGTCTCAGCCTCCGTGATGGTCACGCTGGTGTGAAGAAACTTAAAGGCTATTATTTTAATCGTATTCTTTAAATGATCTCGTTCTAATGACTGCTACTGTCTCTCTTTCGCGCTCTCCGGTGTAACCGAGAAACTTAACTACGCTTCTATAGAGGTAACGAGTGTGAAGAAGTTGCCATGATGCTGTATTTTACATATTAACGACTCTGAATTGTTACTACGTATTGATATCATAGTGTCAACCTGCGCAGTGCCAAGCTCGTACAGTTCGTGTACGTACATTCTTCCTCATAGCTCTGTACTTCACCTATTGCAAGTATCCAACCGTACACATATATTATCAGACATCCTGTGTTAAGCAACAATGTGCTACACAGTGCATAACACTTAATGTTACGCGCGCCTTGATGCCTTCTATCCTCTTTTTGGTATACTTATATGCGTAGGGAAACGGTGTCAATAAAAGCTTAGTTAAAAACAAAAAGAAATGTGAGCTTATCGCACTCTTTCTGGATCACCCAGTCGACATACAGTTGCGGTCAGATGTTCTCCTAAGTTGCTTGAGTAAAAAGAAAACTTTCAGGATTCCAACTAATCACTTGCTTATAATGTATGTAAATGCAGAATAGGCTAGGTCGAAAGGGGTTAGTTTCGGAAATACGTTTATGGGGTCTGTCTTTTTTTACCTGAGGACAATTGCGGAAGATGTAATTGAATAGTTTTTAAGAAGAGTTGCTTTTACCTATGCCCAACTTGATTTGAAATGTATGTAGTAAGCTACTTGAAAAAATTCGCTGTAAAATAGATTCCAGCTCTGGTGGCTGTCATAAGCTGCCAGAGTAGCTGCAGATCACACATTTGTTCGAAAAACATTCTCGCAGTTGGTCCTGTAATAGCAATTAGTAACTTATTTTACAATATCATACAACCTTATACGCATTGGGGTATGCATGAAACTCTTTATTTTTCAGTTCAATTTGACTACAAAGTCTTCATATGATATGCAGTTACAAATTTTGGACACCCACAGGGAAATCCAATTTTCGACCTAGCGTAATATGTATCATACATTGTGCTACCATATGCATGCAAGTAAAAGCGCTATACACGGATAGATGCACAAGGAGCAGATGAGGACTGCACTGGAGTTTTTCTCAAGCCGGACGAAAACAGCTGACAGCATTTGTTCATATAGTTACAGTACATGTCATAGAGCAATAGAACACTTTTTAAATTCGCGTCTTTTTATCCCGTATAACTGCTCACCCAAGGTTGTGCTATTAGACAGAAGGTCGGTCTTTCTGGCTCAGACTCATCCCGCTTCCATCGCTCTCGTCCCCAGGAATGACGGCATTATTCTTAATGGAAGTTTTATGCTTGAAAAACAAACTTTATTTACTTTCAAAAAAAATCCACATCGTAATTCGGACAATCTATCCAAATTTTCTCTTTCGCGTTGATTCTGGCCCACCCTGTTAAACGAACAGGTTTCATGTCCCAGTTCAGCTTCAGATAACGTATTTGAAAGACTTAAGTTTGTATTTTGCAACCAAATTTAATAGGAGTTCGGTACAAAACCTCCACCGGGTGCCGAAGTTAATCATGCCGCTAGCGTCAACACTTCGTCAGTGCCTGCAACAGCTGAAACAGTAAGGGTGGGTTGGAGGGTACGCATGACGCACCCGGTATTGATCTCTGTCCGTAAACCACGCAAAGTGCTCTAGAAACTGGACTGAAATTTTAGCAGTATCATTAGTCAATGCCGGTACATTAGTAACTGCCAGCAAGACACTTACTGTAGTAGACGGCATATCAATCCGATTTGATTCAGTGCGCGCGTCATCGATCGCTGATCATGTACGTTGCTGCTACTTTTGCGTGTCAGTGCGGGTGCAGCACAGTTCTCCAGCACTCACACTATAAAATATTGATCAGCTCGTGCTGGCTCAGTGACAAGTTCGAGTAGGGATGGGTTTGGGTTGCACATTGAATGTTTGATGAAATGAGTGAGGTAACGAAATGGACCTTAGGTTGGGATGGAATTCCAAGCACAAGCATTGCAGTGAAAATGCGCCATGCGTTCGTTCAATATCCAGGGATCCCTCTCTTTCAAAAGTTCACCTTGAACACGAAGAGCAGGTCCACCGGCATCAGCAAGATCTTACTAGGTTTTCCGTTGAATCTTTATACTCTGTGTCACTCTCGTTGTTCCCCTTGGGTTTGAGGCCCCCCGGACGACTCCTTCAACGTGGCTCAGCCTGTCCATGGCAGCAGAGCCAGAGAATTTGGTAATGTACCATGGAGGATGTCGCGCCAGGAGTCCTTGATCCGACTCTCCAGGTCCTGTTTGTTTTGGAGCTCGGTGCAGCAAGCAGCGGCCGTCAACGTCCAATGGTGCTTGCACAAGGCTCTCAGTCTGACTCAGAGAAGAATTGGTAAAAACTTTAGCTACGAAGTGGTGACTGAAAGATTGCAGCAGGCGCTTAATCCCACAGGTCTTGAGGGTCTTGGTTGGGGACCTTGGCAATTGCTGCATGAGTTCGAACAAGTCTCCCGACCAATCTCCAAGGACAGTTATTGAGCCTTTCTTGCTGCGAAAGCAGGCCCTCCTAGGGCTCTTTCTCATGAAAGTCGTCATGGTCACAAAATAATACAAGATACTTTATCAGTGTAGCAGCTCTGTACAGGATGTCGGCCCGAAAGGGCCACCGCCAAGGCAGCAGCAGGAGCAGCAAGAACAAGGGCAACAGCAAGAAGAAAACCAAGAACCAACGTCGAGGCTCCTGCGACGACGACCTCTTCGATGCAGCCTGGCTCAACGAGGGACTCAACGAGGCCCGAAGTCTCAAGAGGCTGCGCAAGATCGAGATGTCGGTAGCCGAGGACTTCCTCATTGACCAACTGAGAGGACAGTTGGATAGCGAGATCAGACAGCAAGCGCTCTTCACACTCCTCGGCCCTGGATTCGTACAGAAACACTTCCCACATCACAGGTGCGTTAATAAAAGCGTACTCCCTCCGTCCGAGAATAAGTGTCCCATGACCGCAAAACTGAGAAAAATTGTGTCAAAAATAGTCGAAAGAGCTGAAAATCATTGATATTTTCAAGCATGCCCCACATCCCTCCCCTCTTGGGCAGGGGCACCTTTTTTGCCAGCCAGAGCACTCTTGAGGTGTTTTAATGCTTTGATCGCACCTCTTCTGAGCTTTCCATCATTTGATGTTGGGACAAGTAAAAATTGTGCAATGTGTGCACGTTCACTGTCACTCAGGTTTGGCTTTAGTCTATTGCCACTAGGTTCTGCATCATGCAGATTTTCAGCCTCGGATGACATGTTTTCAGTCTCCAGCGGGAGAAACAAGAGATGGACAAAAAACTGTAACTTTCCATTAGTCTGTTTTCAGCTACAAGGAGCTCAACCAGAAACCATGTG
>JAAUXU010039697.1_pt1 | contig 29972 bp, 20 predicted proteins | sample 7278151 | NCBI WGS metagenome assembly JAAUXU01 (sample SAMN14350113, study PRJNA611818) | marine sediment metagenome | isolation source: surface marine sediment (1.8m) | place: French Polynesia: Moorea | collected 2018-08
GTGGGCGGACTACCCGGGTATCACCACCACCACCACCACCATCACCACCAGTCACAAGCATTCCTACAAGATCCGTACTGCCACATGCAAGAACAGCACCACAGCGGAGGCGGCAACGGATCGCCACCTGCCGCTTCTAACCACGGTGGCGGCGGCGGCGGGGGCTACACCAACAGCGGTGGCGGCGGACTCAGTACCAACAGTGATTCTCCTTCCTCACGTGAGGTGCAATCAAAATACGAGCCCGGCTCGCCGTCGCCGGGCGCCGGCAGCGCCGGGAACGGCAACGCCGCCGGCGCAATAGTGTCCGACAACGGACTGCAGTATGCCAATCTAGACGGGTCAGCCGCGGCGGCGGCGGCGGCCGCCGCCGCGGCTGCATACAACGCATCCTCATATCATAGTCAAGGCGGCGGCGGCGCGGGCGGCGGCGGCGGGGGCATGCCGCACCCGGCGGCGCACGGATACGGAGGTGGCGGCGGCGGCGGCGGACAGTACGTAGACTCTTCTGAGCTGCCGCCCAACTTCAGCGCGTATCTGGAGAACACTAACGCTGTGCAATACGCGGCTGCCGCGGCTGCGGCCTCGCAGTACCCCTCCCTCTACCACACTCATCCTCACCACGGCCACCAGCCGCCAAAGCTCAGGTCCTCGCCGCATGATTACTCTCCATATCCACACGTTCCTAAGCCGGTGTCAAATGTGCCCACCTACAAGTGGATGCAAGTGAAGAGAAATGTTCCAAAGCCAGGTAAAACACAAAGAAACACAACCACTAAATGATGTTTTGCGTAGAGACAACTTGGTCGTGTCCAATGTACGTGAGCCAGGTGGCCAGGTAGACCGTGCACATCACTGCCAAGCTTCTGTCCACGTCAGCATTTTTCTCTGTAGCCACCATAGCTCCCTTCACCCTAGACAGTAAAGGCTCATTGAGTCATGGTTTTACCAGAGCAGATATGGCCAGGCTGAGGCTGAACCTCCAACTTAAAGACCCTCCTGTTCTTCAATGTTCCTTCACATCCACCTGGATGAATCTGTGGCCAAGGGGTCGAAGGAGGGCAACTTGGACACCCATTCTGAGCTGACGGCCAAGTTGGAGGACTTCACTGAGGAAATTGGGGTGACTCTTCTGTATGCACTGTATTCCAGTCCTCATGGATAGAGATGACCGAAATATGCTGAAAACTTTATGAAACAAGTTGAGGTCTCCAGGCTTCGTTGAAGCAAAGTCTCAATAACGTTCTTTACACTCATCCCATTGCTAGTTAAAACAGACTGAATCCCTTAAGGAGCTATTACGTACATGGGCAGTTAAAAACTACACAACCATCTCCTTAAGCTAAACACACTTTCTTTACATGAGCATTTAAAAAGCATGGCTCGTTACATTCTAAGAATTGCATTAAAACAAATGTTCGCTTCGGACCTTCAGAGAAGCTCTAAAGCATGAAGTTTTGGCTGCCCCTCCACGATTAAAAAGCAATAGAATGAGTTTAGGGCAGGGTCCAGATTAGTAAGTTGATTCTCAGCAGCGTCTCATATCTAGCATCTCAACGCGTCCATGCTGTTCAGGGAGATGCGCAACATAGCTTTCGACACCCAGATTTGCTAGGACCACCCTGTACTTTTAGTCTCTTTCACGACACTTCTCGTTCAACAAAGCCTTTTTTGCACGTTGAAGATGCTCTTGAGATGGTGTTTGACAATTCAGATTATCGTCACCGAAGAGTTGTACAACGAGCATAACAGAGTTCTCGTGAACATCATGAATATAAGTGTGTACGCGTGAAGGAGATCAAAAAAAGTCACAGGCAAAGCATGGTCACTGGAAAGTCTCAATATTGATGTTGAAAAAGCTAAAAGTATGTGGTATCTCTGACCTCCACCCGCATGGACTTGTGGTGGATCGTTGAGGCCAAGGCTAGCAGCCCCAGCCACGAGTCTGCCACAGAACTCGAGGCTGCTCTTGACACGGAGGACTGCGATGACATTGGCCATGAGGACTGCGCACCTCCAACTTGAACGCTGCCATTGTTAGCAGTGACTTAGAGTGGAAACTATGTAAATTCAAAGTTCTTCTGCTCTCCTTCGGGAACTCAACGGGTTATTTTTGCCTAACTGCACATTTTACTTGCAAGAAATATTAAGACTTCCCGCTCACCTTCTGGAGGATCTTCAGTAACCCGTGGTGCTGGACCTCCTCTGAGTAGGACACGCGTGAGTGACGGTCTGCATGCAGTGTCTGGGCGCCAATTTCTGGCACCACTGGCAACCGATTTGGCACTCAGCTACGCTCACACACCGCTGAGCTATGCAGCTGGGAGTTCAGCTTGAATTTTTAACACAAGCAGTCGGCCAAGCGTATAACAAAGAAGTCCAACCTTTCCGTGCATCGCTCTTCACTGCAGACAAGGTTTATTTTTTCAGGAAAAAACATTGATTCAGCTTCGCTTATCAAACCATTGTCAGGGGCAGCTGACGTAGAGCACCTATCTATATATACTGTGTATATTTTTTAGCACACACTTCCTAAGTTCATTTTTTCAGTTTTGTCTTGCGCCTCCTCAGCTGGAGTCCCTTGGGCACCCATAAGTTTGACTCCCAATGGCCCAAATCTCGATCTCGTTCAAGCTTATATGGAAGTGGGGCTGTCAGCACTGCCAATGTTGCCCTCCTCGAGACTTCCCGGGGTTTAGCAATTAACATGTGTAGATTGGAGAGCCAAATCCACAGAAAAGTCATCACCGGATTTCTTTTTCCTTTGTCCCTCACCACTCCAAGGCCGCATTGGCCAGGCACCCGCTGAAGGTGGGGCCCAACTTGTTCTCCTCCCTTGCCAGTGTGAGTGCAGTTACGTTTATTGGTCCTGCAGCTCCCTGGTTCACAACAATCTGGTAATGAATCGAGAATCTTTGTTTGGCAGAAATTTCATTCTGCTGGTCTTGTTCGCGGCCAGCGGCCACCCATGTTAGAAATCTTTGGGTGCCCCCTGAGCTGAACAATGGGCAGCCCGACCAATCTGCAGCTGGACAGCGAGGGCATCCATACCGCAGAGATCATCTCGATTAAGGCGCTGCATCATCGTGGATGTTTGAAAAGTTGTAACGCAGTTAAAACTATTAAGGCCGTAATGATAATGATATCTTGATAACGTCATCTGCAGCAGGTTTAGAGTGATTCATAATAACTGTGAAAAACTATCAATCATTTTCCGTCTGTTCCCTTTGAGATTTTTAGTTGATATTTGGCACGGTCTTCGCAGAACGTTCACCATTTGTATATGCTAAAAAAGGTGACTTAAAATTAGTTGCACTCAGAACACATGTAAAATTATATCAAAAGCACAAAAATTGGGGAAAAACTCAGTGCGTTCTTTGCTTAATGCACAATTTGCACAATGTTTTTTTAACAATATCTTTAATATTCCGTCATCCCCACCTCCAACAGTCATTAATGGAGGGGAGGAGAAGTTGGAAGTCCTTCCAGGATTTTTTTAGTGCAATTTTGGGCCGTTCGTTGATGCGATTTTCATAGTTTCTAAAGCAATGAATATTAATGCTACGTTTTTCAACATGTAAAATTGTGCACGCTCTACTAAGACCCTGCCAAAACTCAGCTGAAAATGTCGATGAGGACAGACCGAAAATGATGGATAGTTTTTCACACTTATTATGGATCACCCTGTGGAACAACATTGAGAGCTCGTCACACCCCCAATGTCCGAGGTTGGAGCCACTACTTTGGGCCCTCATTTGGTGAACACCCTGTTTCTCTCACTGCTGGAGCACATTTAAGTTAGCGCCGCACATGAATATTTTTCACTTGAGTCGAAACCGGACTCTGGAGTCAATTCTCTGGGGAGGGGGAAGGACCAACTACCTCTTTAAAGGACTGAGCTGTGAGTCCGATGGATCTCATTCTTAAAGGGAGATTTTTCTATATTGTTCTTGGGAAGCAGCTGAGCGACTTCTTGCTTGTTCCTGTGGAGTTTTAGCATGAGTTTTAGCATGAGCTGGATATAGAAATGTTATTAATTTAGTCAAGTCAGTTAGGAGCTGGCGGAGTCTTGTGCACCGCACAAAACTGCTCCAGACGAGTCAATGTCGGCCTAGTTCCTCGGGAACTCCTCGATCTGGACTGGGCTGCCAACAAAGACACTGAATTCTTCTGCAATGTCCACTTTTTATGTTATTTCGCTATTAGTACAATGGTTCCCACCAGTTGTGGCCCTTTAGAAATGAAAAAATCACTAAATGAGAGGTGAAAAAACTCCCCGATTGACTAAGTCAGAGGCTCTAAAACAGTAAAACTCAGGCGTTCAAGAAATGACCAAGTGGGAGCTTTATTGCACTTGTATGAGTAATGATACAGTGGAACAAACTTCTCCACGAGGATGAACTTGGGACTGACGAATTTAACTCTTATTTATTCAGCTGAAAGTTATATACATTTAAGTGACGCATAATAATTTTTACGTTGGAAAGAAAGAAAATGAGCATTTCTATTGTTCCACAGACATTCCTTCCAGTGCAGGAGTGGTAGGTAGTGGTAAAAAAAGTGGAACATTTCAAAGAAAATCACCCTTGATTCTGACTGTTAGGTTAATGATAATTATTTCACATTTAGACTGAACTTTTTTGTTCTTACAAAAGATACCCCGGCAAATAATTGTAAGTAATGAATATGAAAACCATGACCGGGGACATGATGCTTGAGTGGCACACAGAGCCCATACTCCAACTGGATGACCAGAGGTTGGTGCCCCAGTTCTCCGTGATCAAGAACTAAATATAGCTCAAATTTTTGTTGAGGTTGAGGATGCCACTGTTCTGAAAGACGCATACACTCTTGATCAGATTTCAATCAGATTAATGTTCAGTCCATGACCCTTTGATGACAGCAGAAGGTGTCAAGGCTGCCAGAGCATTAAGCATTCTACGTTGAGCAGAGCTGACACCTTGACCATTTTTTCTTCTTGTTGCTTCATTTCTGGACTGATTTTCCAATTTTCAGTGGGAAACAAAAGCTTAAAGCTTTCAACTGTCAATTGGTGTTGGTAAAAATTCGACATCATGACAAATGGTCCCTGTAAAAGAATTTTTATTGACCGGCCAAATTCTCCCATGCACCTTGGAGGACTTATTTTACACAGGACAAGCAAATTTATGCTTAAAAAAAGGTTATTGGTGGAGTTGTACTTTATTACTTTGCTCTGGACTGAAATGGAAAATGAGCATTTTTATTGTTATTAAAAAATTTACTTCAGTGGTGGTAGTAATGGTAAAGTGGAATCTTTCAAAGAAAATCTGTTTGGGACCCTTGTTTCATATATTCTTCTAAAGAGGGACCTGCTTTTCAATTTTATTCTTAATGCAAGGTTTTTCCACCGTACTGGTGGAGTTTTCATGTAGTTCCTTTGCTCCAAATTGAGGGGAACTGTTTTGCTTAGAACAGGCATTCGTGTGGGTAAGAAAGTCCACCACCATTCACCACCACTAACATGATGTTCTCCTGGTCTCTGTACCTTCTACTCTGTCAGTTAAACCAGTGTGATGTGTTGCTTTAGGGAATCATTTTTATGTTAGAATCAAACTAACTTTTGCCAACCTTTTCCTCTGCAAAATCGACCATCAAGTGACATCTCTTTTTCTTGTGGTGAATTGTGTTATATTTTCAAGCTTCAAAGTTTCAAGCTCACACTTTTCCTCAGCTCGACTCTCCTTACCAGCAAGTCAATGAGGGAAATACCAGCATAAAAAAGAGCAGTACATTATTGGAAATTTAGGGAAGAGAGCATCTTCAGCTTATTGTAAAAAAAGCCAAGTTGGACCTGGTGGTCACTTTGCCAGCCATGGCAGGCGATAGAAGAAAATCTTTCCCAATACTGGTCAGTGAGAACTAAATGTACAGTAACAACCAATAATGTAATAGATTCCATGAAAGCTTAAAAAGTATTCAACTGATCTCTTGTACCGATATTTCCCGGGCTTCTTCCCACCTCTTCAGGCGACTCAGCTTGTAGCATTGAAGAAGAGGGATAGAACTGAACTACCTAAAGGGTTTGGCCTATCATTTTTGTAACACAATCTGCCTCGATGAAGCACTGTTCTGAAGGTTCCTCACCCTCTAGTTCACGCTTCAGCCAGAGGAATCTCCACAGAAGGATTGATGCTCAGATGAGAAATGGCTGGTGCTGAATGGGGTTCCAAGCTGGAAAAATGTGCTGTATAAGATCAACAACTCACATGAGTTCAAGGTGGGGCAAATTTGCTTGTCTCTCAAGAAGCTCCCAAAGACTGAAAGGTACCCCTCAAACTTTTGTGACAGACACATCTACCGAAGTTGAGGCAAGTCAGGCTACAGGGTCTAAAAGTTTCATTGCTCAAGATCAGTATAACATGGAAGTCCAAAAAACATCTGTGCAAGAACAAACAGAATCAATCTGACATCCTGAATTCACTGTAATTTCTTACTGGTCAAAAACACTGTAGCCATAGAACCCTCCTTTTTGTTCACAGAGTGTTCCACAGATAAGGATCCAGCATTAGCATTGCGCTGTCCCAAAACTAGGGAGATTTTTGACAGTTTTGCTGGACTGTCTTGGACAGACGATGCATTGACACGGCGGGTGTGGAAAGAAAAATCCTGTCAAGGGACAAAGAGCCACAAATGCGTAAGGTGCACCTTTTATGCATCTCGGGGTCTCTGTCTCAGTGCTGCACAAGTAACCATGACCATCTGGGGACTGCAAAGCAAGTGGCACTTGCATTGACACCGTCTGTGCAGTGTCGAGGGCTATTCAGTGTTAGCGATGTAACCAATCCAGGTTTGAAGGAAATTTTGACTGGAGTGAAGCTCAGGGTTAAAGTTTCATCCCAATATAATTTTACAACTTGGTTCACTCACGAGGAGTGGGATAAGCTTTAAAAATTCTTTGTTTTCATGTGATCTTCAACTCCACCTTTGGTTGCCTTTGCTTCCTTTGTCTGGCCTGCCTTTGCATTAAAAAAAGATGCAGATAATTATTGATAAAAATTGAACAGTTTACTGACACTGACTTTGCAAAATATTTCCCTTCCCTCCTCTGGGGAGGCTAAAAGTTTGCCACTGCTTCAAGCTTTGCAACCTTATCTAGCAACCTGACTTGACCCTGTCAAAGCACACCCCATGTGGAAAAGTTGCATCTTCACCGCGGTGTTGAGTGCCCAGAGGACCCTCAAGGTGGACGCCGTTAAGCAGCAATGGCAATGGAGGATCGTAGCCCTGAGACTATAGCCAACCGTACGATCCGACAGACAATCTTGGGCTTCCAGCTGAAGTTGATGGACCGACCGACCTTGCTCTTGCTCTCTTCATTCGGACAGTGCATTGGACTCAACCCACATAGTCCAACCCAGTGCTAAGACTTGTTTTTCTCATCCTTTTCAGTTCCCAAACCTGAAGGCTACGTGTACGGCGGCCCCAACTCTGCGGCGGCGGCCGCCGCAGGTCTAAACAACACCGGTCGCACCAACTTCACTACGAAGCAGCTGACCGAGTTGGAGAAAGAGTTCCACTTCAACAAGTACCTGACTCGCGCGCGCCGCATCGAGATCGCCGGCGCGCTGCAGCTGAACGAGACACAGGTCAAGATCTGGTTCCAGAACCGGCGGATGAAGCAGAAGAAGCGCATGAAGGAGGGCCTCATCCCGCCAGATCCAGCGCTGGTGGGCGAGAACTCGCCGCTGGCGCAGCAGATCAACAACGACAGCAACAGCAGTGGCGGTGGCGGCGGTGGCGGCGGCAGCGGCGGACCCGCCAAGAGCGAATCACCGACCTCTGCATGATGATGATCATAGTATTTTTGCTATTGTTCGGGTTTCAACGACACACACATACACACACACACACACACACACACACACACACACACAAACACACACACATGACGCGACGAGAATAAATGTTAAATTATACTACAAGCCCACTTTGCTCTTCCACGCGCACGTGCTGGGGATGTTGTACAACATGGGGAAGCAGGATCACACGGCTGGCTGTGATCCAGACGATCTCAGTAGGGTACACGTCGGCGTCCATGACAAAGCCCTGGACTTTTTTTTCGGAGGGGGAAAGGAACGGGGTTCGCGCCATCATGTTCATGCATCAGTATGGGCGGTCGCACGCACAAAGAAGGTTGCGCGACTGGCCTCCACGCGCTTGCGCCGACGCCGAAGTCGGACCCGATTCGCAAGGGTGACCCGATGATGATGAAAGTGACGGTTCCGCGTCCTCTCCAGTTCTATCACATCATTAGTAGCACCTCGTCACGACCGCCATCGGCCTTGCCGCCGTGGGTCCCGATCGAGACGGTCCTGGAGACGTCGCCGTAGCCGTCCTCGCGCATGGGCAGCCATTTGGGCGTCTGTGGAGCTGAGTGAGCAACAACTTGCATATGCTCTCTCTCCTCTCTGGCTTGCACCCGCGCGCAGGAGCGCCCCAGGCCCCAGGCAGACGCACGCGCGCTCAAAAATCATGTATGGATCACCTTCCCCTTGTGCTGCTGCATCAAGACACACACGCTCACGTAGATGGAGCCCGCAGATTCGGCCCGTGATTAGGCAGCCCAGGCTGGCCAAAGGAGAAAAGCAGCTTAAGCTCTGCTGCTCAATCAAAAGTAGTAACCAACAAAGGTACCAAAAGGAAAGGAGAGAGCGAGCGAGGCCAGGCAGAAGTGCCTGAGCCAGGCAGCCACCAATATTTCCTGGCTTGGACCGGATGTAACGAGGTAACGAATTTCACTGGCGCCAGCGACGGCCTCGGCGACCCCGCCGACGACGACAAGGACGTCCTCTTCTTCGACGAACGCCCCCCTCGGCTCCCTCCCCACCCACCTCCCACGAGTGATCTGTACCCTCCAGTAATGAGGCGGAGTCATCAGCCGCGGTCGCGATGAACGGCGGCGGCGCCTTCCGCGGCCATCCGGCGGCGGGAATGTACCCCGCGGCTGCGGCGGCGGTGGCAGCGGCACCTCCTCCGCAGCTCCATCATCACCAGCAACAGCAAGTGATGCAGTACCCGCCGCCGCCACCGCCACCGCCGCAGCCCCAGCCGATGGAGGTACCTTCCGGATACCCGGCGCACGCGTTGCCCGGGCAGAGGCCGTTTGGGGGCTTCTCCGGTCCGCCGCAGAGGCCGCCGCCTCCGCAACAGGCGGCCTACGGACAGCAGCAACACTTCGCCTACGGGTTCAGCCACAAGAAGCCCGAAGATTGCTTCGTGGGACAGCAGCAGCACATGAACAACCATCAGTTCTATGCGCAGCAGCCGCAACAACCACAAGAACCGCAGCAGCCTCAGGCACAGCCACAGCCTCAGCCTCCGTCTCAGCCTCAGCCTCCGTCTCAGCCTCAGTCTCAACCACCCCTGCAGCAGCCGCTGCAACCGCAGCAACAGCCTCATCAGCAGCAGCCGTTACAGCAGCAGCAACAGCAACAACCGCAGCAGCGGTATCAGTTTCAACAGTATCCGCAACAGGCGCCTCCTCAGGGCTATGGTTTCCCTCCGCAGCAGTCTCCACAGTTCGTAAATAATCAGTCAGGCTTCGTCCCGGTCCAAAGGCAGCAAGTCCCAGTCTCTCCCCATCACCCAATGTCAATCGCTAGTCAACAACAAGCGCATCAACAGCCACAACCACCGATTGATCAGACTGCTTATGTCCAGCACCAGCAAATGCTAGCGCACCAGCAGCAGATCAGTCAACATCCTCCTCCTCTTCCACATCAGCACCCTCCGGTTGTCGCATCCGCAATTCCGCAGCAACAGCAGCGGTTCAGGCCTCCTCAACCTTTCCTGCCTGGCCAGCAGCAACAGATGGCGGTCGAAAACTGCCAGCCGCAGTTCATATCCGCCAGACCCGGCACCGAGAGCTACAGAGTCGTGAACCCTAACGTCGCAGCCGCTTATCGAGGTCAATTTCCTCAGCAGCAAGCATTTTACGACCAACAGGCTTCAGGTCCGGCTCCAACACCAGGTCCTGCGCCAGGTCCTGCTCCAGCTGCAACAGCAAATCCAGCTCCAGCCCCAGCCTATGCAATGGTGCCGAACTCGACGCGATACCGCAATCCAAACCCTCAGAGCTTCCAATCAGGCATGCAGCAGCAGCCGCAACCGCAGCAGCAACAACAGCAGCAAGTGGGACCGGTGCAACAGGTCCAAGTTCCTTCAGTGCAAGCGGCGACGTCACAACCGGTGATCACAACAGCAACATTGTCGACGACAACCCCGATTGAGTCGGCGATGGAGAAGTCACAACAACAGCCAAAGCAACAAATTGTAAGCATTTCAACAAGTGTAGAGGTAGTAACTACGACGACTGCGCAGCCAGCGCCAGTGACGACTGCGCCCTCGTCAAACGCCAGTCAGGAGCTAATGGCGGCGTCAACGTCAAGCGTGGTGCCACCGCCGTCTACAGCAGCGAAAGTGCAAGTGCCCTTGGGTTGGAGTAGGCTGACGTTGTCCGACAGCGTCATGTACTACAGGTACGTCTAGGCGCAAGAGGTGCCGGTGAATGAGCTCATGATAAACCCCTTTTTTCAGTCCAAGCGGAGTCGCTTTGAAGTCACAGGAAGAGATTCGTTCATACTTGCTGAAAGACGGCACCTGCAAGTGCGGGTTGGAGTGCCCGTTCGAAGTCTCCAACACGTTCGACTTCGACAGCAACGTAAGTAGTACAGGTCGGGCATTTCGCAAACGACGTCGACTCATCATGATTGTTGTGTGCAGAAACAGTCTGAGGTGCTGCCCTTCCCAGTGGTGTCCGGTTCCGTGGCCACGCGTTACTGCGCGCACAAGAAGAGCATCATGGCCTTGGCGGCCGCGGACAAGACACCGGCTTTCATGAGCAAGATAAATCATATCCACAATCCAGTCCTGGAAACAAAGAAAGGTGCGGTCATTATAATGTACTTCACTAAGAGCGTTTACTTGACTCGTGTTCCCCACAGGCTTGAAGCGAAAGAGTCGCAAGAAGCGCCCGTTCGCTGGACTGAAAGTGGCCCAGGTTCTTGAAGCCAGGGAAGCAGAGAGACGTAGAATCAATGAGGTACGGCAACAGTCTCAGCGTAGCAAAGTTCGCAAATTTGCATTCTCACACATCTTTGCACCATAGATAATATCGCAACAAAAGCGACAGCACGAGGCCAGACTCGAAGGGACTGCAAAGACGTCTCCGAACAGTCAGTCGTCTGCTTCATCGCCTTTCCAGCAGGTGGTGGACCTGACGGCGACAGCGGACCTCGCGCACGCGGACCTCACGGATGTCAAGGACGAGTCTGCTCCTCAAGCTGCTGGACCAAGCAGCAGTAAAAAGAAGAACTTGGAGATTCGACGCCTCTCGGCTACGGAGGAGGGCGACAAAATTCTGAGTGAGGAGTGGACCAGCCCCGATAAGGAGGACGCAGCTGGAAAGACTCCTCTTCAGATGGTGGAGAACATCATTTTGAACATGGCATCGCCACCGCATGTGCCTTCAGAGGTTACGATTGAAGAGACCAAGAAGCACTCGGTTCCTGCAATTCCTGCGCAGCAACTCCAAAGTCTTCCAACAGGGGTTCCTCCCCCTCCGCCTCCGCCTCCACCGCCTCCGCCACCGCCACCGCCACAGCCTGCACCACCACCACCACCTCGGATCCAGCCTGCGCCGGCTGCGGCTGCTACTACGATCGTTCCGCCGCAGCAACAAGTGATGCAACTGGTAAACACCGTGAACGGGCCAATGCTGATGCAGGCCGTGCCCATGGCAAGCGTGGCTATGCAACAGCCGCCGCCGGTGGCTCCGGCCGCCGTCGCTTCTCAGATCAAGAAAAAAGGCAACAAACGGAGTCGAGGTTTGCAACAGCCACCTCGCATGGTGGCCCCTCAGCCTCCGCTTCCTTCAGTACCTATCCTCGTGTCTCCATCGTCAGGTGCACCTCAGCAGCAGCAGCAGCAGCAGCAGCAGCAACAACAACAACAACAACAACAGCAACAACAACAACAGTTAGCTCCAGCAGGCCTCATCGCGTCGCCAGCGGGCAACTTTGTCCTGAACCACCACCCGAATCAGTTGATCGCCACAAACCCACAGATGATCTCAGTGGTTTCGCTCCCCGCGGTGCAGACGGGCGTCGTCTTCAACCAACTACCTGATGGGACTCTTTATCAGGCTGCTACCACTCAACTCATCAGCGGTGGGCAGTTCGGTCCGGCCATCGTGGTAAATGGACAGGCGCCCTTTGCTGCTCAAGGTGGCGCTCCACCGAATGCAGCTGCTCCACCGGGGGGATTGTTCTTGGCTCCGCAGGGAATTGTGCAAACGCCTACCCCTCCGACTTCCATAGTAGCAACTGCTCCTCAAGGACCTTTAACTCTACGGACTTCGACTCCTCACCAGACTCCTGACAAAGACGTTGGTGATAGACTATCCAAAAATGACAAAGATACAGAGTCTTCCGAGGATGACGACTCTGTTGAAAATGATGACGAGGAAGAAGACGAAGACGAAATTCAAGAGGTGGTATTGACTCCCAAGGCCGCAACTCCAAAATTGTCTCCCAAGTCTCCACCTTTAAAGTCGACACCGCCATCGTCCTCTAAGTCCAGTCCGAAGACGACGACGACCACATTTATCCAGAGCAACCAGGTGGACAGTTCAGGCCTGGAGGCGACTCCCCCGCACTCCGGCGGTGGCATCAGCGGCGTTAACGACTTCGCTCCCAAAGACGGTGGCGACGTCTCAACGTCGCACTTGGACACCAGTAACGAATCAGGCGCATCGTCTTCATCCGGTGAAAAGCGGAAGAGGAGACGCAAGAGGAACGCAGAAGAATTGCTGCGGGAGGAACTGGCTCGCAGCGAGGGTGAGTCCCCAAACCCTTAGTTCTTTGCGGCCGGTTAAGGTCGATTATTTATGTAGTTCCAGCCTGGAGGCCCCAACTCCAGTTGACTGGTTCTGGAAGGCCGATTAGTGTGCCCAGTTATACGCATAGAAGCTGTAGGGCATCTCCTAATGGTCACGTACACAAGATAAGATCTGCTGCCCACAGCTGAATCATGAGTTGTGATGCTTCCAGTCCATGTTTCAAAAAGTCTTGCTCAATAAGTTATTAATCCTCTCCTTCAGACGAGTCCGATGAGGATTCTCCTCTGGCCGGAGTAAGCAGTTCTCCACGTTCATTCTCTTCTGGTGATGTCGTGTGGGGTCCGCATGGATCCTTCCCTTCCTGGCCGGGGAAGCTGCTAGAAGAAGTGAAGAGCGCTTGTCGCGGTCAGGTTCGCGTCTGCTGGTTCGGCTCCAAGGACATCACACCGATCGACGCCGGGGAGCTCAAGACGCTCTCAGAGGGGCTGGAGGCGCATCACAGGGAAAGGAAGAAGCTGCGGAAGTGAGTAACATGGCCTTTTCCAATTGAGTGCAAAATATATTTTCTGCTTTTTAGGGGTCGGAGAATGAACGCGAGTCTGGAGCGGGCTATCCAAGAAGCCATGATGGAGCTGGACCGCATGTCAGGCGACTGAAGTCATCGCGCCATAGCTGCAGCGAGTGGAAAAAGAATCGTTTAGTCTCGAATGGATATTGCATGTGATACAAAACCTACGTTATGGAAGACTTCAGCATGGTACGCGTACGTACCTATAGATATACTACACATGTAAGTCATTCATAGAATGAAATTTATTAGAGTGATAATTATGTATATTGAATGGATATCACCGGCAGTGTGATATGTGAATCGATCATGCGTTGGGCGCGTGAGATTGTATATTCAGGAAAGCAGTAAATACACGTATATAACGAGACTGTGCATCCAGTGACTACTAGGTTACTGCAGACATGTCAGTCAGAATGCAGCTGCGCCACGTTGCTCGTGATGAACCTCCTGTCAAACTTGGAGGCTCATCGGGGAGCCAAGTGCTAATCTTCCAAGTGCCGATTTCCCAAAGTCTCGGATCAATCGTTCTGTCACTTTCTCCAGCCATTTTATATGCCCTGCTAACATGAACAATGAGTCTCGGTCACTTCCGGCCTGGATCATGTAGTACTATCGAGGCACAGTGACTGCTTTGATGCATGATAACGGACGAATAAGCTGTGTACTTCGAATGTATCCAATGAGGCGTTTCAACATATCGCTGAGAACTTTCTAAGAAAGTTCCAGTGAAAGTCATATCAGATTTAACAGCATGATACTTCCTGTCGGCCCACTTATTGGGTGGCTGAGGTTGCGCGATCACTTTCTGAAAGTTCCGCCAACTGACATTCCATTTGTCGGTTAAAAATCAAAACATTTATCCAAGCTGTTTGCCCGGGAGAATTCGGTACAGGAGTTGAGAAGGTCTCCGCAATCAGGATGGACTCGGCCGCCACCCTCCGCTTGGCTTCTTGCGGTGGAAATGGCGTCACGATCTCCGAGATCAACGTGGCGGGCGGAGTCATCGACAAAGTCTACGAGTACGCGGCTACCGGGCGAAGTCGGCTTCAGACGGCCTCGTGGGCGAGCGACGCCTCCTGTTTGGCTGCGGCTGCGAGAGGCTCAAGTCGCGTGGTCATGACCTTCTGCAAGCGCGGTGTCATCACCTCTACCGAGATGAGCATCAAGGACTTCGAGGTTGGCGCCGTTCTTTTCCCTCGTACCAACGTCAGAAGGGTGATCCTCGGAGAAAGCGGTGGAGGACGTCGCATCTGGCTTTACGACGCCGCGAAACGTAAGCCAGAGAAAGAGTTCGTGCTGGGTCCGGCCGCCTCCCAAGTTTGTTGCTTGGCGGCTAACGTCAATGACTCGCTTCTGGCCGCCGGGTGCTGTTCCAACAAAGATGGTGAAGGTGGCGGCGTTTTTCTCCTCAACAACATGACCAGCCGCGTGATACCTCTGAAGGGCGCAGAAGAGACTTCAGTGTCAGGACTTCGGTTCGCCTACCGGCGTCGTTCGCTACTCGCCGTCGCCTCGGAGTCGTCGTCGGTCGTCATCTGGGACTGTAATCGCGTGGACGCGGGCGCGTCCGCCTGCTTCTCCGAGCACCGAGCTCCCAGCTCAGGCCTAGCGTTTTCGCCCGTAAACGATGTCCTTTTACTGAGCGTGGGCCTGGACAAGCGTTGCGTCTTCTACGATCTGGACACGGGTGGACCTGTCAACGACTTCAAAACCGAGCAGCCCCTCACTGCCGTTGAGTTTCTTCCAGACGGACAAACAGTGGCTCTGGGCGCAGCTGACGGGTCGATCCTTCTATACGACTTGCGCTCATTCGCCCGTCCGCTGATGAAAACCAAGATGCACTCGGCGGAGGTCTCCGCAATCCTCTTCCAGCCCAAGTCGGACTCGTCGTTGTCGACTTCAACTTCGAGGGTGCGCTTGGTAGCATCGACTTCATCCGCAGCCAAAGAAAACAGCGAGCCTCTTCTTCTATCCCCTGTTGCCGCGGGTGGCGACCGTGACAGTTTCAGTAGCCAGATCTTCTCTCCGGTTCGAGATCTGGCGTCTTTCCGCCCGGTTTCATCTTCTGTGGCTCAAACACCCGAAAGCTGTCACGAGGCCTCGATACTCAGCTTGTCTTCATTTTCTCCGCTGAAAGAGCACAGCCATAATAGCAGCTACAGAAGCTTCAACAAGAGTCTGAGCGGGACGCCGCTTGTCTCACCGCTCGCCGCCATTAGGGAGGAGTGCAGCAGCAGCGAAAACGACTCAGGACTGAAGAGCAAGGGCGAGGATTTCTTCAAACCGAAGGACGTCAGCACAATTGGAAAGAAATACGAGTTAATGTCTGCGACCGCCTCCACTGTGCATGCCGCTCTTCCAGCAGAGCCCATCACCGTTGCTTCGTCTTCCACCTTCAAGCCCGTCACCGACGCCGGAGCCGCGTCGACACCGTCGGAGAAGAAGGTGGACGACAAGACCCGAGAGGAGATGGTGACTGAACTGAAGCACGTGATCACGGCGTTCCCAAATGCTTTTTTGGGGAGCAATGACATCAACAACGTCGCCGCTGAGCCCAGGAGTACCCCTGCTGAGCCTTCCTCTGAACATTTAAAACATTTGACCTCTTACCAGCGCGAGTTTCTGCTCAACTGCGTGCAGGAGGCCATGGAAGAGCACTGCACTGAGATGCGCGCCTTCATGTGGCGCATGCAGTGGGACATGGCGCGCTCATTCCAGGAGCAGCGCCAGGAAATGGACGAGTTGCTGAAAGAGTACGCGGTGAACCAGCAGCTGGCGAACGAGGTGCAGAGGCTCACCAAGGAAAACGAGGAGCTCAGGAAGTACTTTTGAAGAAATGGTGATACGATCATGGTCGCTTTGTGATAGATAATCTCACTACTTGAGGGAACAAATTTTAAAATAAAATTAGATACATTCCTTATACATACATCCATAATTGGTGCATGTTCTTATACTCTCGGGTGTGTTTCCTGCACACCTAAATCAGCATTTTGCAGCGTGCTCTTGGTTGCTGGAGTGAAAGGGGCGATTACTTTATTACCTGAGATACAGAAAACAGAAAGGAACATCATTGAGAAAGTCAAAACTAGCAAAAACGGTTTAGTAATTTTTGAGCATGTCGTCAAAGGTGTCGTTCAGCTCATCATTCACCTTCTTAATCTTGAGCTTCTCTCTGTAAATTTCATCCTCAATATCATCAATTCTGTGATTGAGCTTGGTTATGTTCATCTCCCCATATTCATAGCGTGCTTCAGCAACCTTGAGCCTTTCCATGATCTGCAATATCTTGTCCTTAAGCTTGTCTTCTCGCTCTGTAGCCTTCTCTGCTGATATTTCAAGTTGTTTCATGTTCTCACCCACTGTCTCCAGTTCGTGTTCAACATCCTTCAGTCGGGTTTCTGCCATCTCTGCTCTTTCAATTGCTCTCTTCAACTCCTCCTCCTGTACACCCAACTTCCTGGTGAGCTCATCTAATTTCTTCTCATTGTCACTGGCCATTTTTGTTGTTTCTCTGAGGTATTTGTCTTCCTCCTCCAGCTCAACTTCATTCCTCATTGTCTTGCTTTCAAAGTATTTGACCTTCTTTAAGATACCATCAGCTTCCTTAGAGGCCATGGCTAATTTCGTGACAGTGTCCGCCAAGTTCATGTCTGCTTTCTTGGCCTCATCTTCCATCAGCATGAGCCTTCTTGAAAGTGCACTGACTTCCTCCTCAGCAGCCATGTATTCCTTTTCTGTTTCCTCCAGTGAGAGAAGTGTCTTTGTTAGTTTGTCGTTAGTCTCGTCAAAGTCTGCCTCATAGCTTGTAATTTTCTTCCCGAGATCCCTAATGTCAGCGTCACATTGGTCAGCCTTAGCATTTGCTTCCTTGGTCTCTTGCTCATATTTGTTGATGGTGGTGTAGAGCTGATCTGTCTCAGTCTTTAGGGACTGCATTTTCTTTCTGATTGCGTCCATTCTTCCTCTTTGCTTCCTGCGAAATATGTTTAGCCTCTTTTTATATAAACATCGACATACGGACAACAAACGAATGCTTTAGAAGAAGGCAACTATTTACTCGTACAACCTCTGTCTGACCAGCTCGAGGAGGAAACCACGAGTGTCATATCATGTGCCTACGCTGTGGATAGTCTTCAAGAAAAGAGGGATCTCCATCAAGAAAGGTATGAGCCATGGAGTGTTGTACTACATTAGTTTATGCAATATTGCCTCAGGAGCACCTCAGTGGGGGCACTGGACTGGACAGGGCTGGACAGGACAGGACTGGACGCTATTGACACACACGCAAACACACGCACGTGCAGCACACGTGCCAGAACATTCAGCCGTCATCCACGCCCCAACTTGCCGAGCGGACCCTAGTGGGACAATGAGGAAAATCTGTTGTGCGTTCAATTGCTCATGTTTCTTTCTGGCTGTGTTCCTTGCTAACTTGCGATCCTGAAAGGACACTGAACATTGAACATGACGACAATTAGAGCAGCATTAATCAGCCATCTGCATGTTGTGTATTTCATCATGAAGAACATGAATGGGAGAGAGCAGAGGAAAAACAAGTGCTACTAAGAGAGGTGGGAGGAAGAGGATTATCATACATCAATTGCGTACATTGCCCTGGAATTCTAACCGCTATACAATACAAGACACTGTGGTGACGTAAGCAAAGGGATTGTTTGTTAATAGTTAGCCAACATATCATCAAAGGTGTCATTCAGCTCATCAGACAACTTTTTAATCTTAAACTTTTCCCTGTAGATTTCGTCTTCAATGTCATCAATTCTGTGGTTCAGCTTGGTGATATTCATTTCTCCATACTCATATCTCGCCTCCGCTACCTTTAGGCGCTCCATGAGCTGGTGGATCTTATCTTTGAGCTTTTCTTCTCGCTCCGTTGCCTTTTCAGCAGAGATTTCAAGCTGCTTCATGTTTTCACCAACTGCTTCCAATTCATGTTCAACATCTTTCAGCTTTCCCTCAGCCATTTCTGCTCTTTCCAATGCTCGACGCAGCTCCTCCTCTTGGACTCCCAGTTTGCGGGTGAGTTCATCCAACTTTTGCTCATTGTCACTTGCCATCTTGTTGGTCTCTCTCAACATTTTGTCTTGTTCCTCCAGTTCCACTTCGTTGCGCATGGTCTTGTTCTCAAAGTACTTGACCTTCTTCAGGATGCCATCAGCTTCCCTGGAAGCCATTGCCAGCTTGGTGACGGTGTCCGCGAGGTTGGTGTCTGCCTTCTTGGCCTCATCTTCCATCAGCATCAAACGTCTGGACAAGGCACTCACCTCTTCCTCAGCGGTCTTGTAGTTCAACTCTATTTCCTCCAGGGACTCAATAGTCTTTGTCAGCTTGTCGTTAGTCTCGTCAAAGTCCGTCTCGTAAACGGTAATCTTCTTGCCAATGTCCCTGATGGTTGCTTCTGCCTGCTCATTTCTTTTGTTGGAGTCGGCAGTTTCTTGTTCATAGGCAGCAATGGTTCTAAAGAGTTGGTCTGTCTCTGTCTTAAGAGACTGCATCTTCTTACGAATGGCATCCATACTGTGTTTGCTGTTCGATATTAGTAAGCAATGTGCGCTTCGTGTTGATGGTGATGGAGGTGACTGGAAAAATAAACCAAAGCATTGCATACATGGGGAAATTTGCATGTGCAGAATACAACTAAATCTTGGTTGTCCCCCGCAAAAAATTGCATGTAGAAATATGCTTGCGGCTGCAGGGCTGCTGAAACGCTCTGGTCATACAGTTTAAAGAATTTCTTTAGGAATTAATCAGGTGAGCTCAAAATCATGCTTTAAGGACACTCCATCTCATGTGTTAGTACTTCTGTTCGTGTCCATGTTCCATTAATGTACATGTGTATTGTGTTGTTCGGTTGTGACCATGATGCTCCATGCAAAAGTGTGTTGAACTAATAGTTTGCCAGCATGTCATCAAAAGTGTCGTTAAGTTCGTCGGAAATCTTCCTAATTTTCAGCTTCTCTCGGTAGATCTCGTCCTCAATGTCGTCAATCCTGTGGTTCAGCTTGGTAATGTTCATCTCTCCATACTCATATCTGGCCTCAGCAGCTTTTAGTCTCTCCATCAGGTTGTGGATCTTGTCCTTCAATTTCTCCTCTCTCTCAGTGGCCTTCTCAGCTGAGATTTCAAGCTGTTTCATGTTCTCTCCAACTGCTTCCAGCTCATGCTCCACATCTTTGAGGCTGGTCTCCGCCAATTCAGCCCTTTCTATTGCCCTCTTGAGCTCTTCCTCTTGAACGCCGAGCTTTCTGGACAGCTCGTCAAGCTTCTTCTCATTGTCACTTGCCATCTTTGTCGTTTCTCTCAGCATCTTGTCCATTTCTTCCAGCTCCACTTCATTCCTCATGGTCTTGCTCTCAAAGTATTTCACCTTCTTCAGGATCGCATCCGCTTCTTTGGAAGCCAGAGCTAATTTGGTGACTGTTTCTGCCAGATTAGTGTCAGCCTTCTTGGCTTCGTCCTCCATGAGCATCAAGCGCCTGGACAAGGCACTCACCTCCTCATCTGCGGTCTTGAAGTCCTTTTCAATGGCTTCCAAGGACTCGACTGTCTTTGTCAGCTTGTCATTGGTCTCATCGAATTCAGACTCATAGCTCGTGATCTTCTTGCCAAGGTCTCTGATTTCACAGTCATACTGGTCAGACCTGGCATTAGCTTCCTTGGTCTCTGTCTCATACTTGTTGATGGTTGCAAATAGTTGGTCAGTCTCAGTCTTCAGCGACTGCATTTTCTTCCTGATTGCGTCCATTGTGATTTTTTTCACTGATGGGTCAGTAAATTCCACTGAAACACAAGAATTAGACACTACGTTCATTAATAGGTGGTGTAAATCATGCATCGCTGACGCTACGAATATGAGCCAGACAGAGAGAGAGAGAGAGAAAGTCTAGTATTAGTAGCGTTGGATTAGCAAATAGACACTTGTGTTGACTTTTTTTTAACGTGCTACTCACGCAGACAGGGTCGATCTGATAAAATGCAGCATTTTTTACAGTGCAGATATCGAGACATTGGGGGCGAGGGGTTTTTGCTTTCTTTTTCTCTCGCTGCAGTATTAATATGCAGCTTCACATCGACTCATACGTTCATGTGCGTACAGTGCACTATATGCATTGCTAAGCGCGCGCTCACAGTGATCTGGGTCTGACTCTTGCATTTCTCTCTTCATGTGGGGGTCTGGACTTCTACTGTGCTATGCAGTAACTGAAGTAAGTACGAGGTCATCATGCGAGCGCGCCCTTAAAATGCACTAGTAATATAAAAGTGGATTATTCTCGTTGGGCAGCTTTTTTTTCTTCTTTGGATAGGTTAATGATTACGTATTATTAAGCGCCATCTCTTAGTACTGCGCGACCTTCAGTCTTATACTATGTGACTATGATGATGGGTAAGATTGGGGCTTTCCTCACTAATAATTGGAAAGCATGTCCTCAAAGGTGTCGTCCAACTCGTCGGAGACTTTCTTAATCTTGAGCTTCTCCCGGTAAATGTCGTCCTCAATGTCGTCGATCCTGTGATTGAGCTTGGTGATGTTCATTTCGCCGTACTCGTAGCGCGCCTCGGCCACCTTCAGCTTGGTTATGAGAGCGTGGATCTGTTCCTTCAGCTTCTCTTCCCGCTGCTGGGCCTTTTCCGCAGATATCTCGAGAAGTTTCATGTTCTCGCCCACTGCAGCCAGCTCGTCTTCCAGCTGGACAATCTTGGCCTCGGATGCCTCGGCCCTTTCAATGGATCTTTTGCCCTCTTCCTCCTGGACTCCCAGACGTCTGGTCATCTCGTCCAGCTTCTGCTCGGAGTCGTTGGCCATCTTCTTCGTCTCCCTCAAGGTAGAGGTGTGCGATGTCTCAATTGTTTGACTACATTTGCTTTCTTTTCGTGTACATACAGTGTACGTGGCTTGAGTTACAGCTCATGAAGGTCAAAAAAACTAAAAAAAAACATAGGGGAAAAAGATCGTGATCGCACACCGCTACTACTACCTCAGAGTCTTGTCAATCTCTTCAATCTCAACCTCATTTCTCATTGTCTTCGTCTCAAAGTACTTGACCTTCTTCATGATCCCATCTGCCTCTCTGGACGCAAACGCCAGCTTCATCACTGTGTCCGCCAACGACGTCTCTGCCTTCTTGACTTCAGTCTCAAGCAGGAGCTGTCTCCGTGTCAAGCCGTCGACCTCCTCCTCGGCGGCTTTGTGACTCTTCTCCTTCTCCTCCAGTGACGTGGACGTAGCCACCAGCTTGTCATTGGTCTCATCGTAATCAGACTCCAGCACAGTTATCCTCTTGCTGATGTCCCTGATGTCCGTGTCGCACTGGTTGGCAACCTCATTGGCAGCCTTTGTCTCGGCCTCCAAGTTGCGAATCTGCTTCAACAGGTTCTCGGTTTCGTTTTTTAAGGACTGCATCTTCTTCTTGATCGCGTCCATTGTCTAGTAGAGTAACGTAGTAGTTGTCTGGTGATCAGGTTACGATCTGTTTGCAACAAACGACGAAGGTGGGTTAACTGTGTCCGTGTGTGACAACCATGACGTACAGGAACAACGTACACAAAAGCATGCCGTAAACTTTCCTGACTTTTTTTTTGGCAAAGAAAGAGGATCTTTGAGAGATGAATTCGGCAACAGCATTTCAAGGTTAGTGCATGCAACCTTTCACCAACCCAGTACGGCTTAGTGTGAGTATGAACATCGTCCCCGAACAGGTCTAGTTAGGCATGGGGCCGGTATCTAGTCAGACAGACTGACAGACAGACTGACAGACAGACTGACAGACAGACGGGCAGACTGACAGACTGACAGACAGACTGACAGACAGACTGACAGACAGACAGACAGACAGACAGACAGACTGACAGACAGACAGACTGGCAGACTGACAGACAGACAGACAGGCAGACAGACAGGCAGGCATGCAGGTAAGCAGGCAGGCAGGCAGACATGCAGGCAGGCAGACATGCAGGCAGGCAGGCAGGCAGACATGCAGGCAGGCAGACATGCAGGCAGGCAGACATGCAGGCAGGCAGACATGCAGGCAGGAAGGTAGGCAGGCAGGCAGGCAGGCAGACACCACCACGATGAATAAATATCCTTAGGTGCTCAGTCTTCATAGCGGTTATATAAACGTGCCTTGTTGACAACATGCTTTTTATACTATGATCACATCGATGAGTAAGAAAAGGATTTGTTTAGGGTATTCTTTTTTATTCTCCCTGCTTGGCATTAACGCTCGTCAGGCTTTACTCATGAAAATTCAGCCAGGTTTGACCTCTGCACTCCCCAAAAAGGTGAAAATGCTGCATCTTTTTTCTGTTTGTGACTGTGTCTGTGTGTTTGTACGAGTACTGTGTGAGCCCAAACAGTCAGCTACCATCAGAAGTTTAGGATGGTGAATTTGCGGCACTTTTAGTCTTCTCGTGACTCAAACAGTACGCGTGCGTGCTCATGTCAAGAACGATCTGACGCTACAACGTCCTCACCGACAACGTGAATGCTGTGCACGACATATAAAACATATAAAGCAGGACCTGCTTCAATATGGACAGCGAGACAACAGTGTGATGATGACGGGGGAGAAGAAAAATCAATATGGATAACTTATAAAAAGTATTACGTGGTAGCATTTCTACTTTCTAACTGTACTACTACAGTTCCTGCACACAGTTCCTCTGCTGTGTATTTATCAGGAAAAAAAAGTAGTGAATAACAACGGATATTCATAATGTTAGGTGGAGCACACAACAGACAACACTGTATATGTACATGCTATGTTCATCAGAGAGCATAAAAGAAGGTGCTTTCTTCCTTTGGCGTTCTTTAACAGAGTACGAAGCATGCGTATTATCATTATGCTGTATATTGCCAGAAAGACCAGAGCTTCAGCTAAGTCACCCATTTTTATACTATCTCTCTCCAATAACATGTATTAGACGTGTAGCACTTGTGTGAGTACAACCCGTTAGTAGGAAGTCCATGTACTGTAGATGCTGTTTTGTCAAGGAGGATTCCGTATTTATTGTCTTAAAGTGAGTATATCAATATCGATAGTGATAAAGGTTGGTGTAGAACAAAGGCTTCTTCTCCAGCATGCAACAGGGATGTGTTTGTTGCCAAAGTTTCGCTGATGGTCGTTCAACTTCTTCTCTCTTGTGATTTTCCTTCTGTTTGTTTAGTATCTTGTTAGCATGTCGTCGAAGGTGTCGCTCAGCTCGTCGGAGACGTGCTTGATCTTCAGCTTCTCGCGCACGATCTCGTCCTCGATGTCGTCGATGCGAATGTTTAGCTTCGTAATGTTCATCTCTCCGTATTCAGCTCTCTTGTCCGCCTCCTTCAGTCTCAGCACCAGCGTTCGGATCTGCTCCTTGAAGCGCTCCTCACGCTCCAGCGCCTTCTCCTCGGCCACCTCCAGCTGGATCATGTTTTCTCCAACGTTCCTGAGCTGCTCCTCCAGCGAGATGTTTTTGTCGTCGGCGATGCTTGCCCGCTCCAGCGCCCTCTTGAGCTCCTCCTCCATGACGCCCAGGCGGCGAGAGATTTCCACGTACTTGCGGTCTCCGTCCTCATGGTGGAACTTGGCCTCCTTCACGTCTTTGTCGAGCTCTTCGAGCAGGACCTCGTTCGTCATGGTCTTGCTCTGCAGCACCTTGACCTTCCTGGCAATCCCGTCAGCATCTCTGGAGACGTTGCACAGCTCCATCACGGTGTTGGCGAGGTCGGTGTCCCTTCGCTTGACCTCTTCCTCAAGGAGCAGCAGGCTGCGACTCAGGTTGTTGACGTTGTCCTCGGCATCCTTCCACTCCTTGTCCTTCTCCTCCTCCTTCGTCTTCGCCTTGGTCAGCTTCTCCAACACCTCGTCGTACTTGGACTCGAGCGAGCCGATCTTCTTCTGCAGGTCCCGGATCTCAGCGTCGTGCTTGTCTGCCTTCTTGTTGGCCTCTGCCGCTTCTCTCTCCAGCTGGTCCGCCCTCGTCGTCATCGAGTCCGTCTCTGTCTTGAGGGACTGCATCTTCTTGCGAATCGCGTCCATCTTGACGACTGCGGCGGCTGCGGCGGCTGCGGCTGCGGCTGCGGCGGCGACGACGACGCACACTGGAACAGAATGAAGAGAAGTCGTCTCAAAAAAGGGGTCGAAAAGAAAGAAAAAAAAGTGACAACAGCTCGACGGAGCTTTTGTTTTCATCATGGCAGCAACGATTGGAGCTTCTCTTTGGAAATGCGTAAAGAAGCAAAAAAGAAAGAGAAAAATCAACTCAAAGTCATGCAGGGGTAGAGGGGGTGGGAGAGCTCGACGACTTTCTTCACTCTGTTCCGGCACTTTTTTACGAAAAATTGGCAACATTGAAGGAGACTTTTCTCTATTATTACTGTGGTAGCATCTGTCTAAAGTGTAGTAAAGGAGGACGCAAAAGTGAGCGACGACGACCGTGTTGTTGACATGACTGGGGTTAGCGCAGTCTGGAGGGGAAGGGTCGAGTTAGTTGTTGTTGGTGTGCGTGCTCGAGTACTTGTCCACGTGCGTACAGGGATGAGCTGATGTAGTGAAACACCCTCAGCTTGCCAAGTGCAACAAGAAGACATCAACGTTACCACGTGTACACTGTGTGCGCTGTCACTGTCAGCGCCACAAGAGAATGCGTATATGAAGGTGGAATCTCCCGCCAAAACCCTTGCATATATTTGAAGCTGCAATCAGAATGTGTCAAGTTGTGGACTGAATTTCCCAGAGGAAGAGCTTTTGCTTCCAATTGGCAGTAAAAGCAAGCAAGAGTCACGCTTTTCCTCAATGTGCATCTGTTTGGGCAGCTCCTCGGGGTCGTCCACTCCCAAGAGGTGAGTGGAGCAATGATAGGGCAAATTTGGAAAAAGGTGGGTCTGAGTAGCGCCAATTTTGCCCAACACTGTTTTTACAGGCAGGTGTCTTTATGAGAAAACCAGATTTCCTCCAGCCTCAGTGCAGGGCTGAGCACACTCTGGATGTGTTTCACTAGATAAGATCGTCCCTGTCCAACTCCATGAGCAGCTGTGTGTTCGTGTACAAAAGCACTCCTAACTTTCCTCCCACATATCCTGTACTGCCGAAGTGGGCCAGGTCAGACCTGGCCAGGTTTCCCACCCTCAGTCCCAGTGTGACATCTTTAACAATGAGTGCTATTCATGCACCCGGGCAAAGCTCTGCATCATACTGTTCTATTCACCAGTAGTAAGCTTTTATATATATATATAAGTGAACAGTCAAGTTCTGTTTATAATTGCTCTCTGTGCACTATTACAGGACAGACATGCTGACACAGACAGACAGTCAGAGAGAGAGAGAGAGAGAAGAAAGAGATGGCGGTGGCGGTGGCGGTGAGGAAGATCTGGTTGGGGGATGAGGAGGAAATGAGACCCGTTTAATATTTGGTCAGCATTTCGTCAAATGTGTCCCCAAGTTCGTCTGACAGCTTCTTGAGCTTAAGCTTTTCTCTCACGATGTCATCCTCGATCTCGTCGATCCGGATGTTGAGCTTGGTGATGGTCATCTCTCCGTACTCAGCCCTGGCGTCGGCCCACTTGAGGCGCTCGATAAGACCCTTTATCTGCTCCTTGAATTTCTCCTCCCTGCAAACTGCCTTCTCCTCGGACACCTCCAGGGTCTTCATGTTCTCACCCACCGTCTTCAACTCATCCTCGATGTGGGCCAGGTTGGATTCGGCAATCTCTGCACGCTCCAGGGCTCTCTTGAGCTCGTCCTCCATGACCCCCATCTTCCTGGTGATCTCGTCCAGCTTCTTCTCGCCGTAGGACACAATGTTAGATGCTTCCTTGAGATCCTTCTCCTGCTCTTCAATGGTCATCTCGCTGGTCATGTTCTTGCTCTCGAAGTACCTCACTCGCTTGAGGATTTGATCGGCCTCCCTGGACTTGACGGCCAAGTCCTTGACAAAGTCACCCATCCTATTTTCAGCGTCCTTCGCCTCGATCTCAAGTAGCTGAACTTTCCTGGCGATGGCATTGACTTCGTCCTCGGCATCAGTGGCCGACTTTTCCTTGTCCTCGAGCGCCACCGTGGCTCTCTGCAGCTTCCCGGACGTGTCGTCCAGGGAGGCCTCGATCTTGCCAATCTTCTTTCCCAAGTCTCTGATAGTCGCGTCATTCTTGTCGGCGGCAGCATTTAGCTCTTTGGCCTGGGCGTCGTACTTGTCTGCTGTCTCCTTGAACAGGTCAGTCTCTGCCTTCAGCGACTGCATCTTCTTGCGTATGGAGTCCATGATCTGGAAGCGCAAGAGGAGCTCAAACTCGGTCGTTGATGCTCTTGGAGACCTTAAAACAGGAGGAAGTTGGTTCCTGCGGTTCTGGCTTTAGTACGAAGTCTTTTCTTTCTCTCTCTCTCAGTGTCTTTCTCTGGGTCTCCCCCCAGGAGTTCTCCTTCAGTGAGAAGCACGTTATGGACACACACACGCATGTACAGGGTGGAGCAAGGAGATTCGTGGTCCATTCGAGTACAGAGATCTCCAGAGTCCACCCTGTAGACGCGCTCAAGGAAAGGACGCGATTAGACATTGAAGAACACTTAGTGACGACCTTTGTTGCTTTATACGTTGCTACTCAAGCTCTTCTTCGTCTTCTCTAGCAAGCGGAAGTCTGACTGACGGACGCTGAGCTCTAAATACGGTGCAAAAACTTGCAAATCTTTAGACCTACGTCGCAAAAATGCCATGAAGTTTGTGTTTTTAGCAAAAAAAGAGAGAACGTATCTATCTCGCTTCGATGTATCTACCATGCTCTGAAGTATACAGATCTGGTGTGAGGATCCCTGAAAAAACCAAGGGGTAACAGCAGCTGCCCTCCTTGTGTGTGTGTGTGCGTGTGCGTATGTATGAGTCCTGTTTAGTATGCGTGTACAATACATGAGTTAAACTTACATGCATCATTAAGTGGAACGTAAAACGACGATCCCAGGAAACCTGAAAAAATCTCTCCTGGCGTCACGTTAGGACACGTTAAGACACATGGACGCGTTAGTGTATACGAACATGCACGGTGCATTTAACGTCAAAAGTTAGAGAGGTCACTGCACATAAGTGTGACGATGTTATTCACTACTTCTTTTAAGTTGCAAGAACCCAAAAACCTCATCCTTTATGAAGCTTTTCTACTGCACTTTCTCTACAAATGTTGCTGCCATCCAGTGGGAAAAAATCTCGACTCCCCTCCCCTCTTTCTCCTACTTTTTGCTCGTACGTCTCAAAAGCTTTGTATGGTACACACGATAATATCGAGGCATCCGAGGGAAATCGTGGACGACGAGTGAGAGAAGCTTTTGCCAGAGATTTGCTCCAAAAAAAGAGTCTCTTCTGTCACTCGCACGTCCGCCAGTGTCTGTGTGGAGGTGTTCCCGTGTTTGTACCTGGTTCCCTTCCTGGCTGCTCTTGTCTCGGGGCCCCCTCACGACCTCACGGTGACGCTGACGATGGCGACGATGGCGTTGAGTCGATCGACTCCTCTCGACTGCGACCCCGACGGTAGCGACGGCGGCGACGACGGCGACGGGGAGAAAGAAGACAATAATAGAACTCTTGGCACTTTGTCTCTGCTGTGTGACCTGAGCAGAAATTCCTGTGTCTTCTTGGCAAGCTTTGTGTGCAGAAGCTTTCACTGCGGGAGCAAAAGACACAGCGAGAGAGAGCAAAACCTTCATTGTTAATTTGGGCTGCAGCAGAAGCAGGAAAAACAGATCATGGGGGATGCACAGAACCAATGTTAGAGCGAGAGACGCCTGCTTTGGCCTCGTTCAGCCTGGCCGAGTCGGGGGTGAAGAGGTGCAGCCTCGTTTCGGCCTCTCGAGGGACAATTTGCACTCACACCCCAGAGCAGAGACTTAAGGGAGCGTCTACACGGTCACTATTTTGTTGGGGGCTTTTGTCAGGGCAACCCTGGGGTGTTTGGACAGAACAGAGGTCATTCTTCACGACAGGAACGCCTTCATGACCGTTACAGATGCCAGGACAAATCCCTGGGCTGTACGTAGATACAGGGTGGGGAAGACGAAGTGCAACTTCTCACCCTGTACGCTCAAGAAGAGGCGAATCTCCTTTCCCTGGCCTTGTGTGCTTGGGCAGGACGACTTCAGAGTGACCTGTCACAAAAGAAGAAGATGCGCAAGATCTTTTTACATCGGATCTTGGCCGTAAAGGACAGCGAGAACAAGCGAAAGCTGTAGTTGGACTCATCAAGATGCTGAAAAAAATTAACAAAAGCAACATCTTTTAGGCAAAAGAAGAAAGCTAAAAGCGTCCTCGAGAAATCGAGGCCGATCGTTGAAGTCTTCAGAGGAATCGCGACGGTTTTTTTTCACGTCTTCTCATGGAGAAGGAGTAGAAAGCAAAGGAGAATCGAAGCTCCGGAGCTCGACGGCTTTTTGCCTGCTCGACTTCGCGTTCACAATGGCGAAATACACAGGGTGATTCAGCTACGTCAGGGCTTAGTTCTTGCACAGGTGATCCTGGCTCCACTTGCGCATCGCGAGCGATGTCTTGGCCACGTCCAAAACGGTGGAGCTGATGAAGACACGAGAGCTGGGTGCTTGTTTAACAGATGACGCAACCTTTTCTGTCCACGTGCTCGTCATTGTTGTCGATGATGTCTGTTTACAAACACAGCCGGGGCCTGAAAGAGAGTCTCTGACAGGAATATGAATGATTTTGAGCTGTCAGCAACATTTGGCATTTCCAAGACCCTGGATCAACTTGTGGAATAGCAACATCCATCGTGGGTCAAAGGAAAAGTCTTCGTATGCCATTACTCAAAGCATGAGCGAGCCAAATAACAGGCATGCAATGGCTTTCCATTCACCTATAATAGATTGCGCTTCTAAGCGTTTACTCAGGCCTCCCAGGGCTTGACCAATACAATAAAGAATGTATGGAATGTTGGACACACTTCCAACAGTAGCACAACCTGAGTTGTGATGAAGTAAGTACCATGTCAAAGTCAAAAAAGCAAAGGCATGGCTTCTTATTGTGAGGGAGTGAGATGCAAAATCACAGTAACTAATTACTCCATTCAAAACTTACAATTCTGCTCACAAATACATCTTGATACATATGTGCTCGTGAATTGAGAGATAAGGAAGAAATGGTTGGCCACTGTGTTGATGCACTTGACTGAGACAGATTAGAAGTGTACTAAGGGTGTTGTTGGCTATGCAGACATGTGTCCTTTGACATGCAGTGAAGCTAATTGAGCTCCACCAGATTCGTGAAGCAGTGTGACAAGATAAGAAGAGTCAGCTGACTGATCCATTTGTGGGCACACAGCCAATAGTAAAATAGTCTGAAACTTTAAGATGAGGTCATGGCTGCTGCTGTTCTGGGTGGCCTTGCATTCCCTAATTCCAATTGGTGCTTCGGGGCAAGAATCAATTGGCTGCTTTGTGGCAGGCGAGTGTAAGGGATCATTGTATCTCAGTGAAACCTCCACCCCACAGGGTGAGCTGCAATGTCTGGAATACTGCACAACTGTTACAGGCA
>JAAUXU010067131.1_pt1 | contig 29972 bp, 40 predicted proteins | sample 7278151 | NCBI WGS metagenome assembly JAAUXU01 (sample SAMN14350113, study PRJNA611818) | marine sediment metagenome | isolation source: surface marine sediment (1.8m) | place: French Polynesia: Moorea | collected 2018-08
GGGTTGGTGCGGGCTTTTCTCACTCTTACAAGCATCACAAACTGCAATAATTGGGCATTCTGGAGATTGCGGACAGGGCTAATTATTATAATACTTAGATCAGCTAATCTAAGGTTCAGTTTCATGATAGCTGCAGTTAATTCCTGTCAGGGCAGAAAATCGCTGCCGAAGTCACGGGCAGCTACTGGTAATTGCACATAAAGTGAAGCAGTTTTATTAACTAAGACATTGGTAGGCGTGAGTCTTTCGCGAAAATCAAGTGTTTTGCGAAAATTGAACATGCGACAATTGAATGTTAACTGTACAGTGGATGCTGCTTATATCCAATGTTGGACCAGATATACCAATGAAAGTTGCCCGCAGATAAAACCGAGTCTCCATTGTATTGTGCATTTCACAGCTGCACTCTGCGAGGTGTGGCCGACCATGTGTGTCAATTGCTCATACAGGGTGGAGCAGAAACTCTGGGCTGTGCAGGTCTCTTCAAGGAAAAGCGCCAAATCGACTACGTATAAGAGTCAAATCCTATAGGCGGTGCGTTAATGCCTACTACGATCACAAGTACAGCGGAACCTCTCTGCAAGAATAACCTGACTAAAAGAATCCTCCAGGCTGATTGTTCTCCGAAGGTCTCTGCTCCACCCTGTACGTACGCAAAAAGGTACATCCATGGCAGCAGGGGAGGAAGAAGGGAGGCTAAAAGCACACACAAGCGTGCAGTTGCCTTGTGGTTGACGACCAAGTCATAGTTCTCACTTTTGTGCGTCTGTGTCTACTTCCTCCAGATTAACATCAGGTGTTGCCTGACAACAAAAGCATTGGTGTTAATGCTTACTCCAAGGCTAGTTTGTGTACATACAGAGATTAAAAAAAGGGGAAAATGTTAGACAAAGGTACAATATTAGGCTTATCTGTTGAGGTCACGAATGTCTAAGGGCAACCACGCAGTTGCCTGTTGGACGAAGAGGTGAACGGAGCAGTCATGACTTGAAGAAAAATAGTGACTGAAAAGCAACAAGAAGAAAAGTCTTGGACGGAAAGGAACAATAGTAATTATCAGTCAGTGATTCATCATGCACTCTAGAGTAGCCAAGAAATTCCTCATCGCCTTCTTCAGTCTGGGATACCTGGTTCAGGTAACTAGAATGTCTAAGAGTTCGAAATTATAGGTCAACATTATGCGGGGAAGGGGGGACTCAGTTAGCATTTCAGACTTCCAATCTTTTACATTTCTTTAAGTTTGTCTCGATTTCTGACAATCAATAAGTGTAGTGACGACCGACACGTCCTGGTAGCTTCAATCGGGAAACTTGGAGACAGGAGACGATGCGGGAAATCTTGACTTTGTACAGGGAATCTGCAACTAAGAAGATTTGCAACTCATTGTGAGCGAAAAGATTGCGAATCTCCTTGGTCTCTCTCCACCCTGCGCAGGAGTCGGACAGTTTGAATGGTGCCAACGCTACTGATGTGACGTGAAGTCAGAGTAACTTTCAGTCACTTGAGCAGCAAAATGAATTTCATTTTTTTTGTCTTTGCCTCCATACAAGCCAGCGTCGGCGTTGTTGAAGGCCTGCTTTGAGACGACCTTGCAGTCTCGAGTGCCACGCCAACGGTCTTGCAGTCTCGAGTGCCACGCCAACGGTGACCCTGTTGCAGGCCAAGACAGGAAAGTGTGGAGACTTTCCGGGAAAGCTTCAGCTAACTGGTTTGCCAAAGGCCAATCTGCCGGTGCAAGCGCTGCTTAAGTGCGTGACGGAGAGAGAACAAGGCCGTTGCTGTGCACTTCCACCCTGGCCCTCACAGCGTGAACAACAGTGATTGAGAACGTTCCCGATCAATCATCGACAAAAAAGCCCCCTCTCTCCGTCATATTTGTCAATTGCACGCCACAGGCAGGGGGACCAATAGTATTTCACATAAAAATGCAGTCCCCTGATGACCATGGTGAGCTACCAACTGTTGGAGAGCTGCTTTCCAGGACAACTATTGGAATTTCTTGTCCCTAACTCATGATTGATTCATGGCACTGTGGTAGGCGAAGCCATGTTTTTTTCATGTGTTTTCAAAGCTCTGTACTCAACAAGTAATGGTGACCAACATCCAGTGGCACGAGGACATCTACCAGGTTGCGGTTTGACGGCGCATACAGGGTGTCTCAGTTACGTCGAAGCGTCTACGGAAAATTCGGTCCCCTGAAGATAAAGTTGAACACCGTGGTCAGGCTACTTGAAGTAGGTCGAGATCTTGAGGAAGTTCTACGTGAAAAAGTTGTCTCAACGCGCAGTGAGTGAGACATTTCCAGAAATTTTCAAGGGTTCATCTTACTTCCAACGCTACTGTGCAACTAAGACATTCATAGCGTCAAAAGCAGGATTTCTTCACCCGTTGTCATCGATGCCTACAGAAGTCGTGCCTGTGTTTTTTCAACCTATTTTGCTGCGTGATCATTGATGTGGTTTCTGCAACTCGAATCATGGGTGGAAAATGAGGCTGCATTCATCAATTCATATCAACTTCAATCCGATGGGAGCGAAGTCCATAAAAAAAAACCGGTGAGCGTCACTAAAAACCGAGAATGCAAAGCCCTAAGATCATGTAGAAAAATGAATTAAATCCTATTGGGGAAAGTCTGAGAAAGTGGAGAAAATCGGTGAAAAATCTTTTTCGCCGATTCTCAGACATGGACGTGAAGACTTCAGCCTTGATTTGATGTGCAACAAATTCCGAAGGTTCCAACTTACGTAATAACCGAATTAGCCAAAAAAAACACCCGAGTTGCAGGTACTCGAAGTAGCTTCACAGCACAAACGTTTGTTGGTGTGAGAATTTGTCTTGAATCGATCTGAACGAGTGATCAAAGGCTAGAAAATGACCCACATGATGCACCAGTGGTGTGCGAGTCACAAAAAAGGTTTTCTCTTGAGCTCACATTCTTCATGACTCACATTGCACGCGTCCACAGCAGTGACACTGGCTTCATTATTGCTGAGCCGTCGGGTAGCTGTCATTGGATTCCCCTCCTTGGACGTATGTTTGTCTGCCCGGACAATCCAACACTCCGTCAAAAACCTTCAGGGAGGCTCCGGGCAGAGTTGACAGCAACAGCAACGAAGCAACCCTCGAAATCAGCACTGAAACCTGTCTTGCTCCCTCTTTCCAGGCGTGCGTCTCATTCCTCTGGTACTCGCCCATCTCCAAGACGCAGACGTTGGAGGACTGCCTGCTGATGAAGGAGAACCGGAGTCCGTTCTACCCCAGCTATTGCGACCGCCTCCTCAAGAAGTTCAACATCGGCCAGCCGGCCACCACGCAACTCCCGCCAGAGGTGCTTTGGCCACGGGTGTTGGCTCATAATCGAGGCGAAAAAACAGTTGCAGTTCATCTTCCTCACTTTACATTCTTTAAAACACCTCTTTTCTTTATTTTTTTCCATCCGATTTCGCTATTAGACACACTCAAAGTGAAGATACGACCATTCCTGACCGGGACATTTCCTCACTGACGCACCTCCTATTGCTCTTCATCATCAGCGTGACTTTTTGGATGGACTTCACCATGGTGTGCAGACAGGATCGTATACAAAAAGTTGCTTCTGCTCTCTGGTTTATAACACTCGACACTGAAGAGCCTAAGTTTCCATCCACGCGCTCTTCACTAACAGCTTTGGTTCTAGCTGAGGTGGAATCACTGTCGTGGCTAATCTGGTAGCTCTTGTCCTCGCTCTCACTCTCGCTCTCGCCCTTACTTCAGTCCTGAATCTCGTTCTCGCTGTAGTTCTAGTCCTCGCCCTCGCCCCTGCTTCTGTTCTTGTTCACCAAAGAGGGTTTGATCTTCTTTTGTTGCATGCTCAGCCTTTTGTCCCCCTGAGTCAGAAGATTCGTCCATCTGAGAGTGAGTGCATCTGTTCATCCTGAGTCTTTGAATTACCGAAAAATGCGGTAAGGAAGCATAGCAGAGGCTATTATGCTGCACTCGTAAAAAAAAAAGACTTCCTAGCTTTATGTAGTACTGCAGTCAGGAGATGACGGAGTGAGAAAGGATCACCCTTTTACTCGATTTCTTGACTTTTCCAATGTTTGATAAAGTGTATTTAGAATTCTGACTTTCTCCATGACTTTTTAACATTGCCTTCAAGATCTTATTCTTGTCAAGCATACTTAAATTGGGCCCTTCTTCTTCTCTTCCCACTTTTACTTCATAATTTCTGACCCCAAGAAGGGCATCCGTGATTTTGTACATTTTTAAGCGTTTCACCTAAAATCCCGAAGTCTCTTTATTTGCGGCACATTCGCCTCCAAGCCGGTGTTTCAGCAATCGGCCAAGGGTGACGATGATGCTAATTTTTCGGACAAGTTCCGCAAATCGATGGCAGTGCAAAAAAAGTTCCGTCAGGGGAATACGGTGACGTAGAATGGAGACATGCGAAAAAGCTGGCAGTGATTAGAAAAAACAAGTCATTTCAAGGTCTCCTTTTTGTCTGGCGGATTAAGTTTAATCCTTGTCTTCTTGTCCCACCTAAGAGAGCGCTTGATATCTGCCAGGCACGCACCGTGGGGTGGGGATGGAGCTCCTGGAACGAGTGGAGCGAGGGGTCCTGCCCCGAGGTCTGCGGCAGGCGCTGCAGATCGCGCACGAGGAGCTGCTCCGGCCCCTACGACAGGGCGTGCAAGGACAAGGGTCGCGCCTACGAGCTGGAAGACTGCCCGGCGCTGGAGGACGAGGGCGACAACGGTGAGGACCCCATCTTCACGAGGAACACTAGCTTCAACTTCCAGGAGAACGGCGAAGAAAACAGGGACAACGACTTCATGAGGTCTAGGGACTTCGCTGACGGCGCCAACCGCCGGCCGGGGTTGCGCAGGCAGCGACTGAGACGGAGAAGACCTCGCCGGAACAGGGGAGGACGACGACGGGAGGAAGACGTCGAGGTGTTTGTGTAGGAAAACGAGGTTGCGAGAACTTTTGTGACGAAATCTTCCCCGCCGGGTGCACCAACACTCAAGAACACATGCACGCAGTGCACATTGAGTAACATATCAGAGGTTGGTTTCGAGCCCCCCCCAAAAGATGACTTTCGAGCTCACACCGAGCCCGAAATTTGGCAATCGCGTGGCTTGCATTAATTACTGACGGACTGAATGGCAATTATCTAAGTGAAATCGTGTGCATTAATAGAAATTATCGCTTAACTATAAAGTAAATTCCGTGCAGCCCCCGACCAGAAAGGAGTCGAACCTAATGTTAGACACTTCTGAGCTACCCATTGAGGCATGCCCCCGGACGGACCCTGCCCAGGTATTCACTCATGTTGGTACCCGGGTACTGTATTTTCCTGAGTCTACCTCTTGACAACCACTTTTGCATGCCTTTGAACTGTGTAAAACAAGCACTGCTACGTCTGCTTCTGTTTTGTCATGAGTTCATACCATTGTATGCCATTGTAGAGAACACAAGAGTTTGATAGAAGAAATGGAAGAAGTTGGCCGACTCCTTGTACTACAACACCCTTCATGACCCGGGCACCCAATCAAAAACTATCCGGGTATGAAAGAGTAAAAATTGCTCTGGGGGCACCCGGGTGCCCCGATGGCTCGACCCCATTCTCAACTCATTGGACTGCGGAGGATCTCGAGAGAATGAACTATCAAACAAACATGTATGTACGCCATAACCCAACGTTCCGGCGAACGACGGCAAAATACACGCGACTTGGGTATCATTGTCATGACGGCGCTTTGGTCCATCCAAGAACTTCGGCTGGTTCCAGAGTACTTTCCACCTTCTCACTCATGATGCTTGTCATGACTTTCGGCACACAAAACTTTCTGGTGGTCGCTCAGCTCCCCTCAATTTTGGAAGCTAACTTTGTCGAAGGGAACAAGAAAAAAGAATGGAATATATATTGCCCAGGCAATTTCACTCTCTTTCCATAGAGAACAGGGGAGGGTTCACGAGGAGTTGATTGCTCCAGTGGTGGCTTCTCCCTCTTCTCCTTTCTTAACCCCTCGGAATGTAGACATTTGGGGAGGGGGGAGGGAGACTCAAGCTTTCTCTCCATTCTTCCAAGTCGGAAGTGAGAAGCATTATACCAGCTTATGGATAAGAGAAACATGGGCCACTGTCATCTCCCCCCCCCCCCTTTTGCTTCTACAGGGTGTCTGGAAAGGTCTGGCGCCCTCTTTTATGACCTACCATAAGCAGTGCAGTCGAAAAAAGTTTCTCGGCATCAAATGACAATGCACGGCCGGAGTAAACAGGGTGTGTCGATCAAACCGCTTCATTCTGGTCCTCGTGGAAAGAAACGTCGGAGTGAGCACAGGGTGCATCAGGACTGACATCAGTCGGGGCCGATTATTTCAGTCCTTACAGAATCAAATATATGGGATTGGTGACTTGAACATGAGCTGACTTATCTGAGACTGTTGCCATTAACTTTTGCCCTCATGTCACCTCCAGAGACTGAAACAGCACCTCGACCAGGAGCTCTGTACACGGCACACGAACCTGTCCTGGTCGATGCTGTCACTTGCCTCCAATGGCTTGTCATGCATGTCGTCGTCGGCATTCATCGTGCTGCAGTCGACTTTGTTTACTGGCCTTGTCAAAATCGTCGTCGAGGATACTCATCCATCACCCACCTTTCACCGACTGGCACCAATTGTGAAGCATCCTGTTTTGTAAGAAGTAGCTTTACATCCGCTACCAACGTCCCTATCTACACACAGCCGGAAACGTTAAGCACTCGGGCAGTGCGAAAGCTTCAGGGACACTCTGTAGTCTCAGCTTCTGGCTATAACGAACGTACACACTAATCGAACTTAAGATACCACCAACAAGTAAGCGCCCAGATTGTCACGACGATCAGATGAAGGTCAAGTCCGGATCCAGCCTTCCTCGAGTACCACAACGTGTTGGCACTTCTCTTTTTTCCACCGAGGAACTCTTATTGTTCTGAGAGTTTTACCCCCCCCCCCCTTCCTGTCTATCCTTGTCATGACTAACGATGTTTCTTTCCAAGAAAAAGACGGAGAAATAGTGAGTATCGGATTTGAAGCTCCATTTGCGGGGAGGGGAAGACGAAAAAAAATGAGGGAGGGGTTGGAGGACAGTTTAGTACCAGGTAATGGTTTGTGAAGACTTGAAAGAACGAAGGAAACAGGGAAAGATGGGAGTTCACGTGATGAACGTCTTAAGTCATGGGCGCTTTGTACAAACAGTTTCTCTGGCAAGTGAATTTGTGACGCACCTAAAGATGTGGCCTCCTTCTCATGAGACACAGACGTCCTCGCAGGACATGCTGAACGCGAAGATATTGCTCAATTTCCCCCACAGGCGGGGTGTAGAATGCACAACTTGCATCATTTCTGGCTCGTGTTCAGCTCTCACCGGATTTTTAGGTGAATCACATGTTTTTCGGCTCTCCACTCGCCATAAATGGCGATCCAAGACTCCAGGGAGACGTGAGGGGAGCGCAAAGAGGCTTGCAGAAGTGGAGACGACGTCTGGGGTGTTAAACATTTCCTTAGCACTGGCTTTAATCTCCCTTTGGACTTTGCGCGTGACGACTGTGAGACGATGGCCTCCTTTTTTGATCTTGACTCTCTCTGGTCCTTCTGTCCCTTTACACACAAATAGACACGCGCGCGCACATGCACACTTACGCACGGGCACGCACGCACACAAGAAGTACACGCGCACACACACACACACACAAATGACGGACGTAATGCGCTAGAAGGCGAAAAAAGAAAATCACTGTCATGTCCGCACCTTACGTATACACACGTACGAACCGCAAGTACAGGGTGAGCAGAAACACGCAAACGGCCTTTCCTCCTTTGGAAAAAGAAAAGTCTGCATAGCTGGACGAAAGTGTCACAGTGGCAACCCTGACTCATGGCAGTTTGACCAAGTGCTAAGAAAACCGGTTTAGTCTTCTTCAAAATCCTGGCCAACATGGCAACCCTGACTCTTGGACTGTTATGAAACAGAGTTATCCCGTAGATTCTGGTGGACAGTTACGACATAATCGACTTCGTCCTAGGCCAAACTGTGTTAGGTGATGATATTTAGCGCCCCACCCTGTACGTGACAACTAGTCTTACCTGGGTCCTTTGTGCAATTGCAGCAGTGTTACATAGATCATCGATTGATCACACACACACACACACACACACACACACACTGGGTGGTTAATGGTCCATCGCACCAGCCGCAAAAGTGAAGATTCATCCTCTCTCTTCACAGCAGCTGTAAGAAGAAAACCCTCTTAGGCTTGGTCTCCCTCCCCCCGTCTTCAAGAGGGCGGCCAACGAGCAGTTTCGTAACTGCCCGAGCAACTGTGCGGACATGCAGGCCATGGACAACAGCAACGTCTGAATCCAAAGAGAAGAAAGATGCGTTGTTCCTCTTGGATAGTGCGAAGAAAAGAGATTTACAAGCCATAAAGGAATGTTCCAATTGGATTCTAAATTTGGCCGAAAAGCGGAGACGTTCTTTTGCTTTTAGAGGCTGCCTCTCTGTGTAATGCTTTCCTGCGTTTCTGTGTTCTTCTGGGGTGCACTGCTTGTGTACACAGCTCCTGAGTGTGTGTACTAGTCGTGCTTGCAGCTCTTAAGTGTAAGTTCTAGTTGCACATGCAGCTCTTGAGGGTGTGTACTGCTTGTGTATGCAGCTTTTGAGGGTATGTACTGCTGGTGTATGCGGCTCATGAGAGTGTGTATTAATTGTGCTTGCAGCTCTTAGGTGTGTGTGCTACTTGAGTATGCAGCCTTTGAGTGTAAGTAGCTCTTGTGTACACAGTTCTTGAGCGTAAGTAGCTCTTGTGTATGTGTACTGCTTTAGTGTAGTTTCTGTGTGTGCAGTGCTTGTAGGCGTGAGGCCACTGAGCAAATTGCCGAGGGAAGAAATGGCAGAACGAGATGCAAAAGGTGCCAGAAAAACCAATAAAGGATAAGGCTAGCGAATCCAATGTGTACTCGTGCACTGCGCAGTAGCAGTAATTCTTTGCTTTTAGGCGGGGTGCACTGCGAGCTGAGATGCAGATTGCCATTTTCTTTTTGTCCCCGCGCAAGAGATTGTGGAATTGGATTCGGAAAACGCGTTCAGCAATCGTTGCCATTATGACGCCTCGGATTTTAGGAGTGGACCCAAGATCTGGTTGGCACAGGGTGATTCAGATAATCCGGGACTCAATACTTGCTCAATGTGAAAAGAGATGTGACCCCGTTCGTTTCCAGACCTGAACGTCACGGACTACAGCATCTAGGCCATTCTGAAGAGGAAGGTTGGCCACATCTGCACCAAAATTGTAAGTCCTGGGCGTCTCTCTGACAACAGGGTGGGCCTTAATGGCTGAGGAGGATGTCCGTGCCACCTGCCGCTTCACTGTGCCTAGGCCTCAGGCCAAGGTCATGGCCAAAGTTGGACACTTTGAAAAGTGATATATGACACGCGTTCCTTGTCTCTTGACCCACCTTTTTTGTTCCGTGTATTTTTCTGTGCATCGCCTCCACTTCATGAGTATTCGGCAAGTAGCAAGACCCATTTTATCTGAGTCACCCTGTGCGTGGTTAGAGAGTGGAACAGTTTTTGAGGGACTTTGAAAATACTTGTTAACAGCAGTGTAATGAAAAGTGAAGGACCCAGAAAAGGGGCCCACATTGGAAGAGATTGGGAAACCTGAGAATGCCAGAGTTTTGTCCCTTGAACTGGCAAGAATTTTCTGCCAAATCCACTCCAAAAGACTGCACCGACCACAGATGGGACTTCACGGCAGGTTCGTCATGCCACAAACTTTTTGACAAATTACGAATGACAAACAAATCGTTGTCACTAATCCGGACTCAGACAAATGATGCGAGTCTCCCTCAAGCAATGAACTTGTCTCCCTCCCCTCATCTGCATGGAAATTAATACAGTTTGAAGAGAGAAAAAAAATTCTACACAGTAGATATTCGATTTTTGCAACCTGAGTGAGTGCGCAAAACTCTCGGTGGCTGCCAGATTTTGCAGCTGACTGGACCTCTGTTCAGTACAGACTTTTAACCTTGGCAAGGCTCCTGATTTTCGCAAGATTATGACTGAGTGACCGTTCGCGAATACGGAACGTGCACTGCACGCACTCGTGTCACGTGCGTTGGACAGGAAACCCGTCGCTGACGAGAGACAAAGGGTGGCAAGAGCATCTGGGGTCGGCTCAGCTCAGGCAACTTGTTCAAGCCTCCTGAGGTAAACCCTTTCCCTGATCCCCACGTTGCTGCTGTTGCTGCTCGCTCGTGCAGTGTTAAATTCATTTGCACCAGTTTCATTTTCACGGCAATAAAGTTGGTCATTTTCATTTTCACTGTCTCTTCGCAAGTCATTTGAGGAAGAAACAGACCCACGAGAGAGAAACGAAGAAAGTAAGAAAAAGGTCTCACAAAATGAAACTTTCGGGCTGCTTGAGAGAAAATAAAAATTGCACTGTCCACACATGGAGGGAGTATTTGCGTGGGACGAGGGGGAAACGACACGAGATCCTCGCTCCCTCCGAGATGATGTGGCTCTCCTTGACGGACCCGGTCAAGTTTGACAATGAGCTTCTGGATTCACCTGGTTCTACTGCTCGAAGATCCCTCCCCTTGGACAACGCAGGGCCTCAGCTCAGGGCCTCAGCACGACGGACGGAAGTCCTTCTCACTCCCGAGGGAGCTGACATTGGCCAGGGCGGACCACACGGGCCATTCTCTCCGGCATTTGACATGAAAATTCAGCTTGAACCATAACCCCAATAGCACCAACAGCAACACTCCCGCCGCCCAGTGCCCCAACGAGGCAATTCTCGACAACATGACAACGTGCGGTCCCACCCAGTTGCAGTTCCCGCACAACCAAGGCCTTGACCCCGTCTCCGGAAGGATCGCGGGCATCCCTTAAGCCAGCTACAATGTAAAAGTCCATAAAAGTGGTCAAAAAGACCACATTACTAGTTTTATTCGGCAGCTTAGATGCCGAAAAAAAAAATCAAGGCACCGCTACCAAGAAAAGAGAGTGAGTGGAAGAAGATCTCATCGATCTTTGGGCTCACAATGGCGGCCGCCACCACGCCCACCACTCTCATGACTCCGGCCGGCCTCAACGTACACGTAACCATCTATAAGCTTCTTACGTTCATCCACAGTGCACTTAGCATGTTTGAGCATCTTCCTCTGCTCCGATGTACTGTGCGGCCCCGACCAATTTTGGCACCGACAAGTGCCAAATGAGCGTTTATGTATGTGCAACCTCGCCGCGTCCACCTTTTTTGTGCCGGAGGCCAATAACGTCGATCATCCAAAAAAAGAAAAGAAAAAGGGAGCCAAGGAGAATCTGGGAAAGGAGGAAACAGCAGGAAAAGCATCAAACCTCCAATTTATCGCTTGACAAAAAAAGTCGCTCGCTGGGGAGACGGAGAAGCTTTGCTTCTCCACCAGAAACGTGCGCGCGCTGGAACCCATAAAGTGTTGGCTGGAGACCAAGTGAGATTTCTGTTCGCAGCTTCCACGTTCGTGTCAGGCTGAGTTTTCGTAGGGGGTCTCTTTTTATCCCCTGTTGGCTGAACAACCTGTGTTCGCTGTCTCATAAACATTTGGTGTGCCCTTGAGCTCGCAAACACATGCGCTTGCGGTGAAACCAGCACCAATGAAGGAAAAAAACAAAGCTTCCTTCTTTCTGTCACCCTGTTTATGGGACACTTTGCTCAGTGTTGCCACACGCGCGCGCACGCGCGCACGCGCGCACACGACAGCAGTCATTATCATCTGTGGTTCTGAATTGGCGGAAAAAGTCGCATCGATTGTTGACGTTATGACTGCTGTTCTCGGCCCTCCTCGCCGCAGCCTGCGCGTACAGGTGACCCTGCGTATGCGGGGAGACGTGGTCGAGATCCCGCTCACTGTGGAGGCCAAAACAGCGAGCGAGGTGGCCACGTTATGGCACTGACGTCAGTCGCACGTGCGTGGGCGTGATCACAGGGAAGGCACGGCCAAGTAGCGCACGGTGAAACAGGCTCAGTTTGTGCACGATATTTTCTATGAAAGCGATTCCAGCAGGAACTGACGATGTCCTGGGTGCTCTTCCTGATTCTGATATCCCTCCCCTCCATGCACACACATACGCTCACTTAAGCTTACTTCTCTGGCAACCCAAGAATCTTTTTCCACTTAAGTCGGATCAGCTGTAATACTTGTGTACCTCTTGAAATGACTCACATATATCTCGATTGCGCCATCATCCAAACCCCCGTGGAGCTGACGACAAAAATGGGATGACCACCATCAGTCACCGTCTCCCCCTCCTCGTCTTCAGTGGTGCAATAACATTGTACAAGTGCAAGCAGACAATTTCAGTCAGTTCCATCTGTACAAGTTCCCACATGGAGGGAGAGGCAGAAGCCCCAGGAGTTACCCGTGGAGATGAGGGAAGTGGCACTGATCAAGGTTGATGCCCTGGTGCGTGTGCAGCCCATGCAGTTTGGGAGATTCTGCTTACACAGATGTGACCAAAATGACGTTATTTACGTGGGATGGGCGCTCATCAGGGTTGCCACTTGACTAGGAAACAAAATATGAAGAAAGAAGTTGGTTTTTGTAGATGCACCGGATATCCCATAAGTTCTGCTGCACACAGCGGGTAGATTGCAAGATTGGCCTTTAAAAGGCCAAAAAAGAAACCAGTAAGAGGACAAAGTTCAAGTTCAGGACAAAGGACAACTTCAGTACAGCCAGTCACATCGCAAATTTGGAATGTCATCATCGGCAGCCAAGCCTAAAAAATTGAACCATGAAAGTTGCATCTCGCAGGGGACAACATGGCAAAAATAGTTGTCTGACCGAGATCAGCTGGAGTTGCTTCCAGAGCGATGCTTCGATCTGTGGTTTGTGCGGTGAGCGGCGCTGAAGTTGTTGCTGTCGTGGTGGGCGAGTCTCCCTCAGCCAGCGGTGCTACGATTTGTTGCATGGAGCTCTGCTATTCGCATTAGCTCAGAGATGACTGAGCTGATTTTGTTGTTTAGGGGAGCAATCCAAAGCTGATATTGACATGCGACTTTTTTTGGTCAGCTCAAGACGCATCCAAGAAATGCTTTAGGCGCACGAGATAGAAGCTCTTACACACACGGGCTCGGAGACACAAGTTATCGGACACTTGCCAGGTTCTCGTTGGTGGCAACCATGGTGAGGATGGAGTTGTCGCAGCACATCAGTTACTCCAGAACTCCAAAAGTGAGTCATTTTGACCATACTTGAGTATAGGGTTCTTCTCGTCGTGACGATCGCGTTCCAGCTTTCTTCTGTTTGCTCAAAGGAGAGGGTTAACGTTAACCTCTTCAAGGCCAATCAAGAGACCGCGGACGTACAGATGTGCACGGTGGTTGATCCTGGTGGGCTTGGACTAGTTTGTGGTCAATGTTGCACCGCGTCGGTTAGGGTGCATTAATGTGTGACCTTTGTACCGGGCCTCGGCCAATTGCGACAAGGTACTTACACAGGATCCCCTTTCTTATACCTCTGTCCTGCGTACAGGGTGGACTAAACGTAACACGACGAGAGCAGAGGCCGAACGAATGCTTAGGCTGGATAAGGTCCGTGACCACACACTTATAACATTTCAGAGAGGAGGTTTAAAGTTATCAACTGTATCAACATTTTTGCACGTCGTCTTCAGTTCTGGCCTCCCAAGGTTGGACAGCGTCAACTTTTGCTTCATGGTATTTTGCATGTTCTTTGGCGACTTACTCTGACCATTAAAAATCGCGTGGGAAGACATTAATATTTGACTTTAGGATGCCATAACTTTGTCATTTGTGGTCCAACTCAATTTTTTTTAACGAAAATTTTGAAAAACACACTTTGTATGCAGCAACACAGCCTGAGAAATCAGCATCTCCTATTTGGTCCACCCCGTCCACTCCAGCGTGCATTCGTACGTTGCACTGTATACGTATGTATATAAGTGTACATGGGAAAGAGGGGGCGACTACTCATCGTCGAACAATGTCCGTGGGGGCCCATTAGTCATGATTCCAGCAAAAAAGCTCTCAGTCAAGCGTTAAAGCAATCGCATGGACTCAGACACAACAAAGCGTCCGTCTTCAGCGGATGGTCAGACTTTTTCTTCCCTCTCCATCTACACAGTCCATTTGACACACAGATATTTGGCTACTTGAACTATTTCCATGAGTCAGAGGAACGCACTAAGGGGATTTTTTTGTGGGGGGGGGATTGTAATGGCAGTGGTAAACCCAATAATCGACTGTCCCAGCAGGCTAACTGAAAACACACACAACACCCTTTCTCTTTGTTTCCTCGTCATGGAAAGAAAAAATGAGCATCAGCATTTTAGGTGCAACTTTGGTGCTCTCAGCTCTGCCCCATGACTTTCCAAGCGGCCGCCGATGCGAGCGAGGAAAGTGCCTAAAATGCCGACCAGGCTTCCCTCATGGGAATCCGCCTCGCCGAGGCAACATTTCTCTTCAACAACCTCAACTACGACTCTCCTCCATTTACTGTACATGTACAGTGTGTGTGTGTGTGTAACATGCTGAAAATTGTTTCCTCTTTCTTCGCCATCGCTTTTTTTTTATCCCCCTCCTCTCACTGGCATTTTTCACCCACTTCTATCCCTTGGCTTTAGCGTCCGATACTCGAGTTTCGCCGGGACTCATTTGAGGGCAGCTGGAGAGAGAGGAGAGAAATTAGGCTCGATTTCATGACGAAAATGACGTCTGGTGATTTTGGCAATCACCAAGCGCGCTATTAATCACGAGTGGGCAAATTGGAGCGCGCGCGCGTCACGTGTCCGAATTCCTCAGCGTTGCTCATTTACCTTTCCCCCCCTCCTCCTTGTTGAAGTGGTAAAAGGGACACGACGTTGGCAGCTACAGCAGCAGCTACAGCAGCAGCAGCAGCAGCAGCAACAACAACAACAACAACAGCGACTGATTAATGATTGGCTCTTTACTCTGTCTCTCGTAACGACTCTTTGCTTTCTCCATTGCTGTTCCGTTTCCTGTGTGAGCTTCATGCATGTGGTTCTGCGTGCATGATTCTGCTCTCGCTCTCTCGCATGCATGTTTGTCAACCAGGAATGCGCGATTGACCTGGGGATTTTAGGTGAAAAGCGTGAAAAAAAAACCCTCTTTCAGTAGGTTGAAGGCCCAAAAGAATGTCAAAAACCCAAAGATAAGTTCTGTGCCAACAGGGCCGAAAATGTCATAACAATAACGCTTAAAAAATGAAAAAAGTGCACCGATCAGTGAAATTATGAGGAGTTTTGCAAGAAGAAATGACAGGGAAGGATGCAGAAACGTGGGAGAAGAACCAAAAATGCAATTTTCGTCACTAAAAATTGCTGGCATCCTTCACCTAAAGTTCCGAGTTCATCCAAAAGTTCGGTTTCGTTATGACTCCATTTACCCGGTTATCGATTACATCCACTATCAAAAGGACTCTTTTTCCCACCCTCAACTTTTCCCCTAGTCAAAGTTTCTGGCGATTTGGCCATGATTTTTTTATGTAAGAACCAAGGTTGTGGAGTGAGAATGTAGGAATGTGCGATTATTCCTGACTTTCGATGTAGCTACCGAAAATAATTTCCAGGAACCGAAAGATTTCGCTTTGAGCTGCTTTTTCTTGACTCCCTCGTCACTTTCGCTGGAACTTCGGCATCAGAAACTGCGCAAAATGCACAAATGGATGCATTTGAAGCTCGTTGCTCGTAGAAGCCGCCGCAGTGATGGACAAGACGGACTCGGTCGGACAAATTCTCCTCAGTTACGTTCGCTGGCTGCTGTCGTCCCTCCCGTCACGAGCGTGAAAGCACGTACCGGGTGTCCCCGCGTCTGCCGGGACGCGTCTTCTGCAACACCCTGTCCGCGTCCCTTCTTCCAACCGCAGAATGGAGGAAGAAAACGAAGGTAATGTTGCTCTCTTCTCCCTCCCTCCCCTCCCTGCAGTTCTTGCTAACCAAACAGCTGTCACGACTTGCGCAAATGATTCGTACGAGTGCGTCCGCTGCTGCCTCGTATATACTGCTGCGTACGCGCGGTGACAGAGGGCACACACACACGCACACACACACGCACACACACACATGTGCGCGCGCATCTTCCGTGGCAACCCCGTCCACGCACACACGCACAAGTAGCAAACCATGAGGGACAGCTTTTAGTCTTCCTCGTTGCACACGCAGTGTATGAAATGTCATCATGTCAAGACTCGTCGCTCGTGTGCCTGTCCGAGTGCGTGTCTTTGCTGTGCACGACGTGACTGAAGTCGGCGGAAATGATGGGCGAAGCTGCAATCAGGATATCGCTTTCTTTTCCTCCATCAATCCCAAGAAGCTGCCTAAATTGCGCTACACACATGAGACAGCTCACCTTTTTTTCATACTTTCCCCTGGAAAGTTATCTCTGCTCCCCAAATTTGGGTTAGTGTGTTAAAGTGTAGTTGGACAGCACAGTCGTCCTACGCCCTTCCCTCAATGTCCATGCAGCACGTACAGGGTGTCTCGACCTCGGATTGCTCAAGCCTGAAGGATGGATCCAGCTCGGGCGGACACACAACGCTCTTCCATATGGGGAAAATGTTGTTGCTGCCCAGAAATGAGCCCTTCTCCAACGCTAGAGAAAAATCTCAGCTATCAGCACGAAAATCATAGGCATTGTGTAGGTATTACTGAGCCACCCTGTATGCTTCGACTGCTGCGACGCTTTTGTTATCCACTAGAAGGATACAATGAGAGTGAGAGTCTACAGCAGTAGGTCTGAAGACACGCCCAGCTGGGAGGAGGAGGAGGAGGAGGAGGAGGAGGAGAGGAAAAGGTGGCTTTGGCACGACAAATAGCAAGAGATTCCATGTATACAAAGACATGTGACATATATAGTTGGCCCTGCTCAGTACTGACCCTCTCTCTCTGGGGCAGGCAGATACGGAGAATGAACCCAAACCGGAGGCTGAGGGTTCAATGGGCGGGTTTGACCAAACCGGAGCACAACAGTTGGTGCCTGAGAAGCCGGGTTCGCATCCGCTCCCTCTTCCACGGAGTTGAACTCTGTTCAACCCCGAGTGCTCCCTCACTCTGTTCTCCAGCTCTGACTGACAGTTTTACGTGCTCTTTCTTACGTTTGAAGTGTGAGTTCACGGTCGTGTTCTGTCAGAAAGGTGAATAAATAACACGTATGAGAATGATATTGACACATCCGCATATATATCCGCTGATATATCCCCATGCATAATTTGTGTGCTGACTTCCTAGGATTCAACATCAGTGGGGAACCCGAAGCATGCACTGGTAACCGGGATCTTGGTCCGACCGGACCTGACAACTCCACTCTGGAAGTACATTGGAACACCTTTAACAATCACCGGACATAACGGTCACACGGATGAAACGATCAGATTCTTTGGTGCCAACAAGACCGGTGTAAGCGTGTTCCACTGTGTCACCAAACCCTACAAGTGACATTTTTTGTTGATCTAGACACAGACACTTGCCTGGGTCTTCCCTCATTTAAAAAAAAAAGGCAGTGTTGACGCTGATGGAAAATGCAATGTGTGTCTAAAATTAAAGATCAGCCCTATGCTTGGACTGTGAAAACAGAGCTCACCATTTGCATGGGTGTGCAGTGGACGCCGCTTGTGGTAGCAGCCTCGAGCCAAAAGCAAAATTCATGCATGTGACATTTATAAGCGGCCACTGTGTTTCACGCTCTTATCACCACTCTTTGTCGAACAAACCATTACGTACGAATAAGTCATGCACACACGTACATATGTGAATTCACACACACTCGTGGAGGCAGATCCACATCTGTACGCGCACGAGCGGCCCATACGAAGTGAAGTCATGCGCAGATTTAGCCTTTACGAATGCACCGAATGAAATGTGACTCGTCAAATCCATGAATGGGCGTCCACTGTAGTGCAAGCATCTCTTTTCCTGTGAAAGCATCAGCACTGACTGATCTGGCCCACGATTGCACCCGCCGACCGCTACGTCTGGACCGTCCGCAGTCTTTGCTCGCCCTTCCCCCCCTCTTTGTTCGCGATCCACTTTCATACGCACCCGACGTCGCTCGTGTGCGTGCACAACGTTTATCCACTGACATGCGTGCAGTTCAAACTGGAAAAAGTCAAGTCCGACTTGATGAATGGAGCCAACCTCAAGGGTCTTTGGGGAGTTGGACGCGTGCGCCCGCGCGCAGGCGCTCACGCGCTGCACAAACCTGATGTGTTCTTGCCTGACATTTGTTTACCTGAACGCAGCTGGCAGACGACGTTTATCGGTTTTTCGCGAGGGAAGTTGGATTTGCATTTGCCATCCGTAGATATACAGGGTGGACAAAGACAAACTGCATCGCCACGTGGCAACCCTGAGTTGGGTAGGTTTGCCACTGGCTCCGGATCCCAGCATCTACCCACCAAGGCCGTTGGTGGGTGTTTGGCAATTGCGGCGACCGGTTCCTGGTTGCAACAGTCACTAGCCAAATAAACATGACTATAAATAGTGATGTGTAAAATCGTAGTTTCAAGCATCCTCGTGTGCAGACGTCTGCGACCTCCACGCAGCAGAACATTGGAGCATATTCACAAATGTACTTCAACCTCGCCCTGTTCCCCAACATGCAGAACGCACTCTCGTCGACGGCGTCCAGGCGTTTGTGGCCACCCTGTACGCATGCAACGGGGGTCGAAGGCTAAGGAGAAATTCGTCTGACATAACGAAAAACAGATTTGCACAAGAGGAATGTCCAGAAGAATTTTACATCTACCCTAAACGGGGGCTTTTTTTCCAACGTAAAATGTCGACTAAAACTAATTTTCCCTTAAAAAGACTCTTTCCTCCCTTAACTTGCACCTGTTCTTGTGTCAGATGGGCAGTGAATGGACAATTTGGGTTGGGAGAGAAGAATAGAATTTAATCAAAGCAAGGGAAGCCCTTCTATATAAGCCTTTATCTGTGTAAGTGTGAAAGAGCGAGAGAGACCTGTGGTTTTTTCCACACTGAACCGTACAACCCCGGCTTTCCAACAGCAGAAGTGTGGGCGTTTGCCCGCATTCCGGTCCTCGTAAAGCGAGCTTTACAACGCGGTGTCAAAGTAGCAGATTTTCGTTTGTTTCCCCCCCCCCTCCCCAAACGACAAAGAAAGAGCGGCCACGCTCGAGTGAGACGACGAGATGGCAACGCTGGAGTGGCTGAGGCCGCCTGTCATCTCTGCCAACCCTTCCCTTCCTCTGCAAGATGAATCGAGGTATCGCTTTTCAACTGATACTCGGTTACAACGCGTCTTTCCCCGAGTTTTTCCAGGCGTTTCCTCCCCATGGCAAGTGCAGAATGTGGGAAACAGCGTGCGAACACAAATTTTCTAGACCGCTGAGGAGAGACGGTGTCCAATATTGCGCTGATCACGTCTGGACAGTTTTTATCAGGTCTGACCATGGAGAGAGAGAGAAAGAGAGAAGAAAACACTTCCTGCCAAACAGTAGTGATGTCTGCAAGTGGACCAACTTTGAGTCGAGTTGGACTCGATTCCTTGGGTCGTGATCGGGCTTCGAGTCACTGGTTGCTGACGATGGATGGTGAAAAGGTCTTAGTGAAAACTCGCCTTTTTGACTGATGACTGGGAAATATCACGTAGCCACTCACTGAGTCATTATTTTCCACTAATCGTAAATAATCCACTTTCATCACCGATTTTTCGGAAAATTGAGGGGTCTAAAATGCCTGTAGATTCTACACATTACTGAAAAAATCTACTGAAAGTTCCTTCCTCACGATTTTTCTACTTTTTTCCCAGTTTGTATTTTTGCTAAAATGTTGCCCACAATGTCTTTTCACATTGATGTTGACTGTTTACTTAAACGAGATGACACAAGCAGATCAAGAAAAAGAAAATATCATGTTCCGAAGACGTCGCCAATATTTTTTCACACTTTTTAAAGTACTAGCATGAAGGTCAACTTTGTTCGTGTGTGACGTAGAATTTGCCAGAAAATGAATTCGACGCATTCTTTTAGCATCAACCCGTAGGTTAATTTTGACCAAGAAAGTCACCTTATGAAATATGAGTGGGGTTAGTTTTGGAGATTTGGTTCCTATTGAATTATCAGTAGATTGCTTCAAATTTCAGGACTGCCAATTTTTATCACTTCTGATCTTTCCACGAAATCAGCAGAAAGTGAGAAAAACATTTTCGGCTTGAAAATTTTAGTGACTTTTCGTCACTCAATCACTACTCAGAGGCTAGAACAACATGGCAATTCAGTTCGATAGACTCTGCACAGTCAGAGCATCAGCGTAGGCAGCCAGTGACAAAATCGCTTGAAAAGTCATAATCGTGACTTTTATATCTCGCACTTTTCGTCAGTGATGTCGCTTTGGGTCTTTTTGCAGTACCGGGTGGACCAGCGAGAGTCGCAATGCCTTCAAAATGAGTTGCCCATATCCCTGGTCCACCCTGTACCGACTAGGGAAGGGCGCGAGTCCACAGACTTCTTGATATAATCTGAATATTGGAGGCTTTCAAACTTTTGCTCACTAGATGTGCACCTTAAGTGGATGGGTGAGATATCCATTCCACAGTCAACCTACATGGACGCACGCACGCGGACCGCAGAATAGATCTTACATTATAGGGCCCTACATTATAGATGACTTATATATAGGGTGCGGCCGCCAAATCGATCAGTTCAGAAGCTGGAGAAAATACAGTAAGACCTTGTTGTTGCCATCTCGGGCATGATCGTCTTGGCACAACGAGACTTTCTTGGCGCGCACTGTAACCCTGTACACACCTACAGGGTCTGGCGAAATCCCTTCCACACATTGATTTACTCTTATTCTTCAGAAAGTCTCACCTTAGATGCTTCAATTTTTTACTGCAAATCTGGAGTGGCGCAGGGAGATTCGCAATACTGAACTCCATATTGAAAGTGAGTTGCAAACCGCCTCAGTCCACTCTGTACGAATATTGGTGGCACTCAAACGTTTGCCCGCTAGATGTGTACATACTTGCGAACATAAGATCAGGTGTGCCACAGTTAAATGGACACATTTGACTTAAACATCATCAAAAGTCATTTTGTGAATCACTGGAGATATAAAAAAATACTGATAATACTTCAATGGCGTAGGATCAGCCGCTCTTTTTTCGAAGTTCCACCCTCAGCCGCGATGCAGGCTTCGAGGTGGCCACGAAAGACGCAACACACGGTCATGATGGCTTCACCGGGCATGGCAGCGCTCTTCTGCTTGACGGAGGCCATTAGAGCATCACTGTTACAGTGGGGGATGGTACAAGGGGTCTCCTCGGTTTGCATCCAGACGTGGTAGCCAAGGGGGTTCAGGTCCTGACCCTCAAGCAGGTGATGTCGAAGCAGTGGCTGATGGCAGGAGGAGTCTCGCAGGCCAGGAGATGCACGAGGACTTTTTGGTGGAGTTCGGCCACGATGCTGCAATTTTGTTAAATAAAACTTTGCCATTTTGGCATGAGTATGAAAGCTGAATATGTGACCAAACCTTTTGGTCAGAAAATTGCCCTTAAAATAATGTCCATCTAATCTGGATGCACCCGATATATAGATATATATCCTAGATGTACAGCATATGAGATATCTATTAGTGGTTGGTGGAGTCAACATTTTTCGAGTCTGAATCACTCTCGAGTCGAATCGAGTTGGAAGAGGATAATTTTTCGAGTCTGATTCGTGTCAACGTAATACTTCATTGTCACATAAGTGTTGGAAACTGCATGACTTGACTCGACTCCACTGTTGACTCGTCCCAGCGCTACTAACTGTTCTGTGGTCTAGATCTACGTATGTAGATAATAGATGCGTCGGATACGTACTAAGACTGTCCGATAGATCGCATCGATATCTGATATCGCGATATCATGCAACATGCAGTGCTGAAAGGAGCTGTAGGGAATGCTGGGAAAGCCCGTTGGTGTCCATGGGTCGGATGTCTCATGACCCGAAAGCGGTCATGTAGTAACAGTACTGAAGTACCACCTTGGAATGTCAGCAGAAGCATAGTCGTGACAGGACACTCGATCCTAGGTTTCGATCTATCGATTGTAGCTATATCTCACAGTCTTAACGCGCGCTTTCGCAGACTTGTGGGGTGACTTAAGGCTTGATGACCACCGATAGTCAGGTTTTACCCGCTCACCAACCAACCTCCATGACAGGAAGTGACTCGACTCCATGACTCGAGTGATGACATTCGAGTCGGACTCGAGTCGAGTCCCATCTCTACTGAAGAGTAAAGGCCAACGTCAGAGAGACGACAAGAAATAGAGCAGTCGCAGGCTGATGCTGAATTCGTGCCCTCCTGAGAACTCTGGCCACTGGAGGATTTTATACGTTTTCCACGTACAGACAGACAGACAGACAGACAGACAAGTCTGTAAAACGACCCCCAGCGAAAAAAAAACCACCTCCTGTCTACGTACAGAGAGAACTTTGTGTGTGCCGGGGCTGGCAAACTTCTGTAGTTTTACGGAAATTTTTCATCCTACCCCGAAGCTGTTGGTTCAACATGACAACTTTCTTTCTGCAAGTCATTTTTAGTAGGGAATTTCACAGAAAAGATGGTGACAAAAACCTCGGGAGGAGAGAGCAAAACCCACGTTTTTATCCAACCCTCACAAAACTTTTTCCCCCCGTCCTTGCTGCTCCCATGAGACTTGTTAAAGAAAAGGACAGACCAACATCTCCATAAAGCTTAATTGCCGCTAATACATCTCTTTTTTTCTCGCCAGGCTTTTTTTCCCGCTTCCCCCCAAAAATAGGGGGAAAAAAGGAGAAGAAATAGAATTTGGAAGGAAAAGCGAGCTGGCGAATGCTTCTTCTCCTCCTTGTTGGAATATTTTTCTGGCCCGTTTAATGTCTGAATTACAGGGGCCTTCGTTGTTATAGCTGTTGGTCTGTTTGCTCGCTCGTAGCCAGCCCAGGGCCAGCTCAGGCCGGGCCAGGCGGTGCCATGGGGAAAGTTGTTTTTTTTTTTCGCCCCACTACGTGCAGGGAATTCCTATCGAATGCTAATCCAGACTCCAGGTTTCAGCCAGACAAGAGAAGAGCGAAAATGGGCGCTCCAAAAGTGGCTGACACACACCACAGACACGGGGCGAAGTCCGCGTGCGTCCGACGACGCCACGACCGCGGTGAGCCTGGTGCTCACCCACGGCAGCCACGACGCCAGCGGCTAAGGAGACTTCGTCCATGGTACTGACGGAGGCGCGTCGAGTCTGGTGGAGTCGCATAACCAGCCGGTCTCTCTCGCGCACACTTAGGCACACACGTATATAATAGGGCTGAACAGCAGACATAAAAAAAAGTGAAATACAAATGTACGAAGGGGGAAAACGAGGAGAAGCCTCGTGAAGAATCCAGGAAATTATGAACGCGCGCAATTATGCAGGCGCTCGCGCGCCTTTGATGTAATTTATAAGTCACTTATATGTGTTTTGTGTATGTTCGTTGCAGAGGCTGAAAGCAAACACTGGATTTCCTCTGCTTTTTGCTGCTTCCGCCATGCAAACGAGGAAGTCAAGCCCCCTAAATAATAATGCCAATTTTCTGCTTGATCGTTAGTTTGTTCTTGGAGGCCGCACAACAATGATCCACGGATCACTTGATCTCTGTTTAGACAGAGGTAGACGCGCCGGCCTGCGATTCAGTTCCAGGACAGTGGAAGCTGGTTAACGAGCGGACTCGAATCAGTGAACCCCTGATGTGTGTTGAGGCCTGATTGAGGCCCCAGCTCGAGTTGCTTGGCGGCCTCGCTCACCTCAGTCTGGCGCTGAAATCTCCGGTCAGCTTGAGCAGCGAGGGAGCAACAGGGCCGAGAACACCATGGACTGCAACAGCCTGAGGTGCCTTGAGTGCTCTTGGAGCACGTGCTCAAGGGGTCCCTCCTGACGTTACAGCGCCCCCACTGTACGGACAAGTTTCCACACCACGTACCAAAGCACTGATGCGTGCGCACATGGACTGCTCACCGAGATCATAACGGACTGAATGCATAGTCAATGATGAACCATGTACATAGCTTCTTTGCCATGTCAGGATATATGTACTTGGCTCGTCTTTTCATTTGACTTTGGCTTTGCCTTTGTCGTGTCTCAGCCATAAAGAAGTGACTCATCACTAATGGTGACTTATTTTTATAGATGACGTCACAATCTCAGCAACAATCTCACGATGTCAGACTGAAGGAATCTTGTGTATCGAACACACACAGGAGCGTCCACATCAACTTTGCCAATGGGTCTTCGATCCAGGGTGGAGGCTTTGGAAGCCTTCAGCACGTGCGACTCCCTGTCAAAAGCTTCCAAGGGATCGAAGCCACTCTTGACTCGAGCTTCGGTCACATTTTGGTACCGGTGCGGGAACGAGTGGGCAAGATCGAGGAGGATCCCGAGAGAAGCAGTGTAGAACAAAATTAAATGCATTCGACCTCTCTATTAATGTAACAGTAAAATGAATATATTACTTTGGCTCGACCAAAAAACGACCAAAAAGCATGGCCCAGCTGTTGACTGAAAGCGATGTGGCTCGAGTCAGACCAGCGGCCAGATCAGTGAGTCATGACTCGAGCAGGTGGCTGAGAGACCACCATGAACCATACACAGACAGACCAATACTTCCTGCTGAAACATGTTGCGACCCTGTCGAGAAGTAGCTGGACTAGGGAGTTGAGCTGGTGGCCAAGAGGCCACTTTTGTGCTTGTTGCTCACGTGAATGCAGCTGTAAACTTGCTTAAAGGTTGCCTTCGCGGCCTTTGAGCCAGTGATTTTTAAAAAAGAAAAATAATGACCCCCCTTCTCCTGCAATAAATTTTACTATGTTCAGTGCATAAAAAGGCATATTCAGATTTGGACGGTAAAGCTAAGTACATCTTGCTGACAACGTCATTTTTGGGTGTAGTGCATCAGTTTTTGGAAAAGTAATAAGCAGGCCGACAACAAATTTGTAATGTTCACTTGACATCCTTATGTTCTGTGTCTATAAAACCTTTGAAAGCAGAAAGGGAAGGGACCCCAAAACACGTTATTTTTTCATCTTATTTGACTAGACTGTCTTCAAATAAAACCTTCCACCAAATGCAGCACGCAGAAAGAGAGAAAAAAAATGGTCTAGCCTAATATATATATTGGAATGCTCTGTTTGTCTTGGGATCTCTTTGACCATGGCCTTGTACTGCGCCATGCATGACTACAGAATGAGGAAAAAAGGCCCCATTTCTGCTTCTGGCCTTTGAAGAAAAGGCCTTCTTCCCTCTTTGCAAACGGTTCATGCAATCAATGTGCGTGACATCCATATCTTAAGATGTCTGAGATATGGGACAGTTAGAGCTCTTTCATGAGTCTGCACGTGTGCTTCAGACAGGTGCGATTAATCGACATCCACATCAAATGAGCTTACCTGGCCGAAGTTTCCTGCGCTGAAGCCGACAAGCCCACATCAACGCTACGTATGTGGTAGATAGAATCATGTCTTAAACGTCAAAAAGTGCGAAAAGTACAGTGGAATCCTAATTCAACGACATTTTCCGTCCTTTAATCGTCAAACAGAGAAGTTGGCCAGCAGGAACATTTTGCTGCCACCAAGGCTTTTCTGTACGGGGCAAAAAGGGTCTCCAGGTAAAAAGCACTTTTGTCCTGTGTGTTCTTCTTCTCCAACATTGCACAGTTCTGGTGTGTTTTGCAACTGTTTTTTCGCCACTCCTCTCCTGAATATTGCAGCTCCATCCTCGCCTCGCTACAGAATTGCGTATCGTGCTGTGGGAGCAAAAAAAGGCCGTCAAACCTCGTCTGTGGGCTGACAGAGATGGCCAAAAGTAGTGGGTTTTGCATCGAGCTCGTGATCATTTTCATGCGAACACTTTACTTGAGGTCGCTTGAGTCAGCGACACGAGGCTGCGGCCAGAGCGGAAGCGTCAGTGACAACGGGGGACTCGTTAGAGCAAAGGTGATCCAAGCATGTGGAGGTCATCATGGAGGCTGGAGGAGGTCACATTGAGGTCCAAAGTTGTCAGGTTCTTTGAGTAAAAAGAAAAGCTCTTACAACGCTTGGACGTTTTCCTCGCCTACTTGACTACATTTTGGGGGAAAGCGTAAGTTCTTCGCTGGGTCAGATGGAGGCGAATGACGATCTCGGTGACTCAGAGGAGTTGCAGACATGCTGAGCGTCTTAAGTCCACTCTCATTACCTCCTTAACTTTGTCTCATGACTCCTTTTTAGGTCACTTCTGTCACAGAAGTGTTGCCGACTGGCTTTTTAGGGACTGATTTTTGGCTTCACTTCAAAATGAAGTCACAAATTTGTCCCTTTTTTGCCACCGGACTCTTTTTTTTGTTGGATCCTTTGACAACAAAAGCCTGGCAACCCTGCCTCTGCCCGACCCCCGTCCGTCTGTACAGGGTGGACCAACGTCTGGTTTCCCTCCCTCAAAACCGAGTGTCCACTCATCCCAGTCCCAGGTCCAGGTGGCCCGAGGAGATTCGCATCGTGGTTCCCCTCCTTGAGCTCGAGTGGCAAATCTCCTTAGTGCACCCTGTACGCCCGGTGGCGCAGACGCCAGAGGCCAAGGGGGAAATGACCCGCTGATCGCCGGTCGAGGCTCATCGGCTCGCTCGTGGGAGGGAGGAGGGAAAGCAGCCAAAGCGTCGAGGCTTCCACCATTTTCTTGCTCGCCACACCCTGTACAGCAGTAAGAAAAGTGCGTCTGTGTCTGTGGAAACTTCCACGGAGTCGGTCTCCCCCTCGTCGTCCACCATCCCCTTCCCCCCGCTCTTCGTGGAAGCGCTGGGAGTGGAGAAAGGGTTGCGAGCTGTTGCCCAACGGCGAATGGAGGCGCAAAAGCCCGTTCGGGCTGGGAGAGCGCGGTTTTTGTGCGTCCACTTGCGAGGAAAGAACACAGCACAGTAGAGCTTAGGACGGGAAGGAGTGAAGCAAGCGAGAAGAGGAACGTAGCGAGAGAGAAAAAAGTTGTTTAAGTAGACATAAGAAGAAATACAAGTGAAAACACTTTTGTGATATGAAGGGTAGGAGAAGACACAAGAACTGAAGTGCCCTTCAGCCCAATCAAATACTCTGCACTGCAAAGAACTGTTGTTGTCTTTGCTGTTGCATTGGTGAGCGAGAGAGAAAGAGGTTAAAGGGGCCCCCTTGACAGTCTTGAGGACAGAGATAAAGCAGTGAGGAAAAGCCAATAAGAACAAGAAGATTTTGCTTCGTATGTAACGCAGACATTGCTGGGAGGAAGAAGGAAAAAGAGGCTTTATGCTTGGCACTCAGCAATGAAAAAACTTTTGCTGCTTCCTCGCTCAAATGTCCCTCCCTACACGCTGGCTCAGTGTGCTCGGTACAACTTCTGTCGGCATTTTAGGCGAGCCAAAACATTGAGACAGAACAATAACAAAGAGAAGTGACTCCTTCACTTTGAGTACTCGAGGCAATGAATAATGGATTGCTCCATTTGCGGGAGCCATTTTCAACAGATTTATTATTGAAATGGACTCGGTTCCACTTCTTACATATGCATTTAGGACGGCCGACCCATTTTTTAGGCTAATCGCAAATGGAAAATCGCCTAAAATGCCGAAATTTTCCATCGAGACAATAAAATCGTATGCTTTGACTGAATCTTCGCCACGAGGCAGAAGTAGCGCCAGCAGCACGCGAAGACCCTGAAAGGCATTAATATTCACGGAGGGGAAGAAAGAGATACAAAAGCATTCGTCCATTTCCCCCTTTTATTATGCCAGCCACCATTTCCATGCCTTTGCCCCCCCCTCCCATAACGCACAGCATGAAGTTGCACCATTTTTACCACCCTACCCAAAGCCACTGTAAACAGTTTCCCCCAATAAATTTTAGTGCACATGCATGAAAGTTTGAGCTTGACTCCTGTTGACATAACAGTGAGAGGCACGTTGGCTCCTCCGGCAAAGCAAAGACTTCTTTGCGGCTTTGCTCGGAGGAAAAAAAACACACCTCAGCCGTCATCATCAGCGGAAAAACGTTTGCATAGTGCTGACTGCGAAGAAAACTGACCTCCAACGACACTTTTGTGCGAGACTCTTGTCGTTCCCTCCTTCTTCGTCCTCCGAGGCCGCAGAAATCATGAGGATGACGTGTGTTATCGAGTCGTTTCTGCCAAGAGGACGCGGCGGGAGGAGGAGGAACAAGGAGTTTCTCGGCTGGCTGCTCGGGCTCTTCGTGGCCAACAGCATAGGTAAGACTCAAGTAGTGATGTGCAAGAGTTCGGGCTTCGATCCTGACTTGAGTCAGAGGAAAGAAAAAAAAACAACAAAGTTGGGCTTCAACTCGACGCAGATCAGGGATTGTAACCCGTGAGAAGAGGTCGCACTCTTCTCCTCGGTCACGAAGACATATGGGTCTGGAGAAAGTGATTGACTCTTCTCGGAGTGAATTCTGTCCAATATTTATTACTTCAACTCGCACCTCAACTGGGTATCTGTTCAGGATGCAACCCAAGGTATGCAACCGGACCTTGCAGTAAGTACGGTGGTTCTTGCATTGCATGTGCTGTCCAGAGCACACAGAGGATCGTGTGCAGCACAACAGTCGACAAAACAGAATCCGTACATCTGCTGTACCAGAGCCGATGCGGATGCACTAAACGAAAGTCTCGCTATCGTTTTCGCGAGCCACGCAATGGAAGAGCCCGACGTCACGGACTCTGGTGACGAAGATCAGGACGGACGGCCTGCCTGCAAGGATGAAGAGGACGGACCTCGTCCCCAAAAGGACTGGGAGTCGTAGAAAAAGACCATCTTTCCGTATCATTGACAGCTTCTTTTCAGATCATTTCTTCCGGGCGTGAGCTCGATCGTCAGAAGAGGCCTGTAAAGCACGATTCGTATCCGAAAAAACCGACTCGTGCACATCACGAGGCTCGAGCTTTAGTCGATTTGGATGGCGAACTCGGAAAATTCACGTTAAGATATCGTCAAACGCGCACTTAAGCACACACGAGCGCCAAAGCCAGCGCCGTCGATGTAGTACTTGGTAGTGGTGGGGGAGCAGTTGGTGGGGGGTAAATGGCATGCGTTGTTCAGCAGTAGTGATGTCGCCAGCGTCGTCAGCCCTTTCTTCTTCTTCAAGATCTCGAATCCTTCGAATCGGAGTTACAGTTGTGCTAGTCTTGAAATTGCCGATAGAAAATCTGGCGCAGAGAATAAAGACGGGAGCAGTGGTTATTTTGGTGTGACTTAATTTTCGCGCTCGGCTGAATGAGAGGACTTTTGACGTTTCTCTTAGGGAGAGAGAAGAAAAGGAGGGAGCGGCGAGGACTGACGATGTCAGCCATGCTCACCTCGGACAGGTGCTTTTTTCTCGTCTCACCATTATTGCTTGTGCTTGGCGAACATTTGGACGCAGCCAAAAATGACCTCTTTTTTTTACAGTGGCGCAGAACGAGTCAATCTGCATTTCATTTCCCCTATTCCTTGTTGCTCGGCTCGAGCCGCTAACCTCTTCTTAGGCTCGAAGGGTCCCTCCCTCCTCCCCTGCAAATTCCGGCTCGCTCCATCACTACCTATCAGTGCTGCATCCACAGCGAGAGCCGAGCTCACTCGCGCTGCTCGTTCATCGCCCCAAAAATGGCAATTTGTCAACAGCTGCTTCTTCCCCGGCGAGGGCTGATGGAGAAATCATCATCTTTGGCACATGGTACAGGGGAGTCACGAGATTGTAGCAGTACACGATGATGATGATGATGATGACGAGGAAGACGAAGCTCCAGCACCTCACAACAGTGAGTGTTGTTCCTTGCTCGTAACGAGAGTTTTCGAGTTGCACAGCAGCAAATCCGCTCCAGAAAATGCACAACATCTCCTGGCGAAAGCGCGTTGGCGCGCCCGCCCCCCCCCACCCGGGAAACACAAAACAGAAAGGTGGTTGGGGGTGAAAAATGA